>JAABUP010008642.1_pt1 | contig 12903 bp, 20 predicted proteins | sample 5559201 | NCBI WGS metagenome assembly JAABUP01 (sample SAMN10711887, study PRJNA513373) | rock metagenome | isolation source: Antarctica rocks | place: Antarctica | reverse complement strand
CTCCCCGAGTAGGGCTAGCAACGCGCTGCGCGCTGACTCTCGTTGCTGCGCAACAGCTTTATGTGCGTCTGGTGTGGACGTCCAGTGTGTACGGTGTCCAGTTTGGGCTGAGTCTTGTTGCTGCGCAACAACTTTTGCTGGTCTAGTGTGGACGTCTAGTGTGGACAGCGTGCACGTATGCCGTAAGCTATTGTGCCGCAACATCTTTCATGTGCCATTCATGTGTCGCCATTGTCCGGGTGCCCGTCGGCCATTGTGTAATGGCGCTCACAATTTATGTAATGGTGAGTTACCATTCATGGGTAATGGTTGCCGGCTGACCATTGTTTCGGGCCCCGGGTCACCATTCACTGAGTGCCATTATTGCATTGTTGGGTAAGCCATTGTTTGTCGTCATTGTTTCGGGAGTGGTGAGCCGGTGCTCTCGGCGGGGCTCGGAGGGGCAGGGACATACACCCGCGGAGAGTCTCCTAGGGGGGTGCTTTTGGGCCGTTTCACCCCAGACACCCCAGACAGTGCAGGTCAGGCGCTTATTCGGACCCCAGACGGCACCCCAGACGGACCCCAGACAGACCCCAGACAGCACCCGTGACGGGCCACCCGGCAGGCGCACTCCCTTACTCGGGCACCTCGGCGTGCGCACCGCCCGGCCGCTGTGTGTCCCGCTGCCGCCCGTTCGGCGCCTGCCGGGCGGGGTTCGGGAATGGCGCACACGGGGTAATGCGGGGCCGAGGCACTCCCCCGGCCGAGGCACTCCCCTGGCCGAGGCACTCCCCTGGCCGAGCAGGCCGAGGCACTCCCCTGGCCGAGCAGGCCGAGGCACTCCCCTGGCCGAGCAGGCCGAGCAGCTCGTCGAGCGCGGCCGCCGGGTGCACACCGAACGAGCTGCCGAGGCGAGCACCGAGGCACCTGGCCGAGCAGGCCGAGCGCGGGCACCTGGCCGAGCTGGCCGAGCAGCCGCGCCGCCGCTTGCAACACGTCCGCTGCCGCGTCGTTCAGCTCCCGCTCGGTTAGTTACCGGGTCCCGCAACCAGCGACGCTGCACCCGTCAGGGCAGCGGCCCCCGGATAGGCCACGCTTGCCCCCGCCGCGAGCGTTCCAGTACCAGACAGGCTGACTCCTGCGTCGGCAATGACCTTGAATCCCGGGTCGATCTCATCATCCAGAGAGTCGGCGAGGTCGACGACGATTTGTGCCAACGCTGCTTCACTGGGGCTTACCACCACCTGCGCTGCCATCACGCCCTGCCCTCGTCGTCGGGTGGCTCGTCGACCACTAGTACTACCTCTACGTCGTGGTCCAGACGGTACGCCTCCAGGGCCGGGCGTAGCAGCACGCCAGCCGCCGTGATGACGAGCCGCATGTCTTCGGGGGCGAGGCGCTGAGAGAGCTGGAGTTCTCGGATCGTCTCCACTCCTACCGCTGCCAACTTCGGGTTTGGCGATGCTGCCTGTTCGCAAGCCCACCGAAGGGTGCGCATCGCTTCCTCCCGCTGCGATCTTGCCTCCAACTCCACGGCACCGAGACGCACTTCTCGGGCGCCCCTGCGAGTGATGAACAGTCCAAGGAACACGCCGAGGAACGCCAGCGACGGTGAACCAAGGCTGATTGAGTAGACAGCCCAGGTGGGCAATGTCGTCATCGGCCGAGTTCGTTCAACGGGCCTGCGCTGCCATCATGGTCTAAACGATAGGTGGTGGTGAGGGTGGCCGATCTCGCGCCAGAGGATCGGGAGCGTCTCCTAACGGAGCTGCAAGACGAGATAGCTAAGGCAGACAAGCACCCCGGGGTGAGCGTCGTCGACCAGCTCATCGCTGAGCGTCGCATGGAAAGCAGGGCGGAACACGCCTGGTTGAGCGGGGGCGACGAGGCGGAGCACGCGGTACGCCGCGAGTGGTACGCGGCCGAGGATCGCGTTGAGGCCCACGCCCGAGAGGTGGAGGCCGCCGGGGACCGCGAGGGCGCGGACGCGCTGCGCCAAGCTTGGTATGAGGCGGAGGCTGCACCGCCCGAGCTGTACCGCCGATGAGACTGCGCATCAATGCGGACGGATCGGCTACCGAGCTGGCGCCCGAGCGTTGCCCCGTCGGTCACTCGCTAGGCCCGGACCGAGCAACCGTGGGATGGCAACCGTGTGGATGCGTACCGGGCTCCCACGGTCACCGGACGTATCACTGCACAACGTGCGGGGCATGGCTGTACGACCCGCCTCACGTGGAGGGCTAGCCGCGGTCGGTTTGCTCGCTTGCTAACCCTTGGAGTCGGCCCGGACGGGGTTCTCGTAGAGGTTTAGGATTCGGGCCGATTCGCAGACGGTCAGCCGCTCCGGCACTTCTGCACAGTGAGTGCGACGGGGCACCTTCGCCCTCGCGCGGGGCCAGCTCATCAGGCGGCCAGTAAGGGGCCGCCCTCGTCCCAGTGGCGAGGCGAGGACGGCCTAACAAGTTTATGTCGGGTCAGGGTTACCGCAGATCAGAGCGGGCGTAACCCTGGTCATGACCAGGGTTACGCCCCGGTTCGGCTGGCAAGCTGGTGTGCGCGTTGGTGGGAGACGCCGAGCATGGTGCCGATGTCCTGGCATGGGTACCTCGGCCGCTGCCAGGTCTCGGGCGAGCTGGGCCGCCTGCCCCGCGGCTTCACGTTCGAGTCTCCTGGCTTCCTCACGTCGCGCGCGGATGGCCTGCGCGTACTCGTCGGGGTGATCCACCGCGCCCACCTTGCCGAGCTTCATGCTCACGCAGACGGTGGAGAACTGACCATCGAGAGTGACGGCGATGTACTCGCGGGCCATCTGTTCGGCTTCGGAAAGACGCCGAGCCTGGGTGAGTCCGTCCCTATACTGCTCGCCAACGGCACCGAAATAAGGTGCTGTTGCGATCTTTGCAAAGGGTGAGGGATGAACATGTGGGATTGGATTATTCGAGTCGCTGCGCTACTTGGCCCACTCGTGTTGGTAGCGTCGGGACCGTTTACTGAGCGACGATGGCGACAAGCCAGTCTCATTCGACTTACAACGGTCGTAGACAAAGTTCCCGACGGACCCGCAAAGCGGGACCTGGCTCGTCAAGTCCAGCGAGAAGCAGCGGCCCTCGCGGCGATGTATCGAATACAGATACCGAGGCTGCAATTTGCAGTGCAAGCGACATTAGGCGCTTTCATCCTCGCGGCGGGGGTTTCCGGGTTCGCAAGCGTTGATCGCTCCGACCGACTGGCCTTCATTGCCGTGGGCTTGATTGGTGTGTGTTACTCGATAATTATCTGTCGATCAGTCCGAATAGAGCGGGACCGATATATTTTGGCGGGTTGTCCGGCCTATTTCCCGCACACTCTGTGGGAATGGAAAAGGCCGACCTTCCACGCGCCGCGTCTGCTTCGCCGCCCGCGCCCTACGAGCGGCTCGGGCGGGAACGGCGAAACCTGGTAGCACCAGGTCCAGCGGGAACCTTCCGTCGAACAGCGCCCGGATCGCATCGACCACGTATGTCATCGGGTTGCGGCCGGAGACGATCTCCAGCCAGTGCGGAACCGTCGGAGACTTGCCTCAGCAGGGGCGCGAACAGGGCGGAGGAACACCAGCGGCTGGATCATCGCGAAGACGACGGACACCGGCTCGCGCCACACCGGCTGCACCCTGAACGGGTCAGCCCCCGGGATGCAGCCAACATGGAACACGGTCGCCGAGGACGGTGCTTGTTGTTCCCGTCGGCCGACCGGGGACAACAGCGCTACAAGCTGCCACTACGGCACCGAGAGCAACGGAGAGCAGTGCTATACGTACCCACTGCGGAACGGTGCGACTGCGAGACGGTCGTGTCATTGCTGGCGCCGTGGCGTGATGGGTATAGCGCTGAATGGGTCCAGGTTCCGGCATCGGCGGGAACACGGGACGAGTCCACTTGCCCGCGTGCCGGGATGGAACGGTCTAGCTACTCAACGGTGAAACGGTGCGACTGGGGCACGCCGCTACGGTTCGACTGCATCACGCTAGCTCCCCTGGGATGAGCGCCCGGATACGTGCAGCGAGTTCAGGGTCACTGACGAGCTGGCCGACGAGTAGGCGAAGGACCGAGGTGGCCGGCACTTTGGTCAGGCCGAGTTCGTAGGCCGTGTCCGAACACCACACCGTGAGCGCCCGGTGCTGGACGGGTGCCAGGTCAAGGGTGAGCCGAGCGGGCCGTGAGCGTGGCGCCGCGGGTGGTGGTGCGGCGGGTGGCGTTGTGGCATCGGCTGCCGGTTCGCCACTCCCCCGTTTCGCTACTCGCGTTGCGCGTGCCGTGAGTGCGTCCTCTGCCTTGCTCATGCTGTCCACCTTCCTAATTGGGCTATCTGTTCGGCCGCTTGCATGGCCACGTCTCCCGGCCTGAGTTCGACAGGTGCCCCGACGGCTTGGGCGTATCGCTCGGCCAGGGGGATAGCTGCCGTGAGGCACGCGCGGTCAGTGTCGGCGAGTAGCTGGCGGTAGACCCTGGCCGCGGTGGTGCCTGCTCGGACCCGGTTCCACAGGACGCTCACGCTGGCGGGTTCGGACCTGAGCACGTCGACCTCATCGAGCGCGTCGAAGACGGCTTGCAGTACGTCCCACTCTGCCGAGGTCGGCGCCAGCGTGACCACTACGTCAGTGGCCGCCCGCATGGCCGAGAGCACGATGCCGCGCTGTTGCTCTAACGGCGGGGTGTCGATCACGGCCAGGTCGTAACGCTCGGGGGAGACGATGCCCGGCAAGTCCCGGTGAATCCGCGACGTGGGCAGACCGAGCACCGGTATGGCCCACTCCCCTGCCTCGGCCCATCTGAGCAGGGTGCCTTGTGGGTCGGCGTCGATACCGACGACGCGGTGCCCGAGCTGGGCGAACGCATGCAAGAGCAGACCTGACGTGGTGGACTTCCCGCTGCCGCCTTTCAGGTTCGTTACCGCGACGACTCGCACCGGCTGTCTCATGGTGTGGAGCGTAGCAGTCTCACCGTTTCGCCGTACTAGCTGAGCCACTGCCTAGCGTCGCGCCGTTGTGCAGTCGTACAGTAACGACGTAGACGGGGGAGTAGCCCCCGCGGACACCCCGAGAAAGGCACGACTATGCGTAACGACCTCCCGTTGACCATCACCGGCAATCTGACCGCCGATCCTGAGCTGAGATTCACGCCGTCCGGCGCCGCGGTCGCCGGGTTCACCGTCGCGTTCACGCCACGCCGGTTCGACAAGGCAAGCGGGGAGTGGGTGGACGGCACCACGACTTTCCTCTCATGCTCGGCGTGGAGGCAGCTAGGCGAGCATGCCGCGGAATCCCTGCGGCGAGGCTCGCGTGTCGTCGTGACCGGCACCCTTGTCACCGACACGTGGGAGAAGGACGGGGAGAAGCGTTCCGCGGTCAAGCTCGTGTGCGACGACGTGGGCGCCTCACTCGCCTACGCCACCGTGGAGATTCACAAGGCGACCCGCACGGACAGTGCGGCGCCCGCCGAAGATCCATGGACGGGTGAGGCAGCTACCGAACGGACCCGGCCAGCCGATGCCACGTCGACCACTGGTGCCGGGGCGAGTCCGCGATGAGGCCGCGGTCGGTGCTGGGCCTGGTGTCGGCGTACGAGTTTGGGAAGCGCCGGAGCGAGCGGCGCGCTGAGCGTCGAGCGACGGGGGAGCGGTGCGACACGCTTCGTGTTCGAAATAGACACGCTTCGGATTTTCTCGGCCTACGGTTAGGGCCATGACGGCCGCAACAGTTCCCTCGTGCACACCGTGGGGCGACGACGCCCTGGTGCCGCTGCTGACCGTAGCGCGCACTGCCAACGTGGCGCGCGGAGACCTGCACAAGGCCGCAAAGCGCGGGCAACTTCATCCGATACGGCAGAGCAATAAGCCGGGCAGGCCAGCACTGATCCCCAAGGATGAGGCGATAGCCGCACTCACGGCCGCGGCACTCTCGCTTGCCTCGGGTATCGCGTTTGCTACGGCCTTGCGGGCTGTACTCGCGGGTGCGACGTTCCCGCTGCCCGAGGTGGCCGCATGATGGCCACTACCTTGCCCCGCCCTGTTGCTCCCGTGTGGGCGCGCCTTCCGCTCGACGCGGAAGGCGACCGTGCGCCTGGCCTGGACACCATCGTTCCCGGCCAGATGGACGGCGGAACGCGCGGCGACAGGTTGCATGCCGACTTGCTGCCGCAAGCACTTGTGTGCCGGAACGCTGTGGCCGGTCTGGCCACTACTCCCACTTCGCGTCGGCTGCTAAGGCAAGCTGACCGACTCGTGGGCAAGATCACCGATCCGGCATGGGCGCCGGACACCCTTGACAGCGAGATAGCAGAGCTTGAGGACCTGCTCACCGATCTGCGCGTGCTCGTTGCTGCCCGCGCAGCGCGGCCGGTGTTCACCAAGTACGCCGCGGCTGTTCAGTTGCTTGGCCTTGTTCGTGCTCAGCAACTAGCCGAGCGGCTACCTCCAACTACTGATCTGCCCGAACGTCTCGGGCAGAAAAAAGCCTTGTCGAGTTCCCTGTCCTGCTCAGGTCCCCCGTCGTCGGATCACTCGACGGCAGCGACCTTGGCTAAGGAGCTCATAACCGTCCCCATGTAAACACCCCCTGTAAACAAGAAAGCCCCCCGCGGGCGCCTGAAAGTCTCTTAGCCGGAGAAGGGGCACCCGCGGGGGCACTAAGGACCATCATGCCATCCCCAGCGCACACGCGCATCCTCACCACCCCGCAAGCCCTTTCCGTCCCGCCCGGCGTACCGATCACATACGCCGCCACCGACGACGCCCGCCGCTACCTCGCGGCGATGCGCGACCGGGCCTATCCGCAGCTTGGCCTGTTTCCCGACCCGTTGGCCCCGGTGCAGCTCGCTTTGTTCGGTGACTCGGTGAGTGCGGAGGTCGACCAGTGAGCACGCCCGAGACCGGCGATGGTGGCGCCGTGGTGCCCGATCTGCCCGGCGACCCGGCCGAGTTCTTCGGCCAGCTCGCCGACCTCGACCAGGTGAGTGCCCGCGGACGGTTCAAGGCGATGATCCCGGTGATAGCTCGGGCGGGCGTGGGCCTCCGGGCGAGCTGGCGAGATGAGCTGCCCTCGACTGTCATGCCTAAGGGAACATTCGACGCGCACATGAAGCAGGCCGACGACGATGCCCGCAACGCGGACAAGTCAGGCGACACCCGCCGTGGCGGCCCGCGGCCTGATCACAGCGTCAACGTGTCCTCACGCAATCCGTACCGCTACTCGCTTGGTGGCGCGTTCGGCCGGGCCATGTTCGAACGGGTCCGCGACGACGGCGCCGACACCTGGGTCTTGCGCGCGTCGCTGCCGTACGTTCATGCCCGCGTGGTGCGCCGCGACGGCACCGGGCGCCGCGTCGACACCGAGTACCTGATGAGCGCTGAGCAGGACGGGCCGCGGGTGCTTGTCGGTGAGGATGATCTGACCGAGGGACGGTGGGCGCGCAAGATCGGCGCGAACCTGTCCAGCGATCGAGACATCATCGCCGCGGCCGGTACCACTGTCCGCGACGTGGCGCACCGCTGGGCGCCCGAGAAGGAAGCCGTAGCCCGGCTCGACGCCCACACCGAGAGCGGGCACCTGGATATTCCGGTGGCTGAGTGCTTGCCCGCGGGCTACCTGACGATGCCGCCGATGGTCACCGTGGAGCAGGCCCGCGATAAGTGGCGTGAGCTGGCCGAGATCCTGTCCGAGCGACCGAAGATGGCGCTAGTCCTGGGCGCGTCGGTTGGGGCACCGTTCGTCGGCCCGCTGCGCCGACAATCGCATTGGGTTGACCTGTACGGCGACTCGCAGAAGGGCAAGACCACCACACAGGCCGTGGCGGCCGCGGCGTGGGGCGACCCGACCATCGGCGCGGGCATCGTGTCCGGGTGGGACGCGACGAGCATCGGCCTCGGACGGCTGCTCGGGCAGCTCGGCATCCTTCCCGCCTTCCTCGATGAGCGGAAAGTCGCACCCTACCCACGCGATAAATGGGGTGAGGTCATCTACGCCACATGCCAGGGCTCGTCGCGACTGAAAGCCGAAGCGAACACCGCGCAGGGCACACACAAGGCGTCGCCTTGGTTCGGGGTGCTGTTCAGCACTGGCAACCATCGGCTGACGGACGGTATCTCTGCGGGCGGCTTCGCGGGTATCCCGGCGCGGGCGCTGGAGCTGTCCGCACCGTTCACCGCCAATCAGGCCGAGGCCGAGCACGTCACAGAACTGCTCCGCGGGTGTTACGGATGGCTCGGTCCGGCAATCATGCAGACGTACACACTCCCGGCGGTCGCCGAGCGCATCGCGGACGCCGAGGCAATGGTGGGCGTGCCCGAGTGCGGCGGGGTGCCGGGCACTATTGCGAAGCACCTGCATATGGCGGTTGCGGGCGCGATGATGGTCGATGAGCTGCTCGGTACCGGTTCGGCGCTCACGTCGGCCGCGCTACTCGCGGCGTGCGACCACCTGGAGGTCAATGGGCACGAGCCGGTGCATGACGCCGACCGGATGGTCGCCGCGCTGGCCGAGTCGCTGTCGGCCCGACGCCCGGCGTGGCCAACCCTGGCTGAGTATGAGGAGCTGGAACGTCCACGTCCAGAACAGAACGCGGCCGGGTATATCGAGCCTCGAGAAACGCAACTAGCGCAGCGCGGCTATGACCGGCAGCCCGAGGGCGTCCAGTCCGATGATGGCCGGTGGCTGTACGTATACCCGGCGGCGTGGAAGCGGACCGCCGAGGAGCTGGGCACAGATAGTGCCGTCGCGTGCGCTGAGCTGTACCGCCGAGGGCACCTGCACGTACCGGACAGCTACCGAAAGCGGGGGGAGTGGGTGTCCGAGGCACGCATAATTGGCAGCAAGTCGCGTGTCTATCAGGTGGCGATGGTCGCTATCGACGGCGACCCGACACCGGACACGGACCCGGCGAACACCCCCGATCCTGGCCCCGAGCCGTTTCCGGCCGTGGCGCTCGGCACTGACTCACCGAGCGACCCTGGCCCGGAGCCGTTCCCGGAGCCGGAGCCGGAGCCGGAGCCCGACCCCGAGCCCGAGCCCGAGCCCGAGCCCGAGCCCGAGCGAGCCAAAGTGCCGGCATCCGAGGCGCGGCCACGCAAGGCCACGCCGGGTAGCTCACTGGTTTACGCCCGCGCCGCGCTCGCCGAGGGTCGCTCACCGCGAATACTGGCCGCGCTAGAGGGTGAGTACGCACCCCTGCGGCGGCGCCAGCGGGAGCCCTACTGGCGGCCGCCGCTACCGGGGATGACGTTCGCCGCGGACGTGATCACCTCGTGGGAATGGGAGCGCCCCTACTCGGGCGACGTTGCGGTGCTCGACCGCTCCGGTTCGTTCGTAGCTGCCGCGTCATCGGTACTCGTCGGACACGGCAAGCTAGAGCACACCGGACCGTGCGAGTTCGACAACCGTCCCGGCTACTACCGGGTGCAGGTGCACCCGTGGCACGAGTCCGAATCGCTCCCCCACCCGCTGGGGGAATGGGGCAGCCGTCAGGCCGAGGCCTGGATACCGGCGCCCGCGGTAGCCCTACTGCGAGACTTAGCCAACGCGGGCCGCTGGCCCGACGTGACCGTGCTCGACTCGTACACCAGTGACGGGGTGCGCCTGTCCAAGTGGGCTGAGTTCGTCAACACGCTGCGAGCCGAAGCGATCACCGAGCACGGCCGCGACTCCGACCAGTACGCCGCGGTCAAAACCGGGTTCGGTCAGGCCCTCGCGCTCATGCTCGGGCGCCAGGGCGACGAACAGCGCAGAGAGTGGCACTGCAAGGCGCGACGACCGGACTGGACGCACGCCATACAGGCACAGCACGCGGCGACACTGTGGCGCTGGGCCGACGATTGCCGCACGGTGGCACCCGACCTCGGCCCCGTTGCGTTGCGCAACGTTGACGAGCTGGTGATACCGCAAGCCGCCCTAGAGGTTGTGACCACCACCAAGCGGTCTGGTGGCCGCGCCCCACTCGGGATCGACCCGGCCGGTATCAAACTCGGCACCTTCAAGGTCAAGGCCGCCGAAGCGTGGAAGGACGGCGCGTGATGGCACGCAAGAGCAACACCGGCGCCGGAGAGGAATACAGCGACCACGACGAGGCCATGTTGGAAGCTGCCCTAGACGACGCGTGGCAGGACTACGACGACCTCGGCCCCGGCTCAGCACCGACACACATTGACGTTCGGGCACAGATCGAGTGGGCCGGTGTCGAGCAAGGCCCCGGCGGCATGCGGTCGACTACCCTCGGCCCCGTCGACTTGGCACCCGTCAAAGACAAGCTTGACGCGGCCAGACAGGCAGCCAGCAAGGCGGCCGCCGCGGCCCCGGCCAGCTCGTACACCGCTAAGGGCTGGCACGCACAGTTACGCGCATTGACCGGCACGGCCCGTGGCTCGGGGCTGGCCGACCGTGCCGGGCTGAACCCGACCGCTCGCACCGTGCGCGGATGGTTGGCCGAATCGAACGCACCGAGCAAAAGGAACCAAGCGAAGATAGCCGAGGCATATACCGGTCTCGGTACATGGCAGGTGGACATGGCCAGATCGTTCGCTACGACCGCGCAGCACGAGCTGGCGGAAGCGCTCACCCGGTCACTGTCGGGCAAGTACGGCTCGACAATCCGACTCCGCAATATTCAACGATTGGAGCTGGAACCGTGACCGAACTAGGACGCCCCGCGGCGCCCGCGGAAAGCGAATGTGTCCGAGTGAACCGCGACATGCTCAACCTCACTCGGGCTCGGAGAGCGGCACTCGGCATCTGCCACGTCCACGTGCTCGACGGCGGCACTGTCCTACGGACGTTCCGGGCACTGACACCGCGGGCCGCTACCCGCAAAGCAACCCGGTACATCACGCATCTAAAAATTGAGGACCGGCGTAGCCAACACGCCGAGGAAGTCGCAACTAAGGCACCGGCGCGGAACGGCTCGATCTTCCGAGGAGGTAAAATGGAATAGTATCGACGCTAGTATCCACGATTTATCCGAATAACTCTCAGATGACCTTACGAGAGGACTCCCGTTTATGTAGAGAAACTGGAAACCGTAATGAATAATCTAACCAAGGACGACGAAAGTCGCGTAATAGCTACTGTTATCGCCGCCCATGACGACACTGAACTGCACTGCAATAATCCCAAAGAGTGGGAGAAGCGTATGCAGGCAGCATTGGAAGTCTGTTTCGGTCCATTCCTGACACAACCGTCGTGGAAGAGCCTCGGGGAGGCCGAGCGAGAGAATTATGCTCAATACATTGTACGAACCACCCTCCCCGAAGAGGCGCTAACGATGGCGCCAGTTGCCACCCTGTATGCCGAAGCCGTGCGAGTAGGCATGAACCATTGGCTACCGTGTCATCGGCGGGAAGCCATGCGTAAGGCGTCGGCAAATCTCGCCAGGAAAGACGGCGCATTGGTCCCAATTACTCGAAACCAAGAGCTTGTGATGGACCTCATGAGAGAGTTCTATCGCACCACGGATGGCGACCCCTACGTGGTCCTCGCGGGTCTCTGCGCCGGGTTAGCGTGGAGAGTCAACTACAGCCGACGCCGACCCGAGAGGTTCGCGCTCCGCCGCGACGACATTCTCACCGCACTGGTCGACCTCGCTCCCGACGACAACACGGGCAACACCCAGATAGCCGGGCTGCTACAGCTCCCGCACAGCAACAGACCAGAGCTACGCCCATAGCTACGTCCCAGGACGTAACCTTACCCCGTAGAGGCTACAAAACGGGAGGGTGGCGGCAGAGTGTCGGACGGGAAGAGAATCCAGCTACAGTGCACCGCGTGCGGGAGTTATTTCCGGACTACGCGCCGCGCCAAGGATACGAACTGCCCTCAGTGTGGGCAGCGGCGATACGTTCCCGCGCATCCGGAATGGGAAGGGCCAGGAACGCGCACGGAAAAAGAGGAAGCGTTACGCGCCACGCATTGGATGCGGTGCCCGAAGTGCGGGCGGACGCGTACTACTCCGCAACGGGAAGGAACGCCTACGCACTGCACCGGGAAACTCGGTTGCGGCGCGTCCATCCGGGTCCGATACGTCGAGGGCTCCACACCACCCCTTAATGCTCAGAGTCAAGATCAACAGGCTCTCGGGACGGTCACTCCGCCGACCCCTCCGAGGACGGCAACGGGCGGCACTGGGGGCGCGCGCCCCTCTCGCCCGCGGAAGGCGCGAGCACGTAGGGACGTGGCTCCAGGGTCGGCCGCAGCTATCGGCCGGGACAACGCGGCATCACTTCGGCGCGAGCGCACGGCAGAGCAGAGAGCAAAGCGGGCAACGGAACGCGCCGCGAGTGAAGAAAGTATCAACGCAGGTGCACAGGGAATGTCGGCTATCGCGGACTCGGCGCGACAGATCGCAGCAATGATAGGAAAGCAGTCCCCACGGTCCCCAGCGATGGCAGCAACACCTGTTGCTGTACCAAAAGCACCGCGTGCACTCAGTATCCGCTGCATTCCGGCATCGCAAGGTGACCCGTACCTGTGTTCTTGGTTCGCGCCTTACGGTCGGTGCAATGTTGGCCCCGTCGTCCTGACGATAAAGGGACACGGATTCTGCAAGGTACACAAGAATGCAATCGAGCTAGCCGCTAGCTAGGGCGACCTCGGCCACGGCCCGGCCACGGCCCGGCCGCCTCGACCACGGCCTCGGCCACGTCGGCTCGGCCCGGCCAGCACGGCTCGGCCCGGCCAGCACGGCCACAGCCCGGCCACCTCAGCCAGCACGGCTTGGCTCGACCACGGCAGTCGCCTGACCGGCGTCTGTGCTAACGAGCAGCGGTGGAGATGCTCGTGAGGGTGGTGTAGGCGACGACGTTGGACAGGTAGCTGCGAGTGTGGGTGTCGAACGCTCCGCCACAGGTGACCAACTGCAGAGCGCTCCCCCCGTGTGATGCGTACACCTGTTCGGCGGGGAA
>JAABUP010008641.1_pt1 | contig 12904 bp, 10 predicted proteins | sample 5559201 | NCBI WGS metagenome assembly JAABUP01 (sample SAMN10711887, study PRJNA513373) | rock metagenome | isolation source: Antarctica rocks | place: Antarctica | reverse complement strand
ATCTGTGCAAGAAGTTTGATGCAAAGAATGTTAAGTACATCATTGTTAAGAAGATCAGTTAACATTTCTTCTGTCTGAACACACTGTCAGATATTCATAATGTTTTTCACTCAGTCATGTCTCAGTTAGCAGTCATGAACACTCTTTCTTCTCAGTGTACAACAGACTCACAACCCTTGTCACAAATTGTAAGTGATGAAGAAGAGTTTGAGATAAAGAAGATTCTGAAAAAGAGGTTTGTACAACATAAAGAAGGATTTAAGAAGAAGTACTTAATAAAATAAGTCAGTTATATTCAATTCACATGAGAACTGACATCTGCTTTGAAAGACACAGTGACATTAAATCAATAAAAGTTAATGCAACCTGAGGTGACTAAATCTTAACTGTACACAAAAAGACCTTTAAAGACCTTGTTAACATTAAGAGTTTAAAGGATGAGATCATGTTATAAAAGACTGAGGTGTTTTATGAGTTCAGAGAATCATACAGAGTTCAAAATTTAGTGTTGAATTTATTTGATTTATTTCTATGCTAATTACTAATGATGCCTTCTTGTGTTGTGAAGACAAAAGAAACAAATAATAAGAAAAGGTAAAAGAAGAGGCTAAATTGAAAACTTCACAAGATGAATAGACATAGATTATCAACTATACACACTTCACAGACAGTTTCAGCTCTTCAGACAGTACTTGTTTTGAACAGTTTCAGATAGGCTCTTCTTGTTTAGATTACTACTTTATCTTCTTTATCAGTTCAGTGAGCATATCATTGTGCATATAACTTTCATAATCATTCTTGTTGTGAGTCTATTGTCATTATCTAAAAATGAGACAAACAGTCATTTCTTAACAACTAACAATCACAGAGCAATATGACATCACAAGCAGACAGGATTTGAAGTGAGCACCTTATTAACCTTGAAAAGCCACTATCTGAATAAGATTTATTAAGGGGGAAATTGGTCTTTTCTGAAATGAAAAAGCAATAAAAGCTACTTCAGAAGGTGAAAATGAAGCAAATATACTGGTGTCATTGTGCTTTAGAAAGTGAGGAAAAGGAAAAGAAAAAACAAAAAAGAACAAAACAGCAAAAAGAATCAATTGACACATTTTTATTGACAGAGACCAGATTCTCATATCAGTATCAGTTTTCATTATTACAATCTCTTTTGTGATAGCAACAGCTTACTATCATTGTATTTGTTCAGTTCATTTCATATATACAATGTGGTTTCAACTATATGTCAGAAACTCAAAAATCTTCATCTTCTTTTAACAATAAAATCAAGAACACATCTTCAAGTTCTTTAGTTATGCAGCAACTCATTATCTATATGTTTATTTCTACTTCTGAATCAACAAAAGCATCACATTTTGATGACATGAATGTTACAGACTTTCTTGAGACATAAAAGAATATCTGTCAAGATCATGACCTTATTGAGAAGTTTATGATGCAGCAATTGTCATTATATTGTAATGATCTTATCAGCGAGCATATCAAATTTCTGTCAGAATACAAGAGTTAAAATTGAAAGCAACTCAAAAAACACCTGCAGAAAGACTATATAAGACAGAACATCAAGCAACAATACTATTTGTGTGCTTATCTTGAGCAATACAAGCATTCTTCAGCAAGAAAGACCTTTGTACTTATTGTCTTCAATATTGTGCCATATTGAGTCATCTGATCGCAAAACAAGAACTTAATAACTATACTGTATGCTTATGGTTTCTGAAAGAATTATCAGAGAAGAAGCAGACAAAGGTAGTTAGACAGACTGAAATAAAGCCGTCAGTTTTGAATATGTTTTGTTTAAATGTCATGTTGAAGATGACAAAGCAAATGTGTGAGAAAGAGAAGAGTCTAAATGTGTTGCATAATAATAACACTAGCAAGAAAACTCTGCAAAAGTTAATAAATCAGCAGTGAGAAGAAACAACAGTGATTAATAAGAAAGCATTCACTATACATGTCAGACCTACTATCATGTTTGAGTTTAATATTGACAAGTTGGTCACAAAGTTTCAGAACTTAACATTGTCATTGTAAGTTAAGCTTGATCACTGTGAGCATTTAATAAACAAAGTCATGACAACAGCTGTTCATTCTGATTCTCTCAAGTCATATCAATTATATTTGTCACAAAGCTATTCTTCATGATCATATTCATCATCAGTGAATTATGAACATAATGTGACATCAATACAGACAAACCAGCAAGAAACATGAGGCAGAACTTCAGAACAGAAAAGTGATTGTAATGTCTGTCAATTTTGCACTGAATGAGATCATCTTCAAAGAATATGTTCACATCTTCTGAAGTTGATTGAGACAGAAAAGATGCATTTGAACAAGAGATTGTGTATTGCTTGAGGCTCACAGAACAGAGACAGTACTCTTATATCATTAGATTTCTTAATGCAGCAATTGAATTTTGTGCAGTTGTTATTGAAGAAAAAAGAAAGATGAAACAAGACTCAGGCTGATCATCATGAAGTAAACTTAATTGAATTACAATGTAATTTTAACAGTGATTTAAAAGAGAGAAATCTATTCTTCACATTTAAATATCAAGTTCTGAGTGCAGATAGTTCTGATTTGACAGTAGTGTTACAGAAAAGTCAGAGCAAACAAGAATGAGAATGTTCTCATAAAATTCTAAAGCAGAAGATGAAGATCACAAAGCAGTGAGCTCAGAGAGAACAGAATCTTTTTACATCAAAAACCCTATGATCTGACAAATGATGAACTTCACAAGTTGTGATCTCAGACATGCAACACAATGAATTAAGCATGAATGAGAATAGTGATGAGTCAATGAATGAGGATAAGAAAGACAGCAGGTCAAAAGTTAGATTTTTAGATTCAGAAGGCGTTAAAAAACCTGCAATGCTTCAGACATGTCTAAGATCAAGAATGTGAAGTTAGTGAATGTTCTTCAACAGATGACAGAACAGAATTCTACTCAAGTTGTGCAGAAGATGCTTTAAGCTGTGATGTCAGACATAACTATCAAGAACATATTGACATCAAGATCAGTGACACAGAAGCTAATGTTTAAACTGAGCAAATCAGACATTATATTCAAGATTTCAGAGACTGAGAAGGTTAACATCAACAGTCTTCAAACATTTTTGTTATTCAATGTTCTTTACTCATTCATCAGTTCAAGAACAATTATGAAGGTTGAAGAAGGTTAATTATCAGCATTGATTGACACTGATGCAGAAGTGAATCTGATCAAAGAATGCATTCTTCAGAAACTCAATGTTTTTTATACAGTAGATGACTGTTTGTGATTGATTGACATTAATGATCAGAAGACTGTGCTTCATAGCATTTGTGAGAATGTTGAGATTCAAATTGACTCAATAGAAGTATTGCAATTCTTGCTAATCATAGAGAAAGTGAGTCAGCTCATGATTCTTGACATGTTATATTAAGCAGCAACATCAATGATGACACAATCAGATTTGTTCAGCATAGTGAATATTGAAATCAGCAGCTCACACAATGATAGAAAAGTGAAGTTTCAGACTGTCAGAAGAGACTTAAAGATTAAATTTTTGTTGCATTTGTTTTCAGAGGCTGAATTCAAGAAAGAAAAAGACTAATGAGCAACAAGACTGATGTTGTTTCTTGTCAGTATCAGTCAGAATATCAAAATTCAAGATCTAGAGTCACTGACACAGCAGTACAAAATTTGTCAGCGTTAATAGAACAAACTCACAGGTCTGAACCTGTAAGTTTGTCACAGTCACAACACAATTACACAGTCAATCAGATGATCAGAAATCACAGTTTAGACAATATAGCACTTATATTTTGATTAACTGCTTCAGTTATAGGTGAATGTGCGCATTTATCAAGACAATGAGACTCAGAATTTGATGTTTTTTGCAGTCAAACCCATGCTGCATACAAATGCAAGGCAAACAAAGTTCAGTCAATAGATCAAGCAGATCTCAGCAAAGAATGTTCAATTTATGTAATAAACTGAAAAGAGAAGATCCTTAAAGAAAGATTAACATTGATTCTGCAGCAAGAATCAAATCTAGATTTATATGATCATTTAGTTACTCTGAAGTTTTCTGACATGAAGTGAGACATTAAAATGACTTCTGAAAATGTCGCAAATTTAAAGATTGAATCACAATTGACATTAGCTGAGCAAGAAATTCTGATGACAGTGTTATTCAATCAAAAAAGTGCATTGTCATGACATTTCAGTCATCTCAAAAGATTATGATCAGAAGTTGTGCTGCCTCAAAAGATTCAAACAATATCACATAAGACATGACAGATTTCTGAATTTCAAGTATCAAGAGCATTAAAAGAAAAACTCATTAACATGCTGAAGAAGCAACTAGATTCTGACATTCTTAAATCATGTTAAGAACCATATTGAAACTCATGGTTTCTTGTTTGAAAATCACAGACAGAAAAATATCATTTAATCAATGCTGTCATGCATATTAACAAGGTCACAATTAAAGAGATCAATATTTCTTCAAATATTGAGCAGTTTGTTAAAGAGTTTACTGACTTATAAGCTGTCAGTCTTGTGAATATGCAGTCTGAATATAATCAGATTGAATTAAACAAGAAAAGTCACAACATAACAGGTTTTATGACAGTGCTTAATCTTCTTTGACATTACACTTTTATTCAAGAAGAAATCAATTCTGTTGCTCAATTCTGCAGAGCTATGATTCAGATCCTCAAAGATCTGATTTTTAATGTTTTCTGCATGTTTTTGAACAATATTGCTGTGAAAGAGCCTCAAACTAATTATAATGATGAGAAAGTTCTGATGAGAGTTTATTGATATATTTTAAAGACAATACAGAATCTAAATAAGATCTTAATCAATGTTGAATGCAAAGACAGAAGTGTGTTTGATGAGAAGTCACAATATATCATGAAACAACTTAAGATAGTAGAATTTGTCTGCAGATCAAATGGGCGTTCTTCTGTGATCAACAAAGTTTTAAAGATTGTGCAATGAAGACTGTGTCAAAATCTGAAAAAAGCTCATGTCTTTATTGATCTATGTGTTTACTATCAACTATGAATAAATCAATTCATCATTATCTTGTTATCAATATATAATCTGTTCAAGAAGAACATTGCCTTTCTCTGAATGCTGAAACAACAACAGATTATGAATAAACTGAAGATTCTTCTTTTAACTGAGCTGATAATACAGCAACTAGATTATGATTCAGACACAAAAGATATAATATTGACTGTGAATTTGAGTATGAAAGAATGAGAGTTCTGTCTGATGCAGAAAGTGAAGAATGATTGATGTCATCATATCTGCTAATATAATAGTGGTGTTCAAACAAATGTGAAATCAAGATATGATGCAGACAAACAAGAATGTCACAAGCTGCTGAAAGCACTTAAAAAAGTTCATGCATATCTATATGAAGTGTTCTTCATTGTTAAACTTGATGCTCAGACACTAGTTTCTCAGTTGAACAGAAGTGCTGTTAATATCTTTGATGTTCTCATTAACTGCTGAATAGCCTGAATTTGATTTTGACATTCTGCATGTTTCTGACAAGAAGCATCAAGCTTCAAACACATTATCATGACACTCACAGACAGAAGATGAGACTGATTTTAACAATAGTGATATAGAAGACTTTCTAAATTCACAACTATTTCACTTGAGTGTGTGAGCCTATCTTGTCAGCATAGAACATGCTGCAGGTCAGAAATCAAAGCTAATTATCACTTCTGTTCTGAATTCTGAGTCTGAATACTTTGAGGACCAAATAGCCATGGCTACATATCTTGTTACACTTCAACATCTCATCAACATGCAAGACAAGAAATTCACAAAGTTCAAGATGAAGGCCCTGAAGCATATTGTTCAAGACATGAAGTTGTTTCACTGTGGCAGCAAGAATATGAGAATTCATAAAGTTGTCAACAAAGAAGAGAATCAGGCAGAGATTATCTGAGACTTACATAATCATTCTGAATATAAGAATGTGAAATTCACATATTGATGAGTGTCATCATTATACAGCATGATTAAGAAACATTGTCAGAGTTATAAGAAATGCCAACAGTGTGTAAAGACATTACATAATGACACAATCTTTTTGACATTTACTAGTGTCTTATTTAAGAAGATTGCTGTGAATGTGATCAAGATGTCACTGTCTCAGAACAAACACTATCTTGTTATAGCACAGAATGATTTCTCTGACTGAGTTGAAGAATGAGCATAAACACATGCAACATCAGCAACAGTCTCAAGGTTTTTATGAGAGAACATCATAACAAGACATGATGTGTTTGACAGACTTATCTGTGACAAAGAATCAGAAAACAAGATGTGGGTCAAGATGCTGACAAAGCTATATGAGATTGATTGAATAGTTGTCTCAGCATATAATTCTGAAGCAAACAGCATGATAAAATGTGAACATAAGCCTCTAATTGATGCATTATCTAAGATGACTGCAGAAGGGCTTGACAAATGATCAGATCTTTTGACATTGATATTATGAGCAGATCAAACAACTATCAAAAGAAGCACTGATTGAACATCTTATGAGATTCTTTATAAATATGCCTGTATTCTGACAATTAAAGCATGCATTTCAACATGAAGCACTCTGACTTGAAAGAAAGTAAAAATGTGTTCAAACTTACTGATGATTTGAGCAGAACAACTACTTTATCATGATATGAATCTTGAAGAGACAGCAGCATGAATACAGTGAATGTGTCAGAGCAGCAAAGAACATATAAACAGTGCTAGACATGCTGTGAATTGAGACTATAAGGTTGAAGACATGGTATTGCTTTATAATAGCCAATATAAGAACAATAACACAGCAGTGCAAAAACTTGAATTCTGATGACTAAGGCCATATAAGATTATCAAGGCGAATTCTAGAAAAGAAAACTATGTCTTAGCAAAACTCAACAGCGTCAAAAAGGCTGATACAGTGTCAGAATTCAGACTGAAACCATATGCTCTTCGTCATTCCATCGTCAATTATGAGTATAATTGACATCTTGATGCATATTTTGAAAGTGACAGCTCAGACTTCAATCTAAATAATGATGATGCACATGAGCAAATACCTGCACTGTTTGTCAAAAGACAAACTTAAAAAGCTGATGATGATACTGCATATGCTAACTCAGACTGATCTTCTGTCATGAAGCAAACATTTCTTTGTAATTTTCTTAAGTATCACAACTCTTTCTTTTCTACTGTCATTCATTCTTTTGAACACAATTATTGACAGTCATTCTTCTATCTCATACTTGAGGTCTTCTTGCATACTTCAGTGAGACTCACATTGCTTCTTTGAACACAATTGATCTCAGTAATCTGAACTGTCAATCTCTTTTTTGTCACAAACATTGTCACATCATGACATCAAATTCACATGTGACTTCTTTATTGTGTGAACACAATTTTCAAAATGAAGAAAGGAAAGAGCAGAAAAGTGAATTTTTTAATTGCTGATAATAAGAAAGTGAATTTTAGCTATTGATTGTCGTTTCTATTATTGTCTTGAGCCTCATATATGTCTGTCAGCATCTCTTCTTCTTCTTTTTCATCTTTTTCTTCAGATATCTTCATTCTTAGTTCAACACTTAAAACAAGACTTAATCATTCACTTTTTCTATGCACAACAAAAACAGAATCATTATGTTGAAATCATCACAGAGAATCACTAGATTGCAGACTCATAAGATTATTTGTCAGTATTCACTGTCATCAGCAGCATCACTCACATCAGAAGCATTGAATGTGTTGCAATCTTTAGTCACAGCAGGACTGCAGCAAGAGATTTGTCTTTAGAAAGAACAGAACTTCAACACATCAGCAGCAGCACTAGTTTACATTAAATTACTATCTTTACAAAATTAATATTCTCTTTTAAAAGAGCTAAATATCACTCTCAATCAATTTCAAGCAAATGTTCTTAACATACAAAGTGACATAGTGAACTACCTTCAACAAAAGAAACTCTAACAGTGCTATATGAACAAAAGAACATTTCTGAAGACATAAGACAATATGTTAAAAAAGACAAAAAAGCATCGATCACAACAGAACAAGATTAAAATGATCATAGCTATTATTTAACAGTACTGAGATGATCATATTTGAGAGAGATACCTGATCAATTCAAGCATCACTTATGCAAAAGTGAATGAGATTTAAAAATTAGCTAAAGAATGTAGAGATTGAGGTGTGGCAAGTCAACTAGTTCTTACTGTGATGCATTGATGTTTAGAATTCAGAACACAAAAACAACAAAAATCAGCTCAGGTTCATCCTTTTGACTGAATTTGAGCAGCCTCAAAATATCAGAACTTTTGAAATCAAAACTTTCAGCTTGTCTCTGATACAGATCTCTATGATCATTCTGATTTTAATGCTGTTGTTAAACATCTATTGTCTTGTTCTAGATCTTCTTCTCATTCTTCATTTACATCACAGCAATGTCTTGAACCTGGTTCTTTCATGCTTAAATTGATTGAAAGTTCAGATCTTTCTTCTCACCTCTTGACATTTACTACTTTTATGAGAACTTGATGTGTCACTACATTTAATGATGACAATGATGAAAAAAATAACAATCAATCAGTACAGCAACAAGAGAACTTCATATTGACTAAGTTCTGAAAAGAGCATGACAAAACTGAATCTCAGAATTTACACAGATTCTTAAATGAACTCACAGATCTGAACCCGCAAGTTTCACCACAGTCAAAATCACTAAACTCATGGTGTACAAGATGCACAAATGTTTTTTCTCATCTTATTAACATGATTGATCAGGCAGATAAGCAAATTTCTGTTGTTGTTACTACAATTGAAAAACTCATTGATGAGAAGAATGATGAAAGTCATGCATGTTATCTTCACAGAAAGAAACTAGCAGCTATCACAGAATTTCAAATCAGGCTTTTATGAAGTGACGCAGTAGATTCTCATCTTTGAACCTATTGAAACAACTGACTCTGAATACTGAAGCCGAAGACAGACTCTGCAACATGACAATGGTTTTAAGCTATTGATTATTCTTCTCAACCAGCTAATAATATGAAAGTCTACAATTACCTTCATCATGATCTATTCTTAATGATTGAGGTTGACACACTACTAAACTGAATAAACTTCAAAAGTGAAGTCTGAAACAGGGATGAGTCAGTTGTCATTTCAAATGCATTCAGCTGACTATATGAATGAGATCTATCACAATCAACAATTTTTATCATCATCAATAATGAGTTTTAAATGTACCATCATCATCTTTAAAAAGTTGAAGAAAGGCAGAACTATGACTGGCTTTGAAATATGTTCTATGACATTATTCAGCAAGCTATTTATCAATCTTCTGCATACTACCTCATCTATGTTGCTCTTTGCTCAGATCACAATTATCATCTCATCTTATATCTTTACTACAGCAAGTTTTAGGCTGCCTTTGATAAGACTTTCTTCAGACATATCAATCTTAATACTTTGAAACTAATGAATGAGGAAAAAAAACAGTACATGATTCAAGGCTCTGTTTCACTGAACAATGAAAAGAAAAAAGACTGTACAAAAATGCTCTTAAGAATGCATTATCATCTTGATGAATGATGAGAGAATGTTTAAAGAAGACTAGCAGCAAAGGAAAAGAAGCTGTTGAATGAGTTAATTCATCAAATAATTCATAATGAATGAATGAAAAAGAATATGCAGAAGTATAAGACAGATTTTACCACTCAACTGTCATGAGTTGCACTCACACTAGATCTTATGGTTCAGTCACTGACTAAGACCCTAAGATGAAAACTCTTTCTTCTAGCTTTCATATGAACTTCTTCTTCTCTCTTTAAATTATTCTTCTTGTATTTAAAAATTATCAATTGAGCGTCAGTCTCATTGCAAACTTGTGACATTAAAATAATCTTCTCATTTAAACCTGATCTACTAAAGAGACCTTGTTGTACAATTGTTTCAATCAGTGCAGAATGAGTTCAGAAACCTCTATCACAAATGAAGTTAAGTCTGCTTCAGAGAAGATTCCTTCTTGAGCTCACACACTTATGACAGAACTACAGAACATGAAGAATTGTACAGATCATCTTTACACCTTTGTGACAGATTGAGAAAATTTCACATCATTCAGCTCAGCAGTCTCAGCATCATCATTATCATCACAGAAACCTGTGAATCATACAAACAGTTCTACTGTTGAGGAAATGACTGTTTGTCTTGTTTCTAGATAATGGCAATAGACTCATGACGAGGATGATTGTGGGGTTTATAAGTATGATAATATGCTCACTGATCTGATAAAGAAGACAAGGTAGTAATCTAGACAAGAAGGGCCTATCTAGAACTGTCTCAAACAAGTGCTTTTTAATGAACTGGAACCGCCGTCTGAAGTGTCTATCCCCTGCCTTTCTACATAGCGGAGTCGTCAATTTAGCCCTTCTTCGCTTTCTTCCATCAATCATCCTTGCTGTCTTCACAACAGTCTTCCCCTTCTGATTTATTGCTGTGTTCTTGCAGTTATGTTCATCATTATCACTAATAGTGGTCCGCCGGTCTCTTGCCTTCACTACTGGCCACAATGCTGGTTTCATCATCTTGAAGTTTCAAAGAAGGGTCGTCTGGATGAGGAGGTGTCATTTTCTGGCCGCGGCAATAGAAGTATGACTTTTCGCAAAAGACACTGCGCTCTATCCTCTCTACTTCTTTTCATTGAGCCTTGATAGCTTGCCTTGCCATGATGGTTCAGTTGTGAAGGTAAGCATTTCTGACTGCATCGTTGCCACTTAACAGATCACGCAGATGAGATATGACAGTGGGATTAGTTCAGCAAACACGACCCACCAACGCGTCAGATATGGGACCCAGACCGGTAAGCTGAACAGCAACTGAAAATGAATATGAAGGTGTGCCAAACATGTTATGAAGGGTGAAGGAAGAAGACAGTCCAGGAACAAGGTCGTGATGCGCCGCAGAGAGCTGACTTCATGTTTCAGATTCTTGTATGTCTAGTGTCTCATGATCTTCTGCAACTTCAACATATCAAGACAAGATAGTTTGTCAAGTCCCCTGTGCAGCCTGTGCTTCATGTGGCAAGTGTGGTAGTGAGACTTGAATTTCATCGCAAAGACATGGTTGTGAGGTAAAATCTGTGTTATACTTCTGCATATCCTCCTTCGTTCATTCATTATAGGTTATTCAATGAATTAACCCATCCGACGGCTCCTTTCCCTTTGCTGCTAGTCTTCTTTGAACATCCTTTCATCATTTGCCAAGATGATGATGCATTTCTAAGAGCATTTCTGTACAGTCTTCTTTCTTTTCATTGTTCAGTGAGACAGAGCCTTGAATCATATACTGTTTCTTTTCCTCATTCACTAGTTTCAGAATATTAAGATTGATATGCCTAAAGAAAGTCTTATCTGAGGCATCCTGAAACTTGACATAGTAAGGATATGAGATAAGACAATGATTATGATCTGGGCAAAGAGTGACATTTCTGAGGTAGTATGCAGGAGATTGATGAACTGCCTGCTGAATAATGCCATAGAACATATTTCAAAGCCAGTCATAGTTCTGCCTTCCTTCAACTTCTTGAAGATGATAATGGTACATTTGAAACTTCTCATTGATGATGGTAGAAAGTGACGGTTGCGATGAATCAAACTCATATAGCCAGCTGAATGCATTTGAAATGACAACTGACCCATCCCTGTCTCAGACTCCGCTCTTGAAGTTTATTCAGTTTAGTAGCGCACTGACCTCAATCATTAAGAACAGATCATGGTGAAGGTAATTGTAGACACCCATGTTATCAGCAGGTTGAGAAGGACGATCAATGGCTCAAAACCATTGCCAAGTTGCAGCATCTGTCTTCAGTTTCAGTATTCAGAATCAACTATTCCAATACGTTCAAAGACGAGAATCTATCGCGTCGCCTCGCAAAAGCCTAACCTGAAATCCCGCTGTGCCCGTCAGTTTCTTTCTATGAGGATAACATGCACGGCCTTCATCATTCTTCTCATCAATGAGTTTCTTGATTGTTGCGACAACAACAGGGATTTGCTTATCTGCCTGGTCAATCATGTCAATAAGATGAGAAGAGATATCTGCACATCTTATACATTGTGGTTGTAGTGATCCTGACTGTGGTGAAACTTGCGGGTCCAGACCTGCGAGTTCGTTTGAGGCTCTGCGTGAATTCTGAGATTTGGTTTCATTATGTTCTTTTCAGAATCTAGTCAATATGAAATCCTCTTGTCACCGTACTGGTTGATTATCATCCTCATCATCATCATCGTTGTCAAATGTAGTAGTGCGTCAAGTTCTCATAAGAGTAGTAAATGTTGAGAGACGGGAAGGAAAGTCTGAACCTTCAATTGATTGAAGCATAGAAGAACCCAATTCAAGACATTGCTGTGACATGAATGAGAGACAAGAAGAAGATCTAGATTGAGGCAATAGATGTCTAGTTGCAGCGCCAAGATTAGGGTGGTCATAGAGATCCATGTCGAAGGCTAGCTGAAAGTTTTGATTCTTGAAGTTTTGATATTTTGAGGCTGCTCGAATCCAGTCAAAAGGATTAATCTGAGCTGATTTACATTGTCCTCATGTTCTAGATTTCAGACATCAAAGAACCACAGTTAGGAGTAGTTGACTTGCCACATTTCAATCTCTACATTCTTTTGTCAATTTTCTGATTTCGTTCACCTCAGCATATGTGATACTTGTACTGCTCAGGTATCTTTCCCAGACATGATCTTCTCAGTACTGCTGAATAGTGGTTACTGTCATTTTAATCTTATCTTGTTGTGATCGGTGCTTTCTGGTCTTTTCAATTGTATCATCTCATGCCTTCAA
>JAABUP010008640.1_pt1 | contig 12905 bp, 18 predicted proteins | sample 5559201 | NCBI WGS metagenome assembly JAABUP01 (sample SAMN10711887, study PRJNA513373) | rock metagenome | isolation source: Antarctica rocks | place: Antarctica | reverse complement strand
TGTCATGCATTCATTTACTGCGTATGTTCATTTGTTCTCAGCTTCGTCACATGCTGCTCAGAGCATTTCAGTGCATTGAGTGCTGGGCGGTGGTCAAGTTTGCGGTGCGCAGCCTAGCACTCAGCTGCAATCGTTTTTCATAGTGGCATCAACTATGGTTGCTGACAAACATATAGTCAGCTGGGCACAGCTTGACCACAATCATGTTCAAGATAACATGTTGACCCCAAACGATCTCCAAGATGAATCGCAACATTTGGGTGTGCAAACACACTGCACAGCAATGCTGGTAGCAGACCTGGACGCCTGTCTGTGCCCTGATGAGCTGCATCGCTTGAGGCTGCTCATCAACCAGCACCAGACGCTCAATGGAGTGTTGTATGATGAGGGCATTCTGAATGACGTGCCCTGCCTCTGCTGGAAAGCTCAACACCTGTTCCACCATCCAAAATCACTTACCAGCTTGCTCGGGCAGTCACACCACAGTCACACATCATGCATCTTGGGGTGAGTACTGTAAGAGCGTCTTGCACAAATGGTCCAGTGTGGCCTTTCCCAGGCACAGCGGCACAGTCATTGCAAAGATGACGCATGAGGTGAGTCTGATGCTTTTGCACTCAGCTCCCAGCAAGTAACAGCCTTGCACCAACAAGACATTGTGCAATCACCTGCATGACAGTGAGGAGGTGCGAAGCTACAGGTGGCACCCGGCCTGCCCTGATGTCTTGCAAGGGCAAGTCAAAATTACAGATGTACATGGACAGGTTGCGCACTCCAGATTGCCTAGCAAGCTCCTGCATGAAGGTAAACATCTGCTTGAGCATGCAGACAAGCTTGCACAGAACATTGATGTGCTTGCAGGTTAGCCCTGTCCACGCCATGTGTGCCAAGTCGCGCTCAAAGGTAAAAGGCTCATGCCCACATATTATGACTTGCATTTTTTGCCTGATGCACGAGCAAGCACAGCTTTACATGCGTAGTCATGCGTGACCCCAAGCTTTGACTGTACTTACATTGAGGGTGCGTTGATCACTAAAGTCGTGCACCACGAATGTGCTGAGCGCGCGCCCAATTGCAATCTCAACTGCAACCGCCCATTTGTCGTCAGTGAGCGTGAGCAGGGATCCTATTGGCCCTACTGGGGCCCTGTGGAATCGCCCTGCTGAGGATGCTTGTGCCACTCGAGCCAGGAAGTTACTGTAAGTGGATGCAGTACAGCCATTTGGGGTGAAGGCAGTCACTGGGTTCTCTGCAGGCACATTAATGTTATTGAGCCAATGCAAACTTGTTAATCACTAGTCTGGGTGGAGGATCTGAATGAGACAACGCTCTGGGTGGTTGCGGATGACTCTGCTGATGAGCCATGGGAATCTGGCAATCTGCAGGAAAGGCCTTGTCTTGAATGCACATAGGGTCTGCATTCAGCCTTGATTGCCACACATGTCTAGGTCGCGTTGGGCAGGAGCTTCAGGGCATGACAGTGCTCTGGACAAACGATACACATTTCGCCTTTAATGCAACCAGGTGTTTTTAACAAGGACTGGAGGACTCAGCAAAGTCAAGACACTCAACCACCCCACATTCATCTGTGCTTCTGTGATGTCTGGTGTAGTCACCTGGGGCTCCATACGCCAGATACTTTCACTCTACAGAGTGAGGCAGGAAGCAAAGAATTGTGCAAAATAATTCAAGGCAGGCAAGAGGAAAATTGGAGCTCACGTTGACTTTGCTGCAGGCGATTGAGGTCACCGATCAGATCCTGCACCCTTGCATTGCATTCTCGCTGTGCACGCTCCTTGGCTTTTGTAGCTTTGGTGGCGTGATCAACTGCAGCATCAGCCTCCCTCACGGCCTGCGCACCGTACAGACGGCTTGTTGTACATTGGCACCTCATATGGCAGAGCTTTATGCAGCAAAATAAGCTTACTTTCAACCATTGTTTTGTCTAAATGAAGCAACCAGGTTGTTGTTGTTGGTCTCAAGTTGTACAAGCTCAGGACAAGCCAGGCTGAAGCAAGACTGGCCCCAGTCTTACCTCACTGGCGCTGGTATAGCGTCTAATGATGATGACACATGCAGCAAACAAGTGAAGGACGGTAAATCGAAATACTTGAGATACAGGAGCACTGCCAAAGCCTATGTATGTGGCGTGGATATGTAGGTGAGTTTTCCTGTCGGGCATGTTCCATTGGAACATCACAGAGCGCAGAACAAACCTCATTGTCTGGCATGCTTCATGGGGTGGAAGCATCACAGAGCGCAGGGCAGAAGCCCATGTGTAACACATAGACAAGGTGCAACTGAGACAACAAAGGAGCACGTCATGCCAGTGTTGCTGGCAGGACTGTGACAATGAGAGTGATGTCATGCCACCACGGTGTTCACCTGTCTTGTCAGACTGGCTCTAGCGGCTGCCGCCTCGCTCTCCCGCTCTTTCACTGCAATTGCTGATTTATGCCTGTCGACTGCTGCCTATACACACGCAAGACACAGTCAGCAAAAGCAAGTAGATGTTCTTGCCAAAAAGGTGCGTAACACAACAGGAACTAAGGGCAGGGCTAAACAGATTGAGCTAGAATACCAGCCCCAGACAGTGTCAGCTAATCTGCCTGCTGTAGACATTGATCTCAATCGATCATTCATGCATGCATGCATGCTGATTGAGAAATTGTTGATTGATAAACCCATGCATCAACTGATTGATTGGCAAAATGGTTGCCTGACCAGCCACTGTGTTGTTGCATCTAGACGTCAAGGATGCAAAACTTACTGCCATCAGAGCTACATAAAGAAGCAGGGGTTTAACATTCTGACCTGAGAATTTGATGCAAGCTGCTGCTGCATCTCCTCAGCTGACTGCTGCAGGGAGCGCTTGTCTGCCTCCAGCTCAGCAATATCGGCATTGCCAGACTCCACTGCTTGATGCGCGGTGCGCACAGCGCTGAGGGCTGTCCGTGCTGCGGTGTGTTGCTGCCGCTGCTGCTCCTCAAACTGCGTCATGCGCGGAGCAAAGTCCTGCAGTGCTTGCCTCTGCATCAACCCAAAATGCTTCAATTACTGCTGTCACAGCACACAGGTCATTGCTCACACATCAATGCAAATCACGGGTCAGCTTGGCTGTAAATGACTTGTTCTGCTTTCCGGAATGATGATAATAGCTGCTGACCAATCATTGTTAGGAACATGGCAGCAAGATGTGGTAGCACGAGGTGATGGGAGGCAAGCTGGATGCAGTGCGGTGCAACCCAAAAGAAGCCTGCAATGCAAAGGGATGCCACACTGGCCTGGGCTTGGTGCTCTTGATCTATTCTGTTGTACTCCTCGGCAGCTGCTGACAGTTTCTGGGTGACCTCTGACAGCCTGCCAGGCATGAGCCCATACCGCCTTCGCTCTTCTTGCAACAGCTCTGAGATTCTATAGTACTGCGCAGCGGAGACACACCATGTCACATCAAAGAAGCGAGTGTACTAACTGCGTGGCTCAGCATCAGCGTGCATGGGCATATTCTGCTGATGATGGAGTCAGCCAACTTGCTTTGATACCTATGCCTTGTTTCCCGAGAATGAGATTGACATACACTCAGACAGAACGCCTACAGGGATCCCATTGTGGCAAGATCCAAGGCATTGGTGGATTTCCAGATGGGCTGTTCAGTTGAGCACCATGCTTCAAGATTTGGCTCCGCAAATTCACATGTTTCCAATCATTTCAGCCATGCTTGCCAGTGGCAAGATTGCCTGCAGCAGTCGCACCTGTTGCCACGCAATGATTTTGCCGTACAACTCATGCAGGATCTCCCACTGCACGACCTGACGCATGTCCTCGACCTTTTGCGCAATCTCCTCCAGCTCTGCTCTTTTTGCCTGGAAGCGCACAGAGCTGGATGAGCAGATGGCTTGGCTTGGCTCATGACACTGAGTCCTAACACTGGCAATAACTGGTCAATACAGATGCACACACAGCACAGACGGTGCACCACATGTACCGTTTTGCGTAACTGTGGTGCACTGTACATCACAATGAATAGAGCATGTGACGTGTAATATCAACCTCCTTCGTCACATCATCACTATTGCACAGTTCTTGATGCTTTGCTGTCAAGTGCCTCCGAACATTGCTTAGCGTGTGTTTTTCCCCCAGTCATTGTCTATTGAATCCCAGCATGAGTCTCAAAGACACGAGAATACATTGACTATTTGACATGCTGAAGTTACTTGTTTCACGGCACTACAGAACGAGCAATTTGATCTCAAGGCTACACCGATATCTTAGCAGCAGCACCACGGCTGAGGTCATGCAGAAGACAATCCTGTCTATTCAGTTTTAGAGATGGGTCAGGGTTCAAGTTCAGTGAGGTTGCGTCGCGTCCAGCTGGTGCAGCTGCTGCATCTTGTTGCATGCACGGCAGCTTTGAGAAACCAATGCCACATCCACATGCATGTCACGCCAGACACCACAAATTGCAATGCCTGCTTGCTGACCACAACAGAACAGGGCAGCTTTGGCTTTCATGCAAAGGTTATGATCATCACATCCCGTTTGACGCGCTAGCTTACCCTGAATTGTCGCCCCTGATTGTGCAGAATGTCCAGCATCTGGGTGATCCGGTACTCAGCGTCATTCAGATTCTCAATGGTCTCAGCAAAGTGAGTGGCTTCCATATACAACTGGAACTTGGCTTCATCACTCTGCTTGCCAGCAAACGAGCGAGCTGTGTCCTGCATTAGCATGTGCTTGTGACAAGATGTCTCTGGCATCTCAAACACTCCTGACTGACAGAAGTTGCTGGCCCTTGTAGCTGACATTGCATCAGCAACAGGAAACACAGTGACAGCTGCAACGCTTTTGTCTTGGCACATATTTACACTCAAAAGACTTTTGTCTTCCAAAACAGGACATTGTCAAGGGAACATTCGGATTCAGGTTCATTGGTCCTACACACAAAATAAAAGCATGCAGAACATGACAAGTTACGTAACACTGTTGAGAGGGAAGCCTGCTAACACAAGAACAGAGCAGCATGTGGCAAGACTGACCTGTGTCATGCAGATAGCAGGATTGCCTGCATTGATGTTGAATTGCTCAATGATCTCGTCAACTTGGCTTTTGCCCTCTCCAACCTGCTCACAATCAGTACGACTTTACTAGGGGTCAAATGGAATTGGTGGGTAGGAGGCGTCTTCGACCACTCAGAAACAAGTGCAGGCCTGCACATGACTGAACTTGATGCGCAGGACGGCAGCAGCTTTTGACATGGGAAATGATACAACCCTGGCTTGTACGCAGCAAACGTACAAACAAACAGCACAGGTTCACTCTCGGACAAGCATGCAAGCCGGGCTGCAGCACTCTGATTGAAGGTCATAGACCCACAAAAGTAAATGGCATATTTTGTAGTGCACCTTTCTGCCCGCAGCATCTTTGATGCTAAAGGTCGATGATGACTTGGTGATCCTGCGCTCAATGGTGATGGATGGCCCATAAAGGCCAGGGTTGAGTGCGTCACCACCATTGTTCCACAGAGATACAGCTGCTACAGCATGCGAGCAGCCAGTCTTGATGAACTGCTCAGCTTTGGTGGCGCGTCCTGTGTCCCGGGCTTTGACACCCAGGCAGCATTGCAATGCCTGCAGGCTAGCACTCTTGCCACTACCATTGCTGCCTGAAATGAAATTCACATGTGGCCTGCAGCACCGCAGGGCGTCGCTGGGACATCAGAAAGAGGTGTGGCTTTGTAGACAGAACAATCGGTTGCGCACAGGGTAGGGCCTGTCATCTGAGCAAAAGCCCAGTCGGGTTGCATGATTGCAGAGGGCAACGCAGAGCTTGACCCAGTATGTTTGCATGAGTGCAGATGGCAATTGCAGGACTGCAGACTGATAGAGGGTCTTGACCTGCATTTACAGCAAGCTGACCAGCAATCACGACTAGCCTTTCAGGGGCAACTCAGAGACATGACAACAGAGAGTCTCCCTACAGACATGGTCACACATGTAGAGCAGTGCACAGTGTCAGTAAAGCAGCCTCATACATACGTGAACTCAATGAGCAGATTGTCATGGCACATAAAGTTCTCCAGCCTGATCTTCTTGATCTGCCCAGATGTTCCCTCGCCAGGCGCAGGCTGCAACACCTGCAGTGACTGGCATATCGTATCAATAAAAAGATCCTTGCACGACTCAACAGAAGCTGCAATGCTGGATGGCATGAAGACACTGTGCTGCAAGTTTCTTTTACGCTTGAATTGACATACGTCATATGCATAGCCAACTCGGTGTTATGCTTGTGTTCCTTGGAAAGGTGCACTGGACGCTGTTTGAGGGAATCTTGGGCTTCAACCATAGCATATGCACATTGACAACACCAGGTTTGAGACACACATAGCACACCTAGCAACAAGTAACAGATGCCGTTCAGGTGCTGCTGGCACAGATGTCTGCTCGTTCTCGCATCAACTTCAGCCTTGCCTGGTTGTATCTGGGTTGCAAAGTCTCTGCAGACAGTCTCTGATCCCTCCTGCTGTCATTTGATTGAATACGACGCCTCTTGTTGGGAGGTACAGCCTGACTTGGCCCAGGACCTTCCCAGCTGTCTGACTCCTCACCGGTCTGGAGTTCATTCAGACGCAGCTTGCGGCTGCTGTCGGTAGCCTGAGATTGGCTGCCTGAGCCATGACTGAAGCCATTTGCCTGTGGAGGACTGTGCGACTCATTGCTGACTCCATGTGTGTTTGCTGCATCGCGGTGGCTGCCCTGGCTGTGATGTTGAGAGGGGTCAGCTGATTGGCCAACTTCTGACATTTGCATCTGGCTGGCAGATTTGCTAAGGTCTGGATTGTGCTGCAAGGTGCCTAGAAACGCTAAAGCTTCACTGTTCCACTCTCCTATAATGTCAGTTTTTTCGTCCATCTCTGCTCCATTGAATACTTGATCCCATTCCAGATCCTCTTCATCATCAACATACCTGAGGTTCATGACAGACAGACATCGTCACACTTGTGCCTTGGCCTCATTTTGGTGGTAGTGCCATATTAGCTGAATTGCTTTGCCGATACGTAACAGCAAAATTCATGCGCATCACACTGCGCTTCAGAAGCCTTCATGAAGATGCACACGTGATGGCAAACTCACTGTATCCAAAAGAACAATTTGTGAGCTCCCTCCCCCGAGACTCTATGAACTTTTGTTACTTTTGCATCGTACCACCCCTCCGCAAAGTCACTTCCTAGATTTGGCTTCCAGTAAAGTTTCACAGGTGCCCCTACGAAGACTTGAGCTTGCTTGACAGATGCGGGCCGCTTGTACTCGATAGGCATCCAAGTCCCGCAACTGGTACTTTGGTGCTGAAGGACGTGCTGGGAAACTCAGCATACAACACGTTTTGCGCGGACGCCTAGATGGACTAAGGCCGTTGTGAGAGCTGAGACACACCGTGCTGGGCTTGGACTGTGCTGCTGCGACTTAACATCGGAGGGCGTGACTAAACTATTACTAACTGGATGCAAGCAGTGCATTGGCATTGCTCAGCACATCAACACCCATGCGCAACTTTCCAGGAGCACGCACAAAGTAGCCTGAACCTGCACACGTGCTGTGCTGAGCCAGACGTCCAAAATGGAGCGAGGCTTTGTAACAATATGCTGCAGAATCCCTGGACACTATATGTGAGCAGCCTTCGTGGAAAGTGCGAAACCTTCCAGAATTAGCAATAAGGGTGCAGATGCACCTTGTGTGCATGCTTAATTAATGCTGAGTAACAGTGCTGGCGAAGCAGGTGAAAAGGCCTCATGGCAGTCAGATTTTCACAGACCAAGAAAGTGTGCAAGCTGGCTACAAAACAGAACCTCAGCACAATAGACAAGTTTGTGCGGCAGCACAAAGCAGACCGTGGCATGCAGAATGGCTGCTCATCTCTCAATGCCTGCCAAGGTTGACAATCTATGGCTTGTCTCAGAAGTGTTATCACACACCTAGTCTTCATATAGCAGGCTCTAAAGACAGCGTAGACAACAAATGTTTCAGTTCTCGCCTATCTGCCATCCACCGTGCAAAGGAGACTTCCTTGACACTGCTGCTTTCAAGATAGACCACAAAGGTGATAAGGTAGAAATATCTCTGCATGTAGTGCAAGCCCAGCCTTCGTGCTGCTGCAGCATTGCTCTGCCCAGCAGCTTTCTCAAACGGGCTCCCAAAGGTCGTGACCTCTGCTGCATCTTTACACCTGCAACATGCAGCTGCCATAAGGATGTCTTGTGAAGCACCTCAAGTTGCCAAATTTCATGGCATTGTCACAGTCACAGTTGCAACTCTAGTCATCAGATCAACAAGTCATTGATGAGAAGAGTGTGATCTTGCAGTATGCAAATACTGTGCAACAGTAAGATGCCGTTTATCAGGCAGCATTACCAAGACTGAAAGAGGCACCGGGGAGCCAACTGTGTTATGGCAACAAGTCACAAAATGCAGTATCATTTTCCCATGAAGCAGCCTGATGCACAATCCGCAGATGTTTGCATGGGTGTTGCTGCAATCAGTGCAGTGCGGAACAGAGGGGGTTGAGACAAGACAAGCGGCACCTTTGGATGTCTTCCCTGATGCTGCCAATAGTTGACAGCCTGTCTATGGCTTTATCCACTGCAAGTTTGGCGGCTGTGCCTTGAGGAAGCACCCTACACAGGTTCATGATGCTGACCTGTACAGCATCACATGGTGACGTTGCTCATACAACACCCTTAAGCAGACCGAATCAAAACACGTGTAAACACGTTAACTTGGAGTGTGACACCTCGTCAGAGCTGTGCCTTCAAGTTTTACATGGTGCTGGCTTTCGCTACTTACTGCACCTGCAGGGCTGTCCTGTTGCTTTTGGTTCTGATGTCACAAGAACTTGATTGTAGGCTATTTTATGTTGCATCAATGTAAAGAGAAGTGTCATCAGACTTCCAATCCATCCAGCACAAAGCCTGTTACCTCTCAACAGACAAGTTGTCGTCATCCTGACCAGCAGAACTATCAAGGCTCCCAAAAGAGCTCACATTCCTACGGGGACCAAGGCCCCCCCACCGCCTGGGGGACCCTAAGGGGGAGGAGGTGGTGGGGAAAGATCCCCGGGACCCCCAATTGCTGCTTGTTGAGTTTCCATCCATTTCACCCAGCAGGCCTGAGGCGGCTCGGTGCCTCAGTGAGCTCTGAGTGAGCTGCAGGAAGGCGACTGTGAAGGCAGCTACAAAGCGGCAGCTGCTGCCTGTGGCTGTGCGCGACACTATTAGATGCACCACCTGTTGCCCTGTGCCAACAGAAGCAGACAAGTCACAACAGCACATCTGTGTGCAACAACGGTTGCAATGCGGTTGGAGGCATGATAGCTAATTCAAGCATGATACTGCATACATTGAGACTGGCAGTCAATCTCCAAGAATAAATCTGCTTATGCAACCTGAATACGCAAGATAACAGGAACAAAATAATGTGCAGTGTCAAAACTACGTGTTTAGGCAAAACAACAGGCTATCAGAGAAGCTGCTGATGGGTACATCAAGAGGCAGGCACCTGCACATCAATGGGCAAGGCAGCAATGCAGCAATGATATGCAGGCGCAAGGGAGCCTCAGCAACAGCCTGTCAGGCTGTTGGGCACCGATGGGCATACTCAATGACAGGATGACAGCGTGGGACAGAGCAGGAAAACTTGTAGGCACGGGGCTCTTACCCAAGTGTGGTACGAGCTGCTGCAAGGCAAACCCACTGGCAAGCAGCACTAAACGCACAGGCAGAGCAAGGACATGTGAGGCACATGGGAACTGACCGACAGGCTGTGTCATGAGCTGCTGATGGAGGACATCAAGGTCTGCAGCCTCAGGTGTGCGCTCCCTGGACAGGGGCACGCGTCTGTAGCTGACCTGATAGCCATCTGCTGCCAGGCCCTGATACACTTCCAGTGGAGTTGCCAACCCAGCGTCAGCCTCTCCTGCATTGCCTGCATGTCACAAACTAGTTTGGGTCACAGGCTGTCAAAGGCCGAGAGACGTTGTTCCAGCAGATAGGATGCGCACGAGCTCAGCAATGCAGCGTCAACTGAGCCACACATGTGGATTTTTCTAGTCAGCACTGACAGAGCGATTGGGTCGAAAGGAATGAAAGTGGTTCAGCTGTGTACTGGTCAACGATCCACATTCTCATGGCGGTCCACACAAGCATGGCTGGTGACAGGCAGCAATCATTTCGGATGATGCCAGCATGACATTGTGACCTATGGTCTCCCAGTAGGCGCTGACAAGGCCATCAGGCTTGGCGTCCTCCTTGGTGGTCACATCCTCATGGTCCTCCTGAGCCTGAGCTTCATCTGCCTCCCCACCTGCGACAGCAGCCACTGTCAGCCAATAGCACAAGCACCCTTGGTTGTACCACTTGGCTTGTATGGGCATATACATGCACTCTACGATGCGGTGCTTGTACCACTTGGCTTGTATGGGCATATACATGCATCCTGTGAAGTAGCGTGTGGACTGTTTGGCTTGTATGGGCATATACATGCAATCTGCAAAGTGGTGCTTGTACCACATGGCTTGTACGAGCATATGCATGCATTCCGGGCAATGCTGCCTATGATGGAAGCATCACACTCTGCAGTCAGGCATGCTCATAAATCATACTTGCATGCTATGCCAGATCAGCGGATTTTGCGCAGTAATGCAGTGCTGTAACTCACATGTATGTTATGGAGTTGAATCTGAGCTGGATCCCAGCTTTTGGGTGAGCAGCCTGACTGGGCGGGAGACACCTTGGCCTTTTAGCATGCAGTCCTTGCGGCAACTTGCTCACACACTGAGATACTTGCAGATCACAGTCAATTTGATGTGACACTGTGTAGATGTCCTTGACTGGATTGTGAAAGACACTGTGATGCAAGCGTTCGGCTTACTTGGAGCTGCGGCCTGGTCAAAGTCAACCTGGCGGGAAGCAGGGTCGTCCAGAGACACCTCCTTGTGCAGCATGACCCGCCCAGCCCAAGCAATGGCTTCCTGCATGATGTCAGTGCGTAACCGGCGTTCCAGCTCCTCCAGCTTCATAGCTTGAATACCTGCAAGCATAAGCGCCCATCACAGCCAGCTCACCTCTCACACGCTACTGCCAGGAACTGCCTGCAACTGTATGCTGGCAAGCCGATGAAGCAGACAGCATTGTTTGTGACAACTGCAACACCTCAAATTAGCAAGGCTGGTGCTGTGGTTCAGGCAAATGACAGGCACAGGCAAGGATGAAGGTGCTCATAAGGGCCTTTGTGTGGGTGGGTGTCAGGAGGGCTTTGCTGGCAAGCAGGGGGCGTCAACATGCCGAGTAAGAGGTATGTGAGGAGCAAGCTGCATTGTACAGCAGAGGGCCTGTCCTGCATGTTGTTCAGACAACAGAGTGCATGCTGCAACAGCATTAAGTCTACAAGACACATATTCACTGGGTCAATTCTACAGTAGACAACATTGCCTGCATGGTCTTTACAGCCAGAAGCGCAGACTGCATCCTGTGTGTGCTTCTGCAACAGAAACATGCTGTACACTCAGACAAAGCACAACAGCTTACCTGCGTGATGCAAAGCGGCAGAGGGCATTTCCAGTTCTCGGCGCAGATAAGGGCTGCCATTGACATAGGCCACAAGCTCCTCTCTCAGGTCTGTCACTACCACATGTACCTTCCCTCCAGGCCTCGCCCCTAATTCACTCAATAGCCTGCAACAAGCTTCAGCCTTTGAATGTATCAGCCAGTCTGCAACCCAGACTGTGCCCAGCCCTTTGAGTCATCAGCTGGTCTATGAACTTCCATTCCCTCTGGCCCTGGAGGGTGTCAGCCATTGTGCAGATTGGTTGAATTCAGTAAGCCCCTTCAGTACATCACCAGTGCGTCAGTGCTTCTGAGTTCAGCCTCCTTGACCACAAGGGGGGCAATACCCTTAGCCTGCTTTGCCATGATGCTCAGGACCGAGGGCATCAGTCAGCCAATGGCAAATTTTCACATCTGAGTTGCAAATATGCAAATCATGAAGCACCCAAGTGCCGTGAGTCATACTTCAGCCACTCAGCAGAAAGCACTACAGCAGAATGCACTGTAGCTATGATGAACAGTCAAGGTGGGGGCTGTGAGTTGTCCTGTGCAGCTCATCAGCGTGTAACACCGACACTCACGACAGTGTAAGAAGTGCTTGGGTGAGTGCAGGTGAAGTATGTGACCTGCGGAGGCCGCGTAAGGTGGCAGTTCCCATGGTGTAGACAGGCATGCCTTTGGCCTGCCTCAGCTCATTCACACCATCAATGTGCATCACGTTGTGCTGCTTCTTGGTGGTCGGGTGGTATGACTTGAGTATGGATCGCCGCGAAAGGGTGTTGCCTCGTCGTTTGCCCAGCACTTGCTTCTGCTCATCTGGGCTGAGCTGCATGCACATCACACGACACATTCAAGGTGATGGAAGTCTTGAGGCAGTCTAGACGGGAACACTACAGGTGACCGTATCCCTGGTCAGCTTTGCCAGTTGGCATCAGCAGCAAAGGCAGTGCCATGAGCAGCAGCGATAGTAACACTGTAACACTAAGACAAAGCCTGTTGGGGAGGGAGAAACAGCATGATGTGTGAGTTCCCAAGAGCCCTGCCCGGGCAGACACACCCAATGCAAGGAGTGACAGCAGCAGCAGCAGGAGCAAGCACCAGCAGCAGCAAGCAGCAGTAGCAAGCAGCAGTAGCAAGCAGCAGTAGCAAGCAGCAGCGGTAGCAAGCAGCAGTAGCAAGCAGCAGTAGCAAGCAGCAGCGGTAGCAAGCAGCAGTAGCAAGCAGCAGCAGTAGCAAGCAGCAGCAGTAGCAAGCAGCAGCAGTAGCAAGCAGCAGCAGTAGCAAGCAGCAGCAAGCAGCAGTAACAAGCAGC
>JAABUP010008639.1_pt1 | contig 12905 bp, 8 predicted proteins | sample 5559201 | NCBI WGS metagenome assembly JAABUP01 (sample SAMN10711887, study PRJNA513373) | rock metagenome | isolation source: Antarctica rocks | place: Antarctica | reverse complement strand
TCTCATAGGCGAGCGAGTATTGAGCAGTAGGCTTGTGTGTGAAGGCATCGAACCTGTAATTGTCCAGGGTATTAGTACTCCTAAGTGAACGAAGTTGCTGGAGGGGGTTAACACGCACCATGTGAAGGAGATCTTTATGTGGTTTTCATCCACTGGGAATCGAAGGTCCAGCAGTTCCAGCTGACCATAATATCGATACAGGAGGTCCCTCCCAGCGGTACTATCCTTGCCCGCTCCTCTCATATCCTGCCGCAGCCTGTTGAGCGTATTACACTCCTCCGCATACCTCTCAGGATCATCGCCATATGTCTGCCTGATATAGCTCTTCAAAGGCGAGATCCAGTCGATTTCGTTTGTCTGCTTCAGCGGGCTCGAGATCATGGGGGTCTGCAACATCTTGAACAAGAGCTATTGACAGTCTCCCACGGCAATGATCCGTTTGGGTTTGATGCCAAAGTTGTTTGATATTGCAGGTGTTTAAACCGGGAGGGCATTCACCGGTGTCCGTTAGGGTGCCTTAGATATCTGTCTTGGAGATCGTCTAGCATAAAACACATACCTGGGGCCAAAGCTGAGGCCAGGGTGGAGTCTGAGCAGCAAGCTTACAATTTGTGTAGAGGCAACGATGTTATTGTAGCGTTACTCGCAAGAGAAAGAGCGGGTTCCGCACTTTTTGGGCGTACTCTACAGCCATTCGATTTTAGTCTCACTCGGTGGGCGAACATGACATATTCACTTGCACTTGGAGTTCTCCAGAAGCGCCTGTGCAGGAGGTCTTTACGAAGTGTCATGAGACTTGACTTAAGCACCTTTTCAATGTACCGTGCTGTCGCCGCTGCGTGCGGCCAATCGAACATGTCCGCTGCTTAGCGCCTGATCAAGAGAAAGTACGCCATCAAATGTCCTACTCAAATAAGCGCCAAATTGCTTTGAGACCTTCAGAATTCACCAGAGGAGAGGCACTGCACACAAGTAAAGGGTAATGGACCTTCATTATGATGTAGGTGGAGGGTTTCTGGTCTTAATGTACATCCATATCAAGTCTGGGCTTAAAATACCGTATCGCTATGTGCAAAATCAAAATTTGGAAATATGATGGCGATGCATCTGTAGTCTCGCGACACATCAACCGGAGCCTGCTGCCTTCTTGGGCTCATCTTCCTGCGCTTTGTCTTCGGCCTTAGGACCATCCGTTGGCTGCTCCGGAGGCAGGTTGTGGTGCTGGTGGGTCAATTTATGCCACGCGGCTTTGAGGAAGCCTTCGTTTTTGTGTGAGTCGGTAGACGTTGGGGAGGACGATGAGTCTTGCGGAGTTGTCGAGGTATTACTATGAGAAGTTAGAAGGTTTCCATGCAGGGTAGCAGCATCGGTCGTTACCTAGACTTTCCAACATTCATGATTCTTTTAGCATTCTTATCCCCCAATTCATCTGCAAGCATTTCCAATATGGTCCGTTGGTTCGAAGTCAGGTACTTCGGCATGGCAACCTTGTATTCAACGCGCAGGTCTCCTAGGGCGTTCCGTCGGCCTCCCAGCCTAGGCATGCCCATACCTCCCAGTGTAATTTTATCTCCAGTCCCAGTTCCAGTTGCTACCTTTAGCTTTACCTCGCCCCCTAACGTCGGCACCTTGATCTCGCCACCAAGGACTGCAGTCGTGAGCGGTATGGAAGCGGTATATAGGACATCTGCCCCAGACCGACTGAACTTCGAATCGGCAGCTACTCTTATGAAGATGTAGAGGTCTCCTCTTGTCGATTGGGCGCTGGGGTTTGCAGCTGTGCCAGTAGGTGGCGCATCCCCTTCTCCACTTACGCGGAGTCGCATACCGTCTTCGACACCACCAGGTATGTCAATATTGACCTTCTTCCGCTCCCTCACGACTCCGTTCCCGTTACAGGTTCCACACTCCCCACCCCGTGGGATGGCGACTCCTTGTCCACCACAAGCGTCGCATGTGCTTGCCATTTGAAAGCCTGCTTGCACAAAATGCACTCGAGTGCCTGTTCCACCACATTTCTTGCAAGATGTTCGCGTCTGCCCTTTTTTAAGGCCTCCACCAGAGCATGTCCGGCATTGCACCAGGGGTGTGATGAGGATATCTTTACTCGTCCCCTTTGCTGCGTCCATGAATGAGATGTTCGTCTGCACTTCGATGTTCTGGCCTACCAGTACTTCTTCCTGAAAAGGTGACTGGCGTGAGCCTCTTCCTCTTCTCCCCCCACCCGTGAACGCGCCGAAGAGGTCCTCAAAATTGATATCCGCTCCAAATCCCCCAGAAGAAAACCCTCCAAATCCACCAGCCCCGCCACCGAACGGTCCCCCAGCACCGCCAGGTGCACCACCACTCGGATCAAAGCCTGCGCCTTGGTCAAATGCCGCAGCGCCATACTGATCCCAAGCCTCCTTCTTCTTCGGGTCAGAGAGCATTTCATAAGCAGTCTGGGCTTCTCCAAAGCGATCCTTCGCTCCAGGATCTTTATTGGTATCGGGATGGTATTTCTTGGCTAGGGAGTAGTAGGCCCTTTTTATGTCAGAGGCGGCGGCATTCTTGTCCACGCCCAATACGCTGTAGGGGTTCTTTGTCGCCGATCTGGCGGAGCTTGCATGAAAGCCCTATCACAGACAGTAATCGTCAGCCAACAAGGCTTTTACTGATGACCTTCCTCGTAGCTTACCATTTTGCTGCACGCTGTATCACCTGACTTCCGCCTTGTTGGCCGCGAGTGTGAGGAAGGCATCGTCTGGTTGCATTGAGCATTGTAGAACGTCCTTTTCTGGGCGCTTCGTATTGCGCTCTTTCGCTGGCAGTGTATGGAGGTGTATAACGAACGTATTGGAACCGATGTCCTGGGGGACATGGCTGGACTAACGTAGCTCGTTCTTTCAAATACCTTTGCAAACCCCCAAGCAACACCTTCCATCGCGATCTGACTCGATCACAGTATAAAACAACGCCTTCTGTACGCTGTCGTAGTTGACGGGCTTGCCTCTCGTCCTACGCGCAAAAAAAATATGGCGGATGATCGGCGTTAGTTTTTTCCGGCGCTTTTTCCCTTACCATGCGAGCCATCAGTGCCATCTAGCTGGCTCACGAGGTACTTAGACGATGCGTGCCATGATATTCATATCTTGGATTTGGGAGTATGAAAGACTACGGAAGACGTGTAAAGACGACCTTGGCAGATTTACGCAAAGCCGGCAATTCCTCACTTCATTGATCGTCACAAAGTATCCGAAAAGCAGCCCGTACACCTAAAAGTCTATCGATGCATGGGTATCTCCCCCGAAAACCTGATGCATGTACAGCCGTGCAGTCCAGAAATCTTGCTCATACAATATCAATGGTCCTACTCTGCTATTTGTTTGGGGGATGGTCATATCGCATCCGGAAGCTCTTGTCTGACAGAAGCAAATCATTAGCATGATTGGGATAGCTCGACACGCGGAACTGGACTGGCTTACCTTGATTATGCACGGCATACAGGAACGAAGTGATAAGCTCGGGCTCAGTGACTGTGGCAGCATTGAAGTCTTTCCTCACGGCCAATGCCAGCTCATCTTTCCCAACGCGTCGGCAATCTTTGGGCCGTGCCATCGTAGGTGAGCGCAGTCCGATACCAGGCCTTGTAAGCATTCTTTGGTTGTATGTGGAGAGGAAGGCTGGCGAAGTGTTGAGGCGGTGCGCATGCCGATAAGCATGAAGTACAGCGGAATCGAAAGAGGACCAGTTGACCTAGTCTTGGCTGTTAGCTCGAGAAAATGTGTGCTGGTCACAATGAAGATCTTACATTGGCTACAGCTTCTTGCGCGCCTTGCCGCTCATTGGTGGACCGAATTGCGTTCGTGACGTCCTTCAAAGCACTTCCAGAGGTCCCATTCCGTCGTGCCTTGGATATGCCGCTTGAGATGTGAGCTGGCTGCTTCTCTCTTGAGCTCGATGCCTCCGATCTGGAGTCATCGAAAGCGTTGCGTACACGTGGGGGAGGCATCATTATATTACGAGTTTGTGCCAGAGGTGCGTGTATCGTCAGAGTTTGTGGGGAGGAGAGCTTGGAGAGCTACCTAATCTGTATCGGCGGGCCGTCGCGCGATCCAGGGTCCAACACGTGAAATCGAGGGAGTCCAGGGAGTTCGCTTCCAATGTGGAGATCTACTTTTAAGGCATGTTCATGAAGGGGATCAGAGATACAACATATTCATTCGATAAAGGGTTCTACATACGTAAAAGTGACATTGATACAGAAAAACATTGCAACGCATTGCTGAACAAAAAACGCTCATTCGCACCTAGGGGTATCACAAACTCACTTTTTCCTTTTTCCATTGCTTCGAGTGCCTTTTCTTCATGCTCGTTAGGTAGACCCGCGCAACATTTCAATACAGTTACCAAGTAGCCTTGCAGCCTCGTGTAACAGCTCCCACCGACATTTCTCAAACATAGCCTGTAGCACGTACAGCATTCCGAGACATGCGTTTCGGTCTCTCATCTGTTCGAGTTCTGAAGGGGCTTGGATTCCTCCAACTCTAGTGAGAAACGCTCTCATGTCATATGTCTGCTGCTCGAGACTGGACAAGTTGGGTACCGCTCTCACAGGTCCATCTAATGCATACCCATAAGACCAGACAATAAGGGATGCGAAATAGAGCACCCATGGCCTGTTGAGCAAGAAGTCATCCCGGGCGGAATATGGCGTAAAGCCTTCCGTACCATTTTTCGCTGCCTTGCGATGGGAGCTGGTAGTATCTGGCATGAGCACCTGAGCGAGGAATTTCAAGGCGTAGAAAGTAGCATGTCGCGCGCTAGGCCTCGGTGCCCAGTTCTCTCGTATTCGCTTCTGTGCTATTGCATAGTCTGACGGCAGAGTCGTTCGACCAAGTAATCGGCCAGCCTTTGCAAAGATCTGGCAGCTTACAACATCAACATGCATTGCCATGTGCGCAAGATGATGAAGAACAGTCCGACTTTCGAAGATGTTCTCCTCGTCAAGCCTACTGGATGCATAGGGCATGGAAGGTGGAATCGTATCCTTTCCGATACTCTGGTCGAAGTCATTCTTCCAAGAATCAAAGGCCTTGGTCAGAGGCCCTCGCCAGATGTCTTTGCCTCCTAACGCTTTCAAGGCGCCAAGGTGATGAACTTGCACATCCCGCTGATTCATGTGCCAACTGACGCTCAGTAGACCAGCCATGATAGCTGTTCGACCGAAGGAGTTCGTCCGTACAGGCTTGCCCTTCAATGTGTTCTTCAGGCCGTCAAAGAAAGTCATAGGCTTAATACCATTTGCTTGAAGATTTGTCTCGATGCGCCCAACCTCAGCACTACTAGTGGCGGACCAGAGAGTCTCATCACATGGAAGCTGCAATTTCATCTCGTGGGCGACCATTGTGGCGGCATGTCCAAACATAGTAGCGTGGATTGAGTCAATGATAAAAGCGGCAAAGGCCACCCGCCGCGTCGCTTCGTTGGTAATCCAATGGTTCCACCATTGCTCAGGTGTATGCGAGGCTGAGGCCTGTGTACCGTTCAGGGTCATTCCAAGGGCCTCTTCTTTGGCGGTGGGTGGCGAGTCAAGAGCTGATCGGCCTATGAGGGAACTTCCTCTCCTCATAAGAGTCAAAGTCGTTCCATGATGGATGTGAGCACGCTCATGGAGCACGCGTGTAGAGTACATCTTTTCATACACCTCTAGTAGTAAAAGTGTCTGGAAGACCCACAGCTTCGCTGGTGGTAAAAAGTCTACGTGCTTAAAGATCTCCCCACGTAGATGCCAAGCGAGGAAGTTTGAGAGCTCTGCGCCTGCTTGGGTAACATTTGGACCGTGGACCTTGTCGAGGCAGGATGCGCCAATTGCGATGACAGCTAACAAAAGCAAATTCTGCGTCTTGTCCGCCGAGAAAGTCGGCCTGTGTAGGACCGGCATTTGCGGATGGAAATGGTACCAATAAGAACCGATGTAAGTCTGCATAGACCGGAGACTTAGCACATGAGTATGCAGGTCACGATCGCCTTCGAGAAAGGCATCCATTTGCTTCTTCACCGGCGCGTGGTCTGTGAAACGCATCTCGATAAGGTCGAGTATGTCTTTCCTTTTCTCTTCTGAGAGATCAACTTGGGGCAGGGCTGGATCCAAAATACTGGTGACCGCCATGAGATTTTGTTGCGGTATGGGCTGACCAGCATGGGCATTCAGCGGATCATTGGTGACGCCATACATTCCGCGAGCCATGCTACCCGTATCATCCATGAAGGCCGTAGCACCAACGGACATAGAACCCTGTCGGTGCCCTCCTGGCGACGAAGCATTTAGACGTGGCTCATTGAAAAGCCAAGCGGTGAAGTCGTCTGCCATTGCAAAAGGAGAGCGACTGTAGCCATCCCCACCAAAAAGGGGTATGGAATACGGGTTCCCATTCTGGTCCATGAATTCAGGGTCCAGACCGTTTGAGCCGTACATATCGAAATTATTCCCCGCTTCCACTGGGGTCAATGGGGTTGACACATTGGAGAAGTTTCCCATCTGCGGCCCTTGCGAGGAGATTTGAGACATTGGTGAGACTACTGGTGGGGGCAAAGGTGGAATTGGTGGAAAGTTCTGTAAGGATGCATACGAAGCAACGCTGCTTAGACCGCTCTGCGTTTGCGGCTGAGCCATGCTGCTGTGGGCGGGATGCCCATTATAGGTCGATGTGGGGGAAGGTCGATAGCTTGCAGGATTCGTGGTTATGTGCATATTTGATCGCGACAGACGGGAATCTGGGTAGATACTTTTCTGAGGCAAGGGTGACTTGTAAGAGCCAAAGCTCGAAGGTCTCTGGTTCGAATTGTAAGATGTAGTAGACATGTTGCGTACCCCACGATGGTCATATCCTCCAGAGCTATCATAGTACTGTTCATCGCTATTCGACCTCTTAAGAGATGACATATTTGAACCGTGATCTGAGCTCGTCACTGTATTGACAGACTGTGGCGATCTCATATGGTTTCCAGAAGGAGTGGTGCTATTTGAGCTGGGCTGGTAGGACTCCGGAATTCTTCCGGCCATCGGCGATTGAGCAGGCAACGTATGACCCTCATGACCTTTGAAGAACGAAGCAGGAGCAATAATAGAATTGTTCGTTAGTGGTCCATTTGGGCCGGTAGAGGATCGAAAATCTGTATCTGTTTGCTCTCTGAAGCCATCGGAGCCCCCAGCTGTCGATGGCCGCTCATCGAGCTCATGAACAATGTTCTCCTTCCTTTGCAGATGCGACCCCCGTGCAGTGTGCCTTTCGCGGTGTCTCGTACACAAATCCTGCCGGACAAAACGACGCTCACATCCCGGAAAATCGCAAACATAAATTTTCTTTGGCGTGTCTAGCAATAGCGGTCAGAACTACAAGTAGGCCTCTCCCCTTTGGGCAGAACTTACGGTTCAGCTGATGACGATATAGGTGTTCGGCTCTAGAGTAGCTTTTCCCACAACCCTGATGGGGGCAAGGAAAGTTCTTCTCCAATCCTTTTCTGCTCCTCTTTCTCTTACGCTGTTTTCCGCCAGCACGGTCACCTCCATTTGCTTTCTCGTCACCGGTATCGTCTTCAATTTTTGCGGTGTTGCTTCGGGCTCGTTCTTGCCTCCTCCCTCTCGATTCCTCGTTGTCGACTTGCGAGACGTCGGACAGGGATGAGGGTGGGCTATGGTAGGAAGTTTCGCTCTTCACTGTCACGACAGCGTTCCTTGAAGCCAGCTGAGGACTCATGTCTGTCTGTCTCGTGCAACGAGATTGGCGTAGCACTCGGTAGTTTTCCTTCAGCTCAGATCTCTTGACAACGATGGTTAGAGGGGTTCTTCCCTATAAATAAAGCATTCCTGTGTTCTGTAGATGGTATCCTTTTGTAGGATGAAGGTGCGCGGCAGGCGATTGGCAAGTAGAAGGCTCGAGCGATTGTTTGGGCCTGCGGATATAACCCCTGGTGACAGAAGACAGCAGAGGCCGTATTCATGGAGCAGGGTGTTTAGGGAGTGGCATTGGCCGATGAATCTTCACGCTTGCGTCTAGACGAATAGAGAGTCCGTAAAGGGTGTTGCAATGCGGAAACTTGGCACCAGAGCCCAAAAGAAGAGACCAGGATAGGCTGGAAGTGCATAGACCTTAGGAGTAATGGGCGGCAGATGTCAGTGCTTCAGTGCCAACGCCAAGGCTGCAACATGAGGCAAGAGGACTGCGAATGGGGAAGCCGACGTTGGCAATGCATGCGATCTCCAGGCAGGCTGCAGCAGGATCTGAATCTGGTCTGTCGAGTCGAGACTAGTGTACTCGAGATGTCGGTGATCTGAGTGTAAATGCTATGATGGATGTTGGCGAGCGGGTAGATGCGACAACGATCATTGTCAAAGCCTCGAGGTCGCAAATGCTTCACGGCCATCTCACTCGAGCGCGTCTAATATGACACCATTCGAGGGTAGTGAGGGACTAGTACCTTAGTTATGGTACAGTAGTTCGGTTTTCTTAGCAGTGGTGGCAGTACCTCGGCTCTCCTAGCCCTTGGTCTTCATAAGTTCAGACTGTTTTACCCTTGGTTCGACACGACATCGGTCGGCAGTCTGACAGTGTGGGGTAAAACTAGGCCTAAAGTGGCGATAGCCTTGCTGCTTGATCCTGATTAGCCTCATTAAGTACATGCAGCGCACCGACCTCACTACAAACAGCCGATGCCCAATCCCAACCCTTCTTCATAAGTGCAACTAGCAACTAGCTTCCACTTCTTCCTCCAGGCGTACGACAAAGCTACCTAACCGCTCCCCATCTTATTTCCCCCAGTGCCGAGAACATCGAATTAATTCGCTATTACGAGTAATACTAAAAGAGGAATCGTCCTAATATGAACTCTGTTACCCGCGCATCTCAGTGTGCCTAGCTAGGCTGTTAGGTCGTAATTTCAGACACTCGCTGGACCCGACGAATATCGACTTCTTCAACATCGCCCTCTTCAATAGTTGATATCAATTGTTCACTCATGTTTAACCTTGCTCCCCCTAGGAAACAACGCTGCTATCTACGTTTATTCGAAAATGTGATAAAGTAGGAGTATTCTTCCCATTTCCCATGTGTTGGAAGCAGGTCTTTGACAAAGCAAGGCATGTCAGTCCAATTGTGGTCGGATGCGTCAAAGGCCCTGTTTTCTACATGTCAGATTCTAACATCTACACGATCGAATGCAGCCAGAAGACGGCCAGCACATACACAGAAACTGGACTTCTTTATCAAAGACCTGCAATTCCACGTAGGGTAGCGTGGAAGCTCAAAGATGAAAGCACTAGATTGGTTTCGGCGCAATAAGAGTATGCAGTCCGGCATGCAAATTGCGGCAGTCGAAGGAGTATTTTCTCGACCTAACGATCCGAGTGAGCCGAAAGGATATGCCTAGCCCTTGTGCTAAAGTGGCCGTGTTTGCTCTTAGATATCAAGAAGGATCGAGGGCGAATGAACGACATGGATGACCTTCTGGGGAAGCACAGCTTCGATTGTTTTACCAACAGCATCAATGCTTATATCTCCTTCTCGCACTACTAGGAGCTATCATCGTACTGGATTCGAATGAATATCATTTCTGTTACTGTATTGACGGTAAATGCACGTGACACTGATTTAACAGGGAAGATCGATCTTCTCTGGCTTTCTTCTGAAGCTTATTCTTACGAGTACAACGCTATTAAATTTGATTGGAGTAACTGCCGCTGTGTATCCAAGGTAGTGATTTATGATACAGACTGCCTTAGAATGCTGAGACATTTCTATCACGAAAACTTGACATCTATGCAGCGGATTTTAAAACCATTGAGTTTGCGCGCTAAACAGATGGCCCGCACATCTTATTTAGGTAGGTGTCACAGTATGGACTGGTATACTCGATGAGGTGGTAAAAGCTTGGTCTATTCTATGCGAGGCCTGCGTAACCAAGGTACTCGGACTAGCTATAAATAGCTAGTCTGCCAAGGTACAATAAGAATAATAGCAAGTACCGTGATAACACCCCCTCGAACACAGAAGGAAGCAGACGTCCTCGTCGTAGTAAAGGGGTATCAATATACTATCGAGGTATAATCAAGCAAAGTCTCATGTGCTACCACGGCATGGTTCAGGGACCCTCTATGTTAGTAAACTATATACCCACAGTAGTAAAGCCCTAAGTTTGGCAAGGCTTACTAGGTTACTAGGTACGTCGCTGACGAGAGTGTCGATTACCCCAATTGGATGCGCTCTAGCTCCTCGTTATACTGCCTAACTAACTCCGCGGCGTTATCGAGTTACTTAACGTTCCTTCATTTATCCCATTCTAGGCCATAACCTTACTATCGTAGTAAATACTCTATTAAAAGGCCACGACCTTTACGTATAACTCGCTTATTTAGTAACCTTTTAATTACGAAGGATTTAAAGAACTCGGTATCGTTATTTATAAATACTACTAGCGGATTTATAAATTTAAATCGCTAGAAGGAATTTAATATTATTTAATAATAAATAAAACTCTAATTATATTATTATAAAAACGGGATAAATATATTAATACTTTAATAATTTTAAATAATAAACGAGATACCCGACTCTATTAGTTATTTTAAAAAAACTAATATATTATTAAATAAACTTCTTAATAATATTAATTATAAAAGAAATATTATAATATTTATATAATTATAATAATATATAGTCCTCGATCTTTAAGAATATCGGCTAGTAATATCGATTATAATAAAGTTTATTAAATTTTTACGCGAAAGCGATAGCGTCTTTAATAAAGGTACGAGTAATAAAATAATTAATTAATAACGTCGATTACTATAATAGATTCAAAGATTTATTGAATATAAAATTATTAGGGACTAAATATCACGGGGTAGACTCTAATATAAATATTATTAAATTAAACCTCGATATTTCTATATTAGAACTAGCGCCTTAACTAGGTTCTAGTATATTAGGGTTAAATTCTTTATAAATAATTAATATCTTTTACTAAATTAATAAAACTATATATTATATATATATATTTTAATAAATAGTAATAACGATTTATACCGATTATTTTATCTATTAAAATATTTCTATCTATTTTATTTAACTAGTAACTTAATAGTTTTATTTACTTTAATATAAAAAAATACCTACCTACTTTAGACTAGTATCTATATAGTCTCTCTATTACGATCAAGGTTCTCTAAGAACCTTAATAGACTTAGCGGGCTTAATAAACCAAAGAATTATTTACTACTCGACGTAATATATAGAATAATAAGTAGGTAAGCGCTTAATTATTTATCTACTCGATATAAGAATAAAAGAGTAAACGGATAAATAGCGTAGTTTCCTCTTTCTATATAAACTACGTATTTTCCTAATAAATAAAAGCTTCGTATTTAACTTCCTTTAAAACTTTTAATTATAAATTCTAAATATAAACGTTTAATAAATTATTAATTAAATTTATTAAATTTATTTAGTTTTATCTTATATTAATACGAAGCCTATTATTCTTTAATTCTTAATACTTCTTTTTATAAATATTAACCTAGGTCCTATCGACGTTATATTAAAATATTAAACGGAGAGCCTTAATATTTTAAATACCTTTAAGATAAATATTTTAGGATTAATAAAGGCCTTAGTTTTAAATACTTAAAATAATATTAAAAGACGTAATATTATAGAAGAAAGAGACTATATTAAAATTACCCGTTCAAACTATTATTATAGAGAATATAAGAAGTTTAATAATTAATTATTATAACTCTAATTATTCTTCGTATTTAACGAGAATATTATACTAGTTATTAAATAAATAACCTTTATAATAACCTATATAAAAGGTAATATATAAAAATAGGTTAAACTATTTTTAAAATACTATATAAAAGTAGTAAACGACGGCGATAATTTATTAATAAAACTTTAGATAAAGAATTTCTTTAAGTTTAAAACCGAGATCCGTCGCGTATTTAAATTATCTAATAAAAATAGTATAATAATTCGCGTTATTTAATACTTAATATAACGAAGGTTTATATCCGATTACTCGGTATAGTTTTAATATTATATAATATTAACGGACTAGGACGATACTACTTTTATAACGATATATCGACGATGATTAAAAAATAATATAAAAAACGAATTTATATAGGTAGGAGCCGTTATTAAGGACCTTAAAATATTTATAAAATAAATAATTAAAGTTAACGATAAGTTATACGAATATATAATAAAGAAATATTATAACGGAGGAGTTAACGGGTAAAAATATTACGATCAAGGTTCGTTAAGAACCTTAGTAGACTTAATATATTTAGTACACTAAGGGGCTACTCACTACTCGACGTAATATATAGACTAATAAATAGGTAAGCGCTTAACCGCTTATCTATTTAACGTAGGAATAAACGAGTAAGCGGATAGGTAGCGCAGTTTCTTTCTTCTATATAAACTACGTACTTTCTAAATAAATAGGAGCTTCGTATTTAACTTCCCTTAAGACTTTTAATTATAAAATTCTAAATATAAACGTTTATTAAATTATTAATTAAATTTATTAAACTTATCTAGTTTTATTTTATATTAATACGAAGCCTACTATCCTTTAATCCTTAATACTCCTCTCTACGAATATTAATTTAGGTCCTATCGACGTTATATTAAAATATTAAACGGAGAGCCTTAATATTTTAAATATCCTTAAGATAAATACTTTAGGATTAATAAAGGCCCTAGCCCTAAATATTTAAAACGGTACTAGAAGACGTAATATTATAGAAGAAGGGGACCGTATTAAGGTTACCCGCCTAAATTACTACTATAAAAAGCGCGAGAAGCTTAACGACTAGTTATTATAACTCTAGTTATTCTTCGTATTTAACGAGAATACTA
>JAABUP010008638.1_pt1 | contig 12905 bp, 9 predicted proteins | sample 5559201 | NCBI WGS metagenome assembly JAABUP01 (sample SAMN10711887, study PRJNA513373) | rock metagenome | isolation source: Antarctica rocks | place: Antarctica | reverse complement strand
CAACATCTGATTGCATATGCAGTTGTTGCATCTGTAATGTATGCAAACCAGCTCTCCAGATGCTTAATCTATAAGGCGAAAAATCTATCAGTGCTACAGATGTTGCATCTGCTGAGCACAGATGAAACATCTGATGGTGGATTTGGCCACCTTGCTTGTTTATAGTTGCAGTATCTATGTTTCTCTAGTTTTTTTTGGGGTCCGTGGCTCTAGTGCTATAGCAACGCAACACTTCATTATAAAGACAGCAGTGCGACGGCCTGTTCTGTTGTACGAGTTCAGAGGGTTCACAGGGTGAACCTGTTGTTGAGGTAGGGAAGCTGAAGGCGGGAAGGCCACTGCTGGCGTGCGTTGACCCTGGAGCAGCAGCTGAAGCAGCAGCTGCCCCCCATTGCAGCACTCAAAGCATTCTTGCCTGTAGTGCTGCACAGTTGTTTGTCATCTGCACCCAGGTAAGAAGCTGACATGGAACCTTGGACTTGATCTGCGCTTCTAATGCCATGCAGGCACTGATTGCTTCTGCTGGGAGCTAGGGCCTGAGTCAGCTGCTGCAGAAGCTGCTGGGGCAGCTGCACTTTCAGCAGGCGTAATGGGGCTGTTGCTCAGCTTTTGCACAGGCACAGAAGGTGAGGCGGCCTGGCTGGCTACCTGTGGTGACTGTTGGTAAACAGATAATGGTGTTACTGAGAGGAAAGCTGAAGAAGAGGTGGGCGGCTGTCCAGCAGCTGCTGCTCAGGGGGATGGGAGAGGGGGTGTGCAGGATACTGGTGGGGGAGGGGGGGGGGTGGGTTATAAGACCCTGCGGTGCAGTGTACAGCTGGTCCGAAATAGGAATCATTGGCATGTCAGTGATGCCTTTCAGAAGTATTGACAGGGATTGGTGGCACCCCACAGGGATTGGCAAAACCCCACAGGCAGAACGCCAACATACTGCCTCAACAGGAAACACATGGTCCAACAGCCTGCTCAGACAGAAAGATAGCACTTTTGACAGATTCAGAGTGCTTGTAAAGAGCTGGCACACGCCACTCTCAGTCCAAGTCAGGATTACATCAGTCAGTACAGCTGTGCACACTGCCCTATGCAAGTCACCAAACAGTCCAGTGACAGTCAACACAACCCCTGAAAGATCTGAGAGTCTGTCTGATTAAAGCCGCGCTGATGCGGTACTGCTTGCCGACTCAGCGCAAGGTGGCAAACAAAGGGCCATGCTACAGAGTGCAAGAGGCCAGCACCCGCAATCATGCAGGCTTAATGCAACCTTGCATGCTCAGGCACCTGTGATTGCTGCTGTACTGCTGCAGGAAATACCTTGTGGTTGCAACAGTCATGCAGATAATGTTGACATCCTCACTCTCATTGCTCATGCTGGCTTGCCTAACTGTGCAGCAAGTCGTTGGGTGGGCTCTCAGGCTTGGGGTGCTTCTCCGAAGTGCCCCCTGCACGCATGATTGATGATAGCCCAATGCCCTCCTTCACATCACTCTGGCCTTGACCACCCATGCCACTCTCACTGCCTGAAGCAATGAATGTGTTGCAGCACTGAGCGACGTTGTGCACATGCTGCATAAGGTTTCAGGCTACCTGCCCCATGCTGGATCTGCTGAGCAGGAATCAGGGGCAAACTATACCGGGACAGTGGGTATAAGCAGTGACTGGCAGCCCCTCATTCCTGCTCTCACCACATCCAGCATGAGGCAGATGTACTACGCCGCACATAACCCTGCCAAGCTGCAGAAGAAGATGAAGAACAGTGGAGTGCGTGATCCAGCAGACGTCTATGCAAATTGACTGACGTCTGTTGGAGCACGCACTCTATTGTCCTTCATCTTCCTCTGCAGCTTGACAGGGTACTGTGCAGCATAAGACATTGTTGGCCAAGCAACATAGACGCATGCACATCAATGTGTAACACAAAGAGGCTCTGCAAATCAGTGCAGTCTTGGGAACACGTAGTTGAAGTCTGATCTATTGAGGAAGCAACAGGCTAGCAATGGCACACGAAAGACAATGGAAGCACAAGGGCATGCGGCTTACCAGACTTGGGGAACACCGCCAGCATAATGATGACGATGAAGAATTGGTACCCAGCACCCTAGCCATTGCCCCCATCAAATATGCTCTTGGTGAAAGATGTCAACCCGGCTCTGTGGGTTGTTGCGCTCTTCATCAGCCAGGTTGACATCTTTCACCAAGAGCATATTTGATGGGGGCAATGGCTGTGGTGTTGGGTACCACTTGCATCCACAAATGAGTGCAGTCTGCAGAGATGCGAAGCCTAAGTCATCATTGCAGGCAGGTCCCACTCATGTGAACGTGTCTCTTGCAAAGATATGGGTGTTGCCATCACACACAGACACGGACAGACAGATACAGACGTACACTCACACCCAGACAAAAACCTGCACACACAGACACTCAACAAGTTTTGCAAGTCAGACGTAAACATGAAACAGACACATAGAATGACAGACAGACACACAGAAAGCCCGGGCAACTGACAACAGTGGTGGTGTGACACCTTGTGCATATGACCAGACATTTTGTGCACATTGAAGTCTGAACAGCCTGCATGTCATGTCAAAAGCCTTGTCAACAATCCTGTACCTATGTCCATGCCATGCAAAACAGGCAGCTGAGTAACTTGCAATAGTGCGCGTGTCTGCAGGTTGTCCAGCACAAGCGGCTGCCAACACAAGGTGATGATGTACAGCTTGCTAGCACTCAAAGCAGAGCAGGCATGCACAGCAATGAAAATCAACATATACAAAGCCTGATCCCAAGCCAGTTTGCAGCTGCACAAGCAGCATCAAGCAGACAATCAACATGGGCTGATGGGTCTCACCTTTTTAAGGGGGTAAAGCAGCAGGTGGGGGTGTGCCACCAGCCAGTTGGCCGCAGGTGCGGCAAGGCTGCTGTCAGCCCACAAGTCATGACTGGGCAGCCATTTTGCAGCATCCAAGCTACAGGAAGACCATCATGGCTCTGATCTGATCCATGATGGGCTGTCTGCAGGTTGGACGCTGTGAAATGGCTGCCACTGAGAAGATTAGTTGCCCTTGGTGCGCCACAGTGCAGGTGGCAGTTCAACCCATGCACTTCTGATGATGAACCTGCAGTGCAGAAGTCAAGCTGAGTACACAATCTATCTGTTTGTGGTCGACCTATGTTGAAGATGATCAAGAACTGCAAAGCATATCAGTGCATTATGTTGAGGTTCTGGGATGCTCAAGTGCTCAATGCGCACATGGCCAGCAAAAGCAGCTGCCAACAGACTGGGCAGTTGATCTACAGCTTGTTAACACTCAAAGTAGAGCAGACACCCACTGCTGAGAGCACATCGTTTCATACCAAAAGATGTGGTGCTTGACCACAGATGGGTTTGGAAGGCCGCTCACCTTGAAGCTACCAGGCGGTACTGTACGCAAAGCTGTAGTGATGATGTCCAGGCTCAAGTCTGGAATGCTCTGAGTACACGATTTGGCAGCAACTTGTAGATTGAGGTGATCACCTGTAGAAACCAAGTACTATGTCAGGCTTGTACAGAAGAGCCCAGTATTGCTGACGCAGCAAGAGGTATTGCTCAACTGCAATGAAGTGCAGCATAAGCTGGCAGGTTGAGTCAGTGTAAATAGCCGACGGGTGACTTACAGACAGCAAGTGCCAAGTAGACTAGTGATGTCATATGACTTGCACTGTGCAACATCATCTCTTACTTTGATTGAAGTCAGCAGTGTCCCTGGTGCTGTTGCTCTTGGCCACAATGGGGGTGTCTTTGCATGCCAATACCTATGCAATTCAAGTAGACACCCACATTGTGTCTTTGTGACATGATGGGGGTATCTTCATGAATTGCATAGGTGTTGGCATGCAAAGCCCTCAGTACAGTAATTTAGGCTGGCAGGGCATTAGAGGTAAGCCTTGTGGTCTGGGACCACAACAGGTCAGCAGAAGGCCCATGCAATTGGTCCCTGTGCAGGGATATGCTACTGCTCACAGCCAAACTGCAGTGAGATAAGAGCAGCTGCTCAGATGCAGAGTTCTAATGTAGCATAGAGAACATACAACTGTCTGCACAGGATGCTTGCGCTGGCCTGATGCTGGTGTGTAAGGCATGAAAGACAAGTTGGGTGTGGCCTGAGGCATCGGCCTCTTGCTGCAGCCGTAACTGTGCAGACACAAAGTGGAGACTCAACAAGCACACCATGATCTGATGTAATGGAGCACACATCGATCTCCACGTGGACATCGATGTGTGCACCATCAGATCAGATCATGGTGTGCTTGTGCAGTCTCCATGTGGTGAGTTCACAGCGTGGAGATCATACTTGATGTTCCAAGTGAGGGTGGCCAGACTGGGCTCAATAGTAGAGGGCTGAGTGGTGCCAAGCTGCAGACCCTGTGCTCTTCCGCAGAAGGGTCTGCCTTGCAGCAACCAGGGCGATGAGAGCCAGCAGTGATCCTCTGTGCAAGCCAGGTGGCTGATGGGAAGCCACCTTGACTGCACAGAGTATCACTGCTGGATCTGGAGAAAGCCAAATACACTGTCCACTACGCCAAATACACTGTCCACTAAGCCAAATACACTGTCCACTAAGCCAAATACACTGTAGACTGAGCCAAGCAGGCTGGCAAAGACTGGGGACAGCTCCTTCCAGGCTGAGCTCACAATGGTGCGGGCGAGGACGACTGCCCCTTGCTGCTGGCTGCTGCTGCTGTTTGCCCGGGGTGTTGCGTACAAGAGACTCGGAGACATTGCAACAGCAGTGACTGATTTGCAATGTCTCCGAGACTCTTGTAAGCCACTGCTACAATGAGTGGAAGCTGAGGCATGGACCAGGCAGTTTGCTCGCTTGATTGCTTATGTACATGTGTGTGGCAGAGCTGAGCACAGCATGACTAACAATGTCTTGTCACTTGATGGTGACAACGTGGTGCCAAATTGTATACAAGGAATTACACAAGAGGCGATTGAAGCACGAGGACAGGCGACTCACCAGACTTTAGTGAAGTTCGCCAGCATGATGATGACGAAGATGATGATGAAGAGGGCAACCCAGAGAGCAGAATTGGCATGGTGCTCTTTTCAACAGCATATCTGAATGAAGGGCGATGGCTGTGCTGTTGGGTACCACTTGCATCTACAGAAGAAAGCAGTCTGCAAGCACACAATCAAAGATCATCATGTCCATTTCAGAGATTTGGGTGATGTCAATGCACACATGCACAGACAGACAGACAGACAGACAGACAGACAGACAGACAGACAGACAGACAGACAGACAGACAGACAGACAGACACTCATACAAAGACGCACACCTGCGTATGCAGACATTCATACGATTGTTCTGCAAGGTCAGGCAAAGGCATAAAACAGACACACAGAAAGACAGAGCGACTGATGACAACTGTGGTGTGACTCACCTTGTGGGATGTCATACATGCCAGCAGTAGCTGCCAAAGTGTTGAGGGCGCTAGGCAATATGTGGTTGCTACTGCCCAGGGAGGAGTGGCTGGAGATAGGTGGTATACACCACTGGCAATGGTGGCATTCAGTGAGGTATTGCCAAGGACAATCCTGTGTCGCCAAGGACAGTCCTGCATACCTCATTCAATGCCACCACTGGCATGCCACTGCGCATGTGGCAGATCCATCCTTACACATTTGTTTCTGAACAGCCTGCATAACAGTCCAAAGGTGTTCTCAACTCCCCTGCAACTGTGTGTGTGCATGCTATGCAAAGCAGGCGGTCAAGCAACCTGCAGTTGTGCGGATATCTGCAGATTGTGCAGCAAAAGCAGGTGCCAACAAGCCAAGCAACACAAGTTGATGATATGCAGCTTGATGTTATTCAAATCACAGCAGGTACACAGTGCGAATATTTGCAGATTGTGCAGCAAAAGCACGTGCCAACAAGCCAGGCAACACAAGTTGATCCTATGCAGCTTGGAATTCAAATCACAGCAGATACAAAGTGTATATATCTGCAGATTGTGCAGCAAAAGCATGTGCCAGGCAACACAAGCTGATGATATACAGCTTGTTATTATTCAGGTCACAGCAGACACACAGTGCTGACAGCATTTCCCAAGCCTGATCCCAAGCAGCCATGACATCTTGCAGCTGCACAAGCAGACTATCATTATGGGCTGATGGGTCTCACCTTCTGACATGGCTAAAGCAGCAGGTGGAAGTGAGAGGATGGTGTCAGGTCCAGCAAGGCTGTTGCCGGCCCACAGGTCACACCCATGATGGGCTGTCTGCAGAACAGTGGCTGTAAAATGGCGGACGAGCCTGCAGTGCAAAGATCAGGCTGAGTACACAATCTATCACAACTAGCAACAACAAGACACCGCCAAGCCTTTGATTGGCAGCTAACCTAGCTTTTGTGACCTTCTGAGAAAATGTCAACAGGCCAAAGCACCAGAGCTTCCAAGCAAAACTTGGAATCAGCACACAGAGCGGTCAGAGAGAGACTGCAACTGCCACACAGGTTTGAAAACAGAGATTGCATGGAGAGATATATGTATGCTGGAGATGATGCTGCAATGCCATGGATCCTGATTGATCAAGCAGGCAGCAAGGCCAGGTGATGGTTCCTCACTGGTTGAAAGAAAGCCCACAGCAATGGGACTTCCATCAGCATTAACAGCTTTGTTAGTGGTACAATCATCAAAGCCAATCAGTCTGTGCATATTGAATTCTGAGCAGCCTGCATGTCATATCAATGTGCACAGACCGACCGACTTTGATAACTGCACAGTTATCATTGCTGTCAGTGCCATGGGCCTTATCAACAGTCATGGACCTGTGTCACGCAAGAGCAGCTGTCAACACAACATGATGGTCAACACTCAAACAGCAGATATCCACTGCTGAGAACCCCCTCCCATTCAAAAGTCTGGTGCTTGGCCAAAGATGGCTTTGAAAGAGTACTCACCTTGAACCACACCAAGCTCTAGCTAGATCTGTTGACCGCTAAGCTGTGGTTACGATGTGGACAACACCAGTCACAATGTCCACATTACTCCCACATAGCTTTGAGAACAGTGATTGCAATTGCTTTCAGGACACGTGTGCCAAAAACAATGCTGCAATGCCATGAAACAGGCATGCAGCAGCCCAGAGCAAGGGGAGCTCCCTCGTCATTGATGGCTTTGATAGTGAAACTTACTTGAATGAGGCAAGACATGGCAGAACTGTGTACCGCATGTAAGTCTGCCTTTGTAGTGCAGACTTTGCAAATTCAGTGGCTTCATCAAGTGGCAGCAAAAAATTAATCATGATCCTGGAACAACTACATCACTCCTCGGGCAAAGTCCCCAGGGTTAATGTACTTGCTCCAGGAACATGGTAGACATATTGCTGCCTCTCAATGAAGCCATTGAGTTTGCCTGCCAACAGAAGTCTGACCCAAGCAGAAGTCTGACCCACACAGAAGGCCTACTGCTGATGATGGTAAAGGCTAGACCGGACTTGCCAAGCAGTTGCTGGTGAGGGGTAGCTCTAGCAATATTGGGGGATGCCATGAAGACCTTCACAAGCTGTTTATGCTGCACAATGTCCTTCTGTCTGGAGGGAACAGAGATCAACTAGCTTAGTTCATCTCCGTTTGCTCCAGACACCAGGACACTGAGCATTATAAAAAGCTTGTGCTTGTCTGATAACGCTGTCCAGTCAAACGTGATGCACTGATATGCTTTGCAGTTGTTGATTGTGTGTTTACAGCGTAAGTGGGCCCACCACAAACAGATGCATGGTGTACTCAGCCTGGCTTGTGCACTGCAGGCTCATCATCAGAACTGCATGGGCTGACCTGTCAGGCCACAGGTCAGAGCCATGAGGGGCTGTCAGCGCAGCCACAAATCTGCAGACAACCCATCCTGACTGCGACCTGTGGGCTGGCAGCAGCCTTGCTGGACCTGAGGCCATCCTCACACTCCCACCTGCTGCTATGTCCATGTCAGAAGGAGAAACCCATCAGCCCATACGATGTCTGCTTGATGCTGCTTGTGCAGCTGCGAGCTGGCGTGACTGCTTGGGATCAGGCTTGGGAGCTGCTGTCCACATCTGCTCTGCTTTGAAAGTCAACAAGGTGCAGATCATGAACTTGTGTCGCCTTGATGGTAGCTGTGTTTGCTGGAGAATCTGCAGGTATGTGCACAACTGCAGGTCACTTGGCTGCCTCTTGTGCATGGCATGGACTCGGGTACAGGACAACTGCTAAAAAGGCCATTGACATGACATGCAGCTTGTTCAGAATTCAGGGTGCACACTGAGTTCTGAACAGCCTACGTGTCATGTCAAGGGCCTTGTCAAGAAGTCCTGTGCTCGAGTCCATGCCATGCACAAGAGGCAGCCAAGTGACCTGCAGTTGTGCACATGTCTGCAGATTGTCCAGCAAAAGCAGCTGCCAATGCGTTTCTTTGATCCTTTGGATCCAATCAATGATTCTTTTTCGGCAAATAAGGGCTTCGATCCTTTGGATCCAATCAATGATTGCTATTGTTTTGTTGTTTGGTTGTTTTGTTGTTTACAAGGTGATGACCTAAAGCTTGTTAACACTCAAAGCAGAGCAGATACACAGTGCTAAAACCTGACCTGGGCTGATGGGTCTCACCTTTGAAAGTGAATGAAGCAGCAGGTGGAAGTGTGAGGATGACCCCAGGTCCAGCAAGGCCACTGCCAGTCCACAGGTCACAGCCGTGATGTGCTGTCTGCGGATGTGTGGCTATGCCATCAAGGAGGTTGGTTGGCCTTGGTAAGCCACAGTGCAGGTGGCAGGTCATCCCATGCACTTCTGATGAGCCTGCAGTGCAAAGATCAGGATGGTCATAGAATGCATTCGTCTGGTCGGGAAACCCAGGTGATTGATCAACAATTGCAAAACATGTCAACATGACATGACTGCATGGTGACTGGATGCTGACATTATAAACTTACAGATGAGCATGAAGCCACACTGACCAACAAGCCATATTCAAACAATTCTCACCTCATTCAGTGCAAAATCAGCATGGTTTCAATAAAGATAGCTTTCAGTCATTACCCACCTTCAACCATGCAGAGCGCCACAATAAAAAGCATGTTAGGCTTAGGCTTGGGTCTTGGACACCATCATTGCAGCTCAGCCTAATAATATTGATAGGCAGGAGACATTGTTAGTAGTGTTGTCACAAGGTGGAGCCCTTTGGTGTCCCATCGTGCTGATGGCGGGGCTCCTGTTGCACGGTCATTGATGAGCCTGCAGTCAGTACAGAGGCAAGGTGAGGACAAGCAGAGCTTGAGCAATGAGCCAGAGACAATGGCAATGAGGTGCTGCAGAGGAGTAAAGACAATGGAGCATGCGACTCACCTCAGAAGCATGTCATGACTGGGTGGGTATGCCCTCAAGGGAACAGCAACTTTGCGCTGTGAGCATCCTGGGTTTGAAAAGTATGATGTGTTTTGAACAAGACATGTTTCATGTCTGCATTGTGACCACAGGATGTCTTCAGATTCTGTTTATAGCTGTTGCAGCCACGCAGTCTGTTCTGTGTTCAACTATGAGTTCCTTGCGACATGACCAGGAACAACCAAGCAAGGTGCAGTTTCAGATCTCCACAAATTTTGCAGGCTCAACAAAAATGGTGCAAAGGGGTCGAAGAAGTCGTACCATCACAGTTGATATTGGTAGACTTGTGACATCTTACAAGTCAACCAACATCACCTGTGATGGTGCGACTTCTTTGACCCCTTTTGACATGCATAGACTATGTCACTAAGTGTAGCCTGCAGGATCAGTGACTGACCAAGTAATATGTCAGGCTTGCACAGAACAGCCATGCATTGCTGGAGATACCAGTCAAATTGCATAGACTGCAATATAAGCTGCCAGGCAGAGTCAGATCCATACAACAAACAGGTAGCGAATCATGTGAATCACATGCACAGACAGCAAGTAAAACGTACATGAGTGATGTCATATGACTTGCACTTTGCAACATCAGCTCTTACTCTAATCGAGGTGAGCAGTGTCCCTGGTGCTGTTGCTTTGTGCCACAAGGGAGATGTCGTTGTGAATTGCAGATGTGTTGGCCACAAGCCTTCAGTAAAGAAGGCTGAACTGGCAGGACGCAGAGGCAAGTTCTGTGGTCCGGGGCCATAACAAGTCAGCGGAGGGCCCATGCAATTCGTCCCTGTGCAAGTATACACTGATGCCCATCGCCAACTTGCAGCGAGACAAGCTCAGACGCAGAGTTCTGATGTAGCATAGAGAGTCTCACAGGAGACTGGAGTAAGGGTGTGACCAAGGAAACTTAATATCTTGGTCAAGGCAGACGTCAAGCTTCCTTGGTCAGTATCTTACTCCAGTCTCCTGTGAGACTTTCTAAGCTACAGCAGAACTCTGCATCTCAGCAAGAGGCAACTGGCTGCAAAGGAAGCCTGCACTCGCCTGATGCTCGTGTCCAAGCCATGAAAGGCAAGTTTGGCCTGGCCTGAGACATGTGCCTGTTGCTGCAGCCGTAACTGTGCTGACGCAGAGTGGAGACCGGATGCCACACCAGGATCTGTTTTGCTGGTGCACACATCACCACGTGGAGATCATACTTGATGTTCCAGCTGAGCGTGGCCAGACTGGGCTTGACAGTAAATAGAGTGCTGACTGGCGCCAAGCTGGGGACCCTGTACTCTTGAGCCAGCAGTCATACTCTGCTGATGATCCCGCGCGGGATTCATCAGCAGGGCGCGCCCTCCGATGTGACTTCAAAAAGCCCTCAAACTTCCCTCAAGTCGCCCTCAGAATTTGCGTGCTTGTTGAGTTGCAGCTCAGGGTTCGCTCACACAAAGGTGCCAGTTGACTGGGTGTCCGAATTGCCTACCGCTGCCACATCTTTCAGCTGCATACCGGGAGGCCAAATTGATGTCAAGCTGAAAGCGACCAGCACCCTTTGAGATTGCTTTATCGCACGATGTTGACCTTTCTGGCCAACTTCGTGTCTGTGTTCCTCGTATGTGAGTTGCGCCCTTTTCTGAACGAAGTTCGTATCATGCATGGCTGCTGCGCTGCATCATATTTGATTGGGTCTTTGCTCTGCAGCTGCTGCGGCTCTCACTATTCCACTGCTCTACGTGTTCTACACCTGGAACACTGTCAGACGCACGGCGGGATGGAGAAATCGCCTGCATGCAGACTTCAAATGTGTCCTCAAGGTGTTGTTGATACTTTGTGGATCTTGTGCCGCATTTTCCAGCCTGGGCCGCCCCGGCATACCAGACGCTAACTCAGACGCTGCTATGCTGAGCTCAATGTACAGCGGTCGCGAGCCGACCTTGCCCTCGAGGGTGCTGTCCAGATCGAGGCTGTCCAACATAGTTGGCCACTTACCTGGTTGGCTGTCGAGGCTGGCGCCTGCCATGTCACCTTCGGCTTCTGTGGACCAGTATGCTGACTACCAGTATACCATGCCTGGCCTTGGGCTATCAGACCTGCTCACCAGCACAGGGCTCAGCCTTGCATATGTGCCTGTCCTGTATGAGATTGGAACCAGCAACTGGGGATTCACTCAGTCAGAGACTTCTGTGAGGAGCCAGGCCACACCTCCTGCAGTTGCCCCAAACAGCAACACTGCTGTCGCTGTCTTCACTGGACCAATCGCCAGACCTCTTCCCGTCCTGCCACACCTAGCTCAGTTTCCAGGACTCAGTGAGTTTGCTAGCATCTGTCCTTACCAAATTCTGTACACCTCTGTGCTGTTGCAGTCAATGCTTTGTCTCCTTGCTCTGGTCTGCACTGTCAAAGTTGACTGCTTTCATATCAACAGAAGTATTAAGGTGCTTGTTTGCATTCTTTTTCCTGCAGCTTGAAATCATGTGTGCACTCAGCAAGCAAAGGTAGAATGCAATTATGCCCTTGCAGCAGCTTTGCATCCTGTTGCAGGTGTTTTGGCTGGGGCAATGCACCTTCACCTGTCCTCAAGCTCATGCACTGCTCTCATCGTATACTCAGACTTAAGCTCTACACCGTCTGTGAACCCAGCTGCCAACTTCCCAACTCCAAAGGCCCTGACAGCCATCAGCCATGTGTCCTTTCCAGTATCTGCAGCTGCGCATTCTCCGTTCTGGGTGCTTTGGACAGCATCGTCAGTGGTAGAAATCTTCATGCCTGCACCCAAGACGCTGACAGTTGTTCCCCAGACGCAGCTGGTTGGCTTCCAGAGAATGGCGTTCATCTCTTTGCCTCTTCTGGAACCACCATCGCCAACTACATACATCATCTTTGCCATCAACACTCCTGTGTCAGCTGCACTGGGACCCCTTCTGGCATTGCCAGCTGCTCTACCCCCAAGTCCAGTCCCCACAGCATCCCCATATCCCATAGCAGCTCCAACTTCAATCTTTGCAGCGATCCCAAATACATCCCCCTCAGCATCTCTCCCACCTACAGGATCATCAACTCTGTTACTAGTTCCATCACCCTCAGCATCCCCAAACCCACCTCTTGTGGCACCCCCAGCTTTGTTTCCTCCATCCACCCTAGATGCAACCCCCTCAGCACCGCCAGCCCCGTCTCCCACAGCATTCCCAATTCCATCTCGTTCACTCCTTCCAGCCCCTCCCCCTCCAGCATCACTCATATTGCCCCTACCAGCACCCCCAGCAACCCCTTCACCTGCTCTGTCCCCATCTCCACCTCCCACAGCAGCCACAGCTGCAGCATCTACGCCATCATCATCAGCTTCCCTCTTGCTTCCTGCAGCGCCATCACCCACAGCATTGACTCCATCATCTACCCCTTCACCGCCCCCTCCTCTATCCTCTCCACCATCTGCCCTACTTACACTGGTTACCTCACCACCTTCACCACTGCCCACTCATTACTTCCTTACATCACCTCCTCCGCCACCCCCCTTCACCCCATCA
>JAABUP010008637.1_pt1 | contig 12905 bp, 13 predicted proteins | sample 5559201 | NCBI WGS metagenome assembly JAABUP01 (sample SAMN10711887, study PRJNA513373) | rock metagenome | isolation source: Antarctica rocks | place: Antarctica | reverse complement strand
CTGTGTCTGTGTCTGTGTCTGTGTCTGTGTCTGTGTCTGTGTCTGTGTCTGTGTCTGTGTCTGTGTCTGTGTCTGTGTCTGTGTCTGTGTCTGTGTCTGTGTCTGTGCAGCAGTGATCCTGGCACAACAGGTGACTTTGCAACAAAGCAACCAGCTGTACAAACAAATGACGTGTTGTACATTGGTCCTGGGAGCACTAAGAGTCATCGTGTAATGCAGAATCATGCACTATGATTGCTGGCGATGACCATTTTGTGAAAGACTTTGAACAGCTGACAGCTATCAGCCCACCTGGCAGATCATCCTGGAATATCGAAGAGACCATGTTGTTGTGAGGCCAGGTCAGATGCAGGTGGGTGTCTTTGGGGTACAAGGGGGCCCCATCTGCCCCCAGCAGCACCATATTGATAGCCTGAGACCTGTTCTTGGGCTGCACCCACACAGGCTTGCCTGCCAAAGTGGTACCCTCCACTCCTAGGATGGCCAGAGCGCCATCTGACTGGCATAGAAACAGCGCAGACCTGCAACAAGACAACACACTGCGCTTGCCTTCTTCTTCAGCCCGCAGCAAGCCTGAACAGAGGGGGTACTGCCTTCAGCATGACTGTTAGCGGACAGGCGTCCATGATGGTAGACTGAGAGTGCACAACTGCCACCAGAGCAAGCGAGCAAGCAAACAAGCATTAACCGATGAATAAATCAATTAATCATCTACTTTTCCTGTCTTTGGGAACACTAAGCACTTGTTCAGACGTGGTTGATAATAGATTGGCCAGACAGGTGGCCCTGCTGCCGATGGTGCGCATGTGAGTAGCAGCATCTTTACGGAGGGAAGCATGCTGTCAGTAATATGCATGTGAGCGCTTTTGCGGAGGAAAGCAAGCTGTGTACCACATGCGCACCATTCACAGCTTGTTTCCTTCCGCAATAGCGCTCACATGCATATTACTCACAGCATGCTTCCCTCCAGAAACATGCGAATGCCAGCATCATTATGAAGGGAGCAAGCACCTGGTCTGCAGGAGTTCTTCACCCACGGCGCCTTTGCCCTGTGGGGATCTCCTATCGCTAGATCTGCGGTCTGTGGGCGCAGGAAGGACCTGGTGGCCAAACTGCAGGCTCACCAGGGCCTGGCTTGCCACCTGCTGCTCAAAGCTGATGCTCGGCTGCACACACAACACAGCATGCTGACTGCTTTGTTTGGTCCAAATCTTTCTAGTGTCACAACATAACTTGTTGAAACAAAGATGACACTGTAGAAAAGGAGCGCAGATGAAAGACCGACAACCTGGAAGCACTGCCAACAGGCGCGGAGACAGCTGACGACACATTGATACATGTGCAACTGGTGCGGAACAAGGCTGCTTGGCAAGCTTGAAAATTCAGAGAGGAAACCATCAGAAAGAGACGCTGTCACAGCATCAGGACAAGCAGCTTTGCAGCGCCAGATGAGGAACCAAGCAGGCAAGGTGTCAATTACAACAAGCAGCACCTCTTGGCAGCCCACATCTAAGCATTTTCTTGCAAGATTGCAGCAAGGGGTGTGTGGTCATATGATGACTCCCCAGAGCACCCATGATCACACACAGCTGCCAAGCCCACAAAGCACAACAGCCACCAAAGGCATCAACGCACATCAGGCCAAGTACGCATGTTATGGGTGCGTTGAGTGCTGCACAAGTGTTGCGTGCAACTTTTTTCTGCTGCACTGTCCAGTCCTGTACCCGAGTGAGCTCCAGCAGGGATAAGACGCCGGTCTCATCTGCCAAGCCCACCAGCTTCAGCCTGGCAGCTATTGCGATACCGGAAATGGAGGCAGCGTGATGCGTGCACTGCAGTATGCACTGGAAGCCGGGAGGCTGCTGCCTGGAATGGTGCTCAGCTGGGCGCTTGCCATCCAGATCTACACAGCTCACTTCCTGCTGTTCTTGGCTGAACTGGTACACCCTGGCCTCGCCCTGCTTGTGCCCCACTACCAGCAGCCCAGCTAAGACATCCACCTGTACAGCATCACATGCGCCGGTGAACCCATTGATGATGTCGCAAAACGTGTATGATGTGCGATACAAAGTGATAATCATCCTCACACGTTCAGTTTCTGTCTAACTCATTGTTGCTGCCTTGGTTAGCTTACAGTGTCTGTGCTACCGTGAATGTGCTGCTCAAAGCTTCCAGAAGGGCTTGCAGCTGCGGTGAAAGATGCTGATCAGGTTCCAAAATGGGTTGGTGACACATTTTGCTTCGTCACATGTGTGGCATTTCATGTGCAATGCAGCATGCTAGCAGCTGTCTTGCTCTGCTGCATGCATTTTGAGAGGCTGAGAACAGCAATCTTATGCACTGCCCACCTGACCATCATGCAGACCATATGTTGCCGGCATACCAACTCTGTTGAATGCCGATCTTGGCAATCACAAGTGTCACAGCAGCCCTCATACTGAGCACATCACCACTTGAATATGACCAAAACAAATAGACTGACAGCATGCAATATCAGGGGAAAGTTATGCCCAAGCACCCTATTGTACCAGCACAGCACAGCATGGCACAGCACGGCGCAGCACAGCACAGCACAGCACAGCATGGCATGGCACGCACAGCACAGTCAGCACAGCACAGCACAGCCATGATGGGTATAGTGCGCTGCTATGACATCTCTGCTCCTTGACAGTAGATCAACCATCACACCAAGCACAAGTCTGAGGCCAGATGTTGCTGACTTCAGTCCCTCTCAACTATGGAGTCACAAGAGTGCAGGCTGCTACCATTCAGCATACTCTCAAAAGGCAACAATAATTGCTTAGATGTGATGCTCTCCTTACTCCATCAAGCATTCAGGGGAGCATTGCTCACCTGAAAGCTCCGGGCTGCTGCCGTAGGAGACTCCCGTTATGATCGCTGAAAAGCATAAACTTTTTTTTTCTTCTTTTTTTCTTCTTTTTTTCTTCTTTTTTTCTTCTTTTTTTCCCCTTTTTTTTTTTTTTTTTTTTTTTTCCTTCTTTTTTTCCCCTTTTTCCTTTCTTTTCTTTTCTGCTCACCTGTAGGCATGTGACAGCTCGCAGGCGCACTCCGGGTCCACCACTGTCGAAGGGGATGGTGGTCAACAGCCCCGGCACATTGCCTGTCACATCCCATACCCGCACCCGCCCATCCTCATGCCCTGTGAAGTATAAGTCGCTGCTGCCAGGGGATGGGCTGGCAGGCTGGGGTCGGCCGCCCCCTGAGAAGACCCACCTCCATTTGCTGGCTGTGCCTGCTGCACTGGCAATCCCCAGGGATTGACCCTTCAATGCCTACACTCATACTTGTTGCTGTCAGACTACATGAACAGCAGCTTGTTTAGCTGACGCGTGACCTACTCCTGGCAGCCCCAACTGCACCCCAACAATAGAGACACACAGCCATTCAGGTGCTTGATCACCTATGGAGCAGAGCACATGGAATTGATGATGCAGGCAGCCCTCATGCCAACGCACCTATTGACAGCTGATCATGCGCAAACGGCGGGGCAATCATGGACACCTCCAAGTGCTGACACATGTCATGCTCACAGGTTGCGCAGTGGGTCTACAGCTTCACAGCAAAGAGCAGAACTCAAAACACAGAATCCAAGGTCTCACCCTGAGTCGCTGCAGGGTGACACAGTGCAGCTTGGTGCTCATGACTATGTGGCCAGCGGGACCCAGCTGCACTGGGGAAGCACACATACAGGCGTCTGTGACTGCCTGCAGCTCTTGGAAAGGCAGGCTGAGAGGCACAGGCTGAAAGGTGTTGAGGTCATGCACCATGAGCTGACCCCCCTCTGTTAGCACCATGATGGCTGCGGGGTCATCGTACTCATTGATGGAGGCTTCGGGGGGGACCAGGGCCCACCCCTGGACCGCCCCAAACCAGGGTATGCTGTGGGGCTGGAAGTCGCCATGTGTGTGAGCCTGCAGAGACGCAGTTTCTGAAGCAGTTGCTGTGGTGCTGTAGGCTGTGGATGTGTGGTAATGTGTGTGTACAGGCTGTGGATGTGTGATGATGGGTGTGTTCAAAGATACAGGTGTTGCCATCACAACAGCTGGGTTGTATGCAACACACTGGGGTGAAAGACCATCAGGAAAACAGAAGTATTCCTTCAACGGTCCACATGAACAGCTGCATGTACATTGCTTTGCCAGCCACAAGTAAAGAATGCTACCTGCTGCTTGGCTGTTTCCTCTGTATGATGCAGACAGGAATATCCCTGGTGCATTGATTGATGGGCAAAAGATAAGCGGTGTGTGACAGGTGAGATGAGCCTTGTCAGCCAAGTATTGTTTGCAAGATCACACAGCTGAATGCAACACACAAAATAAGGCTCTTTGTCAAGTTGCATGACAGAGCACGTGTTGTGCACCTCAAATGCAAACATGCGGACGTCAATGAAGAAGTAGTGCAGGTGAGCAACATGGACACCGTTGCATTGCTTGCCTGTTGTCCGCCACTGCCAGATAAGCACTCCAGGGGCAGGATGGTGAGGGCAGGAGGCATCTCCAGCATCTGCCCTCCCAGCACCAGCAGGTTGTTGGGACAGCCTGTTGCGCTGCCTGGGATGTAGGTCAGCTGCTCAACTGCCTCTGCTGCCTCTCCTTCTGGTGTCACTCGCAGCTTGCCAAGCAGCACAGCCTCCAGGGGTTGGTCCATGGGTGAACCTGCAAACAAAACAGTTTATTTACCATCAAGCAGGCAATCAGAAATCGTTTTTTCATGTGACATCTGGTCAGTTGCTAACAGTGAACTTATGCCTCTTATGTGGGCTCGTGTAGTGCCCTGTCTTGATTGAGATGTTGTTGACTTATCGAACAAACAGATTCCACTAGATTTGAGGCAAGACAGAAGCCAACATTCATATGACAGTTCTCATGACAGCATGACAGTAGCATAGTAGTGCCAAATGGACAAACAACTGTGAGCTGTTGCAGTGAGCAGAGTGTGTCTGCACTTGCAGCTTGCAGCAGTGCAAGGCAGTCTGGCTGGACACTGACACTGTGCTGATGGGTCTGTGAGCCATCAATGCGGCCAGCAGCACAGCAGTGGTTTGGAGCCTTATGCATGCAGGTGCAACAGAGCAGCCTGGACTCGCTGTGCAGTCAGGAGGCCAGATTTTGAGTACAAAACAGGATGGAGTCAACAGCCGATGTTGCTGTGTACAGCTTGATCAAATCATGACCACACATGCAACAGAGACACTGCTGATTGTGAAGGTGGGCATTGCCTGGTGTATGGGGATTTGCTGCCAACATCACAGCCACCAACTAGGCCTAGGTACAGTCTGATGTACCTTGTGATATCTATCAGGCAAGCAGCCTCAGGAGACAGCTGTTCTGAGGTTGCTTATGTCCAGGAGTTGACACTGAAGCAAGAAATGCATGCTTTGATGCTGCAGAGTGAGGAAGACTGACCTTGCTGTACAGGTGGAGGCACACCCCAAACACATACATCACTCGTTGAGTAGCCAACAGCAAAGCAGATGCCTTTGCTCCCAATCCAGCAGGCACATGTGGCTCTGGCATGCGGCAACCCAGCTAATGCTTCTGCAGTTTCGTTCCTAGCCAACACCACCGGGCATTCATACCTACAACACCCACTTGCGAGTTCACATGCAGTAAGCGTTTTGCTTTGCTTTGATTAGAAGTGCAAGCTCATGACCATAGAGGATGCTAACTTGTTTAAAACATATGTACACTGGCTTTGATGGTAGGCATTGGAGAAGATATCAATATCGCGGCATATGACCAAAAGAGCACTGCTGATATTGATTGATTGATTGATTGATTGATAGTGCTGAGGTGAGGCTTGGATGGCATGCAAGAGCAACCAGTCTAGAGGTATATGCAGAACCTTACTCCTACCTGAGGTCCCAGATGATGACGCCAGTTTCTTCGTGCAGAACCAGCATACGGTGCCGGTCAGCATGTGATCGAGTCAGTAGACATCTCACAGCGCCTTGTCCCTTCATCTCCTCGGCATCCACTGCAGGCAAAGGGATGGTCACAACAGGCAACCTTCCATCGCAACATGCATTCCCTGAGGACATGCAGTCCAAGGACACACAGTGCGCTGATGCCAGTAAAGGAGTGTTGTCACAGAAGAGGTTCACCCTCTCAGGCCAAGCTGGTAGCTACAGCAGCAAGAATGCTCACCCTGAAACGGCTGCAGTTCAAGCGTGCTCACGTGAGCAGCTCCCATGGCTAAACTGCCTGAGCTGTCCAACAGGCTGACTACTTGGACATTGCCGCTAGCGCACCCAAGCAGCACATACGGTTCATCTTGCATGACTGCTACTGACATCACTGGATCAGCAAATGGCATGCTTTCCAGCAGCGAACCATCTGACAAGGCCCACAGCTGTAAGTCTCCTTCCTGCAAGAGTAAATAATGTCATGTTGATGTCATTTTGTGGCCAAGAGCAAGTGGATTACCGAGGACAAGGCACGTAAAAACCTTTTGAACATGCTCAGAAACGGCAACTGCAATAGGGCTGCACATGCCTCAGTAATGCGCAGGAGAGCGCCCTTCTTTGGCAGGAACTGTAGATATCGTGTCGCTGACTGGGATGAACTGCTTGCTGTGCACTCCACGCCATCTTGGCCAACAAGCTTGACACGTCCATCAGAAGTAGACACCTATGGGATTACAGATGGTATGGAAGTAGACCCAGTGCAAATAGCATGCGCAATTCAATGGCAGACGCACCGCCAGTATGCGCTGTACAGGTTCATAAGCAAGGCTGTCTGTTGCTGCTGGAAGGCCAGCATGACCGAAAAATTGAGGAGAGACCACCGGCAGTATCAGCTTGTCTTCAGCGAGCGCGAACCCTTCCGTTTTCAGTAACTGCTTATGCATTTCTTGCTTGAGTCTGCCCTTCATGGTTTTGCAGACCTTTGACGCCTGCTGCTGAGATGACCTAACGCTTTTGCGTTGCCCTTGTCAGTGCATACGCGCAGCTTGTCCGATATTGCAGCTGACACACATCCTTCTCTTGTGCGATGTAAGCGGTGTACGTGGTGTAAGCAGGGCAAGCCGGCAACGATCAACCACTTGGTTGTATGGTCGCCTTGGAAGAGGCGACGATAGGTGCGGCTACCACATCAATGCCGTAATCGTCTGCGATGCAAACGCCGCTAGCCTTGAGTTGCGCGATTGACGTCTAGCGGGGTAAAGGAACTTGCGGGGCATTATGCGAAGCTGCCTCAGTCCAAGGGAGGGTGATTCATCCATCCGAGACCGTTGTTCATGATCCCCAGCAAGCAACAGAGGGACCCTTCAAACTTTGCTTTCAGCCAGATCACGAAGCGAAGACGCCGTCTGCCACAGTAGTCGATGACGCCAGGCACACATCACGTGTATCATCGATGATATCCTAGCTCTTTCTTACACCCTTCTGCGTTCTAGCGGCAACCCCTGTTTAGAGTTTGCTGAGCACTTGTAGACCAGCGCTGCTGCTGTCACAATGCCCCTATGCCAAAATTGCCTGAATACTGCGGTTTGCCAGGCTTGTCACTGTTAATTCTCTTTCCTTCAAATGCAATAAATTAAGTCGAGAACGTGGCATGATGCATTCAATTTGAACATGTGTACCCACAGCTGAGCCAATTGCAAGTCACATCATGGCTTCTATGAATTTCATCCACGTTACGTTGATGGTCTGCTGCTACAGCAAGGTATGCACTTATCAATGGAAGGAATGCACTGGAGGGTAACCCCCCAGCACCCCCCCTTACCGGCCACATTCCCCGGCCATCCTGAAGTCAAACAAAGCATTGCAGTGCCAGCAATCGCGGCGTCGTCGCATCGCAAGTCAAATTCAGTTGATGCTTTGCAAGCGTTCGATGTCACGAGACGTTAAATCTTACTTGCATGCACCTCGACGCCTGGGCGATCACAGCTGAAGTGACCAAAAGATCAAACAGGTCACCAGCGGCCGGCAGCTCCTTGCAGACGTCGGCTTGCAGGCAGTACCAGAGTTTCTTGGTAGCACGTCAGCTCAAACAGTTTCAGGAAGTCAAACTTTGGCAAGGCGCATGCAAAGGGCAAACTCTCGTGACTGGGCTGAAGGCTTACACCTCACAGTCACAGGCCTCAGCAAAGACCAACGCAAGCAGGTTCGAGATGTTGTGGAGGCCGGCGGCGGCAGGTAGGGTACACACAGGGAGGGCATCCCTTATGGTCTGTTCAGTCTGACGCCCTATATGCCTGCAGATACTCTCCTAACTTCAGCAAGCGCTGCACTCATCTGATAGTTTCAACAGAACAAAGTGACGCTAGTCAGTTGAAGCTTTACCTTGCCAGCATCAATAAAGACAAGTGGCATGCACAAGCTGTGCGCTTTGAGTGGCTGCTGGAGTGCGCCAGCCAGTCTAGACAGGTTGATGAGGATGCCTTTGCTGTGGAAGCTCCAAAATATGAGGTAAGCCACTGTTGCTCAAGAGACTTTGAACGTATGATAACATTCGCTGCATGGCTTCTCTTATTGCAGGACCTGTCTATTCTTCAGCAAAGGCTGCAAGAAGTGGCAACACCAACTGCATCTGCAGCAGGAGAAAGCAATGTGCCGGGTGTCAACAAGGCAAGAGCCCACTCTGTTCTGTACTGAGATGCTGTGTGTCAATATGGTAGACGCAAGCACCATGCAATCAGACTCACCAAACTTGAAATGTGGCTGTCCTTCAGCGGGGTTCACTGGAGCTGGAAGTGCACACAAATGTCACCATGCGCTCAGCACCGCGGCAGTCCAGCAAACGCCACAAACAGTTGCCTTCCCACGTCCTTCAGCCCCAGCAGCATGTCAGTCAGACTGCAAAGGCAGCAGACGCCATGAATATGCAAGTATACAGCGAAGGTGACAGAGCTGATGGTGCCAAGCCACAGCAAGCACTGCAGTATCAGGTCAAGGAGACTGCTACAGCAGCATGGCCACTCATGCTTGGCCAAGCTCAGAAGCCTGGAGTCTGTTGGACAAAGCCCTTGCTCAGGCCTCCCCAGCTGCAACTGCCCTTGCCTCCTCCAGCAGCAATCAGGAGCGACAGCATGCCAAGTGCACAGCCAGCTGCTGGTACCTCACTAGTCCACGTACCATCACTGCCGAGCGCAGCAGGCAAAGCTGGGCATGCTGGTCCAGTCGGCAGCAGGCAGAACCCTGACACAGGTGGAAATCAGACAATGATGGTGGACTGTCAAGGGTGGGAACAACAAGCTGATACAAGTGGTAGTGGTGGTGCCAGCGATCTTGCAGCCAAGCTGCACTGCATGCAAGCTGATGTCAGGGCTAGAGCATGGCCCCAGCACAAGGATCATGGCTTGACCAAAGCTGCTAATGCAGGCCTGAAGCCACAGGCTTTGCTCTGTGCGCCTGTAGTTGCAAACGCAGGAGCGAGACCAGCAGGGAAAACTGAGCATGCCAGTGACTCTATGCCCCGCAAATGCACTGTAACCAGACAGCATACCTGGAGGCAGTATTCTGAGGCTGTTGCAGAGCAGCCACAGCCCGACAGCGCATCATCACATACAGCTGATGGCGCCCCTGCAGCAGCACAGCCGATTTCAGCAGAGAGAAGCAGTGTCTCTCAGCCTATGCTTCAGATGACCAGTGATCTCAATATGCAAAGTGGGCAAGCTGCAAACAGCTCCACCAGTGGCAGTCTGTCTCTGGAGACAGAAAGCCTGGTTGCCAAGCTGCGTGCCCTCTCACAGGGCAAAGGTGAAAGAGCGCCAGTCAAGGCGTCTAAGCCAGATGGGCAGCAACATCAGAGATTCCCCTTTGCTTCCAGGACCACCAACAGCCGCCAGCCTCCTGACAAAACCAAGCCTGGAATGTCTGCAAGTCACCCTGGTGCCTCGGTTCCCAAGCCCTCAAAGCCCTCTGAGGTGTCTGGTGGTGCTCTAGCAGCAGGTCCTGTTGACCAGCAGGGGCCAGAGAGTGGCAGGTGCATCAGGCTGATGGAGCCTGTCCACAGTGGGGCAGCTGTAGACTCCAGGTCAAGTCCACAGCGAAGGAGCCACCGTCTCAGATCTCCTGCAGGTATTTTGATGATCAGATCACAGCCAGTCTCCTGATCTGTCTGACCCAGCATCACACAGTCATATGTAGTGTGCCAGCAAATGCTCCCACTTTCTGCTGGCTATTGGCTCACAAACGAGAAGTGCATGCTGCAGGGAGCCCTGCTGGTGGCAGCAGACACCGCTCTGCCTATACCTCTGTGGGCCCTCCCATCCCCCTGGGCCCATTAGCTTGTGCACCAGCTGAAGTACCCAAACCAGCTGCACCAGCAGGCAGAAATGAGGCCATTGCAAGCGCTGGGCAGAAACAACCAGAAGCTGCAGTGCAGCATCGGCTGGGCAAGGCGACCCCACTGAAGAAGAGCTTCACCCCTCGCCCCAGCAGGTTTAGGCTCGAAGCTGAGAGGCTGAGCGTGACCCCACCTGATAAGAGCAGCGGTCTGGAGAAGGTGCTGTTCAGATCCCCTATCAAGGCAGAGAGACCCCCTGAGCAGCTACAGGGCACGTGCAATGATGATACTGTCAGCTGCACTGGATCTGGCCTTGCACATGAGGCTGCACAGCCCATGGAGGAAAGCTGTCATGCTGTCAAAGCAGATGAGGCTCAGCCTTCAGATATTCTTGTTGCTGAGCCCAGCAATGAGTGTAGTATGGTCACGCCTGCCAATCAGCTGCAAAGTGCTGTCCAACATGCGCCCCAAGGCGTATTTGCTCACATGCAAGTTATCCTGGACCCAGAGCTGACAGCTGAGGAGAGCAGCAGGTATGTCATCAAGCCACCAGGTCTGGTCTTCTCAAATTGCATCCTGCTAAACCTGTTGTTGTCTGGGCCTTTGCAGGCACCCACTTGCAGAGCAGAGCAGTCTCAAATCTGTTGTCAAGCAGTTGAGTATGTGCAAACTCTCTGCATGGTCACCATGGGACATGCTTTGCTATTCACATCCGTGCTTGCAGCAAGGACACCATACAGCCTCTGGCAACAACATGCACTATCTGCTGCTCAATATGGTGTTGCAAACGTGACACGCGTTGTCAGCGGGTAATATGCTGAGGAGCCCATGGTACATGCAGGATGCATCAGGCTGTCAAGGCAGGTAGGGGTCAGGTTGTGGGGGGTGCTTACCTGGGCAGCGGTGCCACCCATGTTGTCTGCCACCCCCAGGCCGCCGTCAAATGGCTGGCCATGGGTAAGTTGAATGCATGACACATTGTTGTGCAATCTGCATGCCTGGACATGGTAACCCTCATGAACCCTCGTGGTGTAGTTGTGAGGCAGCAGCGTTGCTGACCCTTCAGGTGATAGGTGCAAAGCTGTAAGACTGCTCATAGGGCCCATGTAGCCCTTGTCCACTTGACATGTGGTTGCGACCAAGTGTAACATTCATGGCATGTGTGTTCAGTTTGCAACAAGTCTGCGTTTGTGGCAGCGTATGTGAAAATGCTGTTGGAAGGCAAAGCTCCCCTCACCGCTTTGCTGCACACAAATCTACAAACAGACCGTCTGTTGTACTGCAGAGGACTGAGCATTGTTTTGCCTCACTCTTTTGCTGCACACAACTCTATAAACAGAATACCTACTGTGCTGCACATTGGGTTGCCTCCCTGCTTTCCTGCACAAAACTGCACAAATAGTAACAATACTAACAATAATAGTAGTAGTAATAACAATAATTATAATTCTACTGATAATAATTAAAATAATGATGATAATAATGATAACAATAACGCTTTCCAGCTCATGATGAGCTAGGTACGTGCGGGACAAGTCTTGTCTCTCCAAAGCAGTCTGTCTTGCTCAATAAATACGCTGCCTCATCTGTTTCACAGGACTGAGCATTGTTTCACCTCCTTGGTTGCTGCGCTCCCTGGCTCAAGGCACGCCTGACCGCTGCCTGCACATGTCCCTGGATGCTTCACGCCACCTGCCCCCTTCTGTCCAGCCCAGACAGGCCCCAGGGAGCAGCCTGGCCCCTTCTGCAGACAGCGCTGCCTTTCCACAGGACCTTGCTGATAGGCAAGCCAGGCAGACCTTTGTCCAGCAGCTGCAGGACCAGGAGGTGCATCAGCAGTGGGGTAAGTCCACTGCTCCTGACTGTAGACTGGGGGGCACCTGCATCTGTCTGTGCTGCTGTTCTGCGCAGATGCTCTTTGTGCCACACTAGTCCAGTTGCTACGCCCACAGATATAAGCCATGCTGTTCTTGTCATCATCAGCATGTCTACATGTTTACATATGTGTGCATGAGCCAACTGTCTGTCATCACCATATCTACATCTGTGTATGTGTATGTGGGCAAGGTTCTGTTCTTTGCCGGGTTAGACAGCTTGCAGGCAGACTCACAGTGTGATTTTGTTTGGGCGTTACAGAAAACCCTATTTCCTCTTTATGCACCTCTTCTGAAGCTTACTCTGCTGGGACGCATATTTTTCACATGGTAAGTGTGTTTCAGGTTTGGCGCAACAAGCACTACAGACGCCTCAGACCATGCTGGATGAGGTGATGTGGTGTGTGACTGATGCTCCTGAGCAGGCCAGACTGGATGCTCTGCACCTGTCTACTGATCACAGCTCCCTGTGAGTAGTCCACCTGCACAGTTATCAGTCATCAGTCATCAACTATTGAGCAGTTGCAGCTGCTGCAATCTGTCATGGAGCCCATGTGCTTCTGACAACAGCTTCAATCATGGCATGTCTGCGTGGTGTACATGACTGTGCAGATGTGTTTATCTAAAAAGTGACAGCAAATGTATACATGCAGCCTGCTTTGATGGTGGATGTACTGCTGCACTTCCAGGAACATTGCTACCACGTCGCTGGGAAGTGCTCGTGATGCCTACTTGACAAGAGGGTGCCACGTAGCTGCTCGAACACCAGAGTAGAGTC
>JAABUP010008636.1_pt1 | contig 12906 bp, 13 predicted proteins | sample 5559201 | NCBI WGS metagenome assembly JAABUP01 (sample SAMN10711887, study PRJNA513373) | rock metagenome | isolation source: Antarctica rocks | place: Antarctica | reverse complement strand
AATAGTAGCATCCTTAGCAGCGCGAAAGCCGTAGCGCCAGCCAAGAGCGTGACTGCACTGAAAACCTCCGCCCTGTGGAATTTTCCTTTGCCAACATTCAAGATAGCGCCGGCGATCGGATTGCCAATGAGAAGTCTAAAGCCCGCAAATGTGAAGCTCATACCCATGCGCGTGCCTATCAAGCCCATATTGGGAGAGATGAGGGCTATGATTGTGGGTGGTAATGACACTATGGCGCTAGAGAAATAGCCATAGAGAATAGAGAAAACCCACAGGCCAGCTGCGTCATTAATCCCAAGCCACGCGAATGTGAGGATTGCCGCAAAAAAAGCACGTGGAACAATCGTATTTAGAGATCCGTATTTGTCGGCCAACAAGCCAGGAACGATGCGGCCGGCGATAGAACCCGTATTCATAACCGGCAGGAGGTAGAACGATACGTCGTCCGACAAATGCGCGATGCGCATTCCATAGATGGGAGTGTAAAAGAATGGGAAGTATGAGCCAATGAACGCGAGGAAGAGGCCGAGACTGAAGATATCGAAAGGCGCTTCACGGAAGGCGGTCAAGTCAAGCAGCGCTCGAGCTTTCTTTGGCGGGGTAGTACGTAAGCGCATGATAGCCAGACTGATGCATAGCATGCGCAATGCCATGAAGCCGACATTGCGTGTGGCCCAGCCGAAGCCGAGGGTTGGCTGTAGCTTGCGGAAGACGATAGCGAAGATGACACCTCCTGCAATCCTCGCGTTGGAAAATCTCAGACGGTAGCAAACACAAGAGCACTCTACCAATAGAGCCGCCGGCAGCGGTGATGCCCGTCATCAGCGCCCGCTTCGTGGTGAAATACGTGGCCACAATAGCCACACTGGGCACGAACAGGCATCCAGCACCGACACCAACGCAGATACCCTGCGCGAGGATGATCTGCCAGTAGCTTTTGCCCAGACTGGTCATCATCATTCCGAATACAACGAGAAAGGTGCCACTGAGGATCAATTGGCGAAAGTATCCTCTGTCGAAGATGGGCCCAGTGAGAATGCCAACCAAGAACAGAAGGAAGCCCTGGAGTGTGCCGATCCAGGAGATGTTGGAGGAGCTCTGGGACTTGAGAAGGTCGGCTTCATAGTATTCTTGGTAGACGCCAAAGGTGTTGATGATGCCCCTGCAACGCAATCATAACTCTTAGAGGCTACGAGGTCCACATCTTGCTAGGCGGGTGAGGAGCAAGGCGCATCGCTGGCGGACTCACCACGAGTTGAAGAATAGAAGATGTGCTCCAAGCACTTGCAAGTAGGCATGGAAACCGCCATCGGGAATGTCTGATGACGGTGATGGAGCGGGGTGCTCGAGCTTCGCTTCAGTCTCTCCGTCTCCCTGGGGATGAGGTTTTGTATCTGAAGACATCGAGTGGCGTCGAAGTGAGCCTTTAGGAAATGTGATTTGAGACGATGTCAGGTATTAAGGATCGTGCAGAATTTGATGATCGTTGACGGGAGACTGTTTTGGCAGGTGCATTGAAAAGGGAATGGCACGAGTGAATATGAATGGGTAATTATCCATGGCAGCGGTGTCGCTCCGAACACCCGAGTCCTCCTGCACCTCCTGCACCCAAGCAGAAGGAGCATTGTGTGTAACGTCAGGAGTTTCCAACCCCAAAGGTAGCCTCATGGTTCGCCGCAATGGAAATGTAGGCGGGATCGACATTCTTTGAGCTTCAGTCCTTCGTCACAGCCCGAGATGCAGATGGAGGTAGCTGTGCTGTTTGATAGAATGACGTTGGACACAAACAAAGGAGGATTGCATGGATCTAGCCCGGCAGCTAGTGGCTTAGTCCCAGCTAGCTGGTTCTAGCCGAAATTCTCCGATGGCGCTATTTTAGCACCGCCGCCTTTGAGATCTTCTCCAACTTCACCGTTGCCCACTGGCCTGACTTCCGAATCAATCGGCCTCCTTTCTCTGCAAACATATTGGAGCGTGATGTGGAAGTGAGGCTACCGTACGGCTTTGCATGTTTGTGACCGTGCTACTTTGGGCTTGCCGCTCCTGATATCCTCCACTCCGCCTTATCACCGATCGTGTTTCATGCAAGATCAAGGCTGGGGTAATAATGACCTGTCTTGGGAGGCTTTATCATACAGTAATGTTTGAATGGCTTGGCTATCTGATATCACCGATGCTTACTTAGTGAACACAAATACCTGCTTCTGCTGGCCAATCTCTCCCGATATGGCCCTGCGGACCGCATTTTTCAGCTTCTCTTCCGCAGCCTCTCTCTGAGACCATGTCACCGTTTCGATCAAAGGCATGGTCAATGAACCCGTTGCCAGCATTTCCAAGATCCAGATGCATAAAGCTCGTTGGTGCTCATCGGATACTGCCGCCAATGCTGACGAGAACCGGAAGGCTTTGAACACGATGTTTCGCAGGAATATCAATGGCTGAGAGATGCTGATGTTTGAGCTTGGGTCCCAACCTCCCATGAATCCATAGAGATATACACACCGCCTGGGCTAAGTGCACTGGCCAGACTCTGACCTGCAGGTCCAAAGACCGCGTCAAAGGCCAGTACAATATGTCTGTCTTGCAGTTTGTCAGTGCTTCCCAGTTCTGACTCTGTCAGAACGATGTCTGCTGCATGATTCCGTAGCGTATCTGCCACCGCTGTAGCGGCTGGCCTGTCTCGAATTACACTGGCAACCTTCAATCCTTGCGCGTGGGCGAATTGACCTAGAAAATGTGCAATCACACCTGTAGCACCATTCATGATGATCCAGTCTCCTGGCTGGGCTACACTTGGGTTCTCTTTTAGCATCAGGAACGCCATCAGGATACCCATCCGCAGCAAGGCAGCCGCCATCGGGTCCATATCACCTGGGATTTGCAGAACATCCTGCGTGCTGAAGCAAGCATGTGTACGCCATGTACCCAAACCGTGACGCTTCACAATGAACTTATCACCAGCGATCAACTGTTTGACATTGCTGCCGCACTTCATGACTTCGGCTACACCGTCGAAGCCAGGTATGGGACGGCCTGCTTCAAAATGTTGTGCTTTGACTGGGTATTTGTTTTGCAAAACGAGTAGATCGAGAGGGTTGATAGGGGTGGCAAGCATTTTGACAAGTACTTCGTCATTCTGAGGCCTGGGGACATCGTGTGAGATGAGCCGCAAACTGTCCGCGACTGAGGAAGGAGAACGTTCGAAAGTGAGACTCTGAGCCATCAGTGCTCGGTATTGACTGCAAGTCAGACGTTGATCTTATAGATTGAGTGCACAAAACAGAGAGCAAGAAGTTTGAAAAGTCCCATGAAACGATGGCAGCAGCAAGTTGTCAGGGCAATACGGTAATTACGGCAATGATCTTACAATACTTGTATAATTCGGCATCAGTCTTTTCCATCAACTAGCGCAATCGGCTCAGCCTTCTCTAGAATCAGAACGACTGTCTCCTTCGGGTGCACGACGGATAGTGATCACGGCTCATGCTGCGGCTTGATGTGATCCTTGCGCCTTGAATCGCTTGCTGCTTGTCTTTGTCGGAAAAGTCATGTGGCACCAAACCCCTAAGTCCTTTCCTGCGACACGCAGGCCGAGGATCGTAAGGCTGCTGGTATGCACCTACAGAAAAGCTTAAATATGATGATCACCCTCGCCTGGTAATTTGAGAGATGAGAATACAGCATTATAGAGCATACACACAGGCCCTCGTCCATTTTACCTTAGTAACATCAGACATTACGTCCTTGCCTTCAACAAAGTCCCGAGCAGTCGAGTACTGGGATACACTCCCCGAAAGGCCATTACGCCTATTGCAGCACCCGGGCGTAAGGCTGGACTTTGCAGCTCTCATGCAGGCCAACTGTCACGTGCATGAAGCCACTCGCTTGGAGACGTTAAGCCAAGCACTATTTTAACTTAGCAAAGGCATCCAAACATGCAGCAACGGCCTCATTCTACCCATGGGCAGTGGTCGACAAATACACACTCGGAGGGGTGCATCTGCCAACTTCGACCAAATTGTGACGTAAAATAGGTGAGCCGGCATGGATCCTCGCTTCTCAGCTTAGGCCGTAACACCTATGGGTGTGGACATGCACCTCCTCTCAAAGCTCTCGCTTTCATCGCCCTCCGCTTTGCACATTGCCAATGCCAGGCTGAAGGATAGTCGGAAAGTTGCAATGCATAGACGTCAATCTCTACGAACCAGCACCATGGAACTGCGGTCCATAAGACTGATTATTAAAAGGCTAGAGCAAGCTGCGTCAAAATGACCCAACAAGCGGCCGCGGTTCTTTGGTTGGCTTTTCTGGGGAATCCTCATGAAGTCACGCACTGCGTCGGGTGAATAATGGCACATACACGCAATCGCACAGCGCCTTCAGCTTGATCATGCCGTCGCATCGGGTGGATCTCCTCCATTGGAACTCGAGCATGGACAAAATTTCTCCATTAGCATTCTTTAGCCGAAGAAGTCTAGTCACCGTCATGATTCTAGATGCTACCAACTTTGCCTTTGAAAGGCTGTTCCAGCCGAGACATCGGCTCTATGATGCCTGCCCTCTCCAGGAGAGCGTTTCGCGCTATACCAAAATAAAGGCACGAGACACCGGATCCACTACTCCATTGCTGTCAGACAATTCAAAGCTTCAAGCTGACGGTTTACCGAGATTCTTGCCTTGTTCGTCGGTCAATTCGATGTATTACGAGCCATTATAGTACACAGCCAGGTTCTCTCCAGGCGTCCCGATGCATGGGTGTTCCTAGCGAGATTCTCTTTCTGTACGACATTGTGGTCTTCTGAGTGTATAAATGGAACTTCATGTTTTGGCTCCTTGAATCGCACAATAGCTCCTCGCTCCCAGGGCAGCACGATTCCTTCCCCAGTCCCCCCTTTCGTGATAGCTTTGTATCCTTGCATTCCAGACCTTTTATTCTGTCGGATAAGAAAGAGCTATTCACCATTGCAACCGTCATCACCGTTGCTAGGATTCCCGCATGGCTCAAGCTTCGGCTCACAACTCCATGCTGCCCAACATCCACCACATACCTCCAAATGGATACATAAAGAAGCAAGCAACCCGTACTACCGAGCAAGAAAATTCCCTTGATACAAATAAAAAGTGCCCGGAGGCTCCTTGTCGAATTACAGATTTCATTGCATACCAAGTGCAGACTCAGCCACTAGCGCCAGCTGTACAATACGGGGCGAACGAATCCATTACCTACGTCGGACTAAGCAGACTTGCTGCAGAAATTGCAGTGTCTTTGTCTATTCGTCGGGGAACAATTGTACCAATATGCATGGATACCTCTGTGAACTTCATAGCCACCATAGTGGCCACCTTGATGTGCAGTGCAGCTTATGTTGTCCTCGATTCCCGCGGCTCGATTGACCGAAACAACGCCATCGTGGATGATTGCAACGCCGCTATAGTGATCGTTGACAAATTGTACGCTCCACTCTTTGAGAACAGTGTCGTCTTAGAGTCAGCGTTAGCCGAGAGATCTCAGGATACTCACGTATTTTTTGAGGATAGTGATGCAAGTGCCAAGGATATCGCCTATCTAGTCTACACTTCCAGTGAGTAATTAAAAACGGGAACCTGCAGTGAACAGCTCACTCAAACTCTGTAATAGGTTCTACGGGGACACTAAAAGGCGTAGTCGTCACACATGGTGCAGCAAGCTACGGTATCGAGCACTTCTCACTCCGTGGCAAGTCTCGCTGGCTTCTCTTCTTTAATCCGATATTTTCTGCAGCGCAACGAATGATCCTTGCAACACTTGCCAAAGGAGGGTGTCTGTGCTTAGCTAGCAGGGACGCACTGAGCACTTCTTTATCGGAGGTTATCGAGGACATTCGGATCGATGCATTAGGAGTCACGCCGTCTGCCCTCACTCTATTGCCGATATCCAGGTTACCACCTTGTTTAAAGCAAATCACGACCGTTGGCGAGCCATTAACTCAACAGGCTGTAGAATCGTGGGAACCCCGACGGATACCACCAAAGCTTACATCCTTGAACCTAATACCACCAACCAGCTTGGAATCGGTCAATCTGGCGAGCTCTGCCTCGCAGGCCTGCAAGTCGCAGCTGGATACTACCATCGTAGTGAGCAAACTGCGGCTGCATTCATCAGCAATCCCTTTGGAGACGGAAAACTATATCGCACTGGCGATCAGGGTGTTCGTTACAAAGATGGCGCCTTCGAAATCACTGGACGCATTGATTATCAGCTCAAAATCAACGGCCAGCGACTCGAGCCCGAGGAAGTTACCACAAAGCTAGCCCAAAGCCCTGACGTCCAAGCTTTGGTCGCCATCGGCGCTACAATAAAGGATAGGCTGTCACTGATTTCCGTGATCGTCACGAAACCTGAGATGGTTTGGACAAACCTCATTCACGATCTTCGTGAGAAGGCGAGGCGCACTTTAACGCCATACATGGTACCAAGCTATTGGCTTCAGCTAGACTCTCTACCAACCAACGCTAATGGCAAGATTGATATCAAAGCATTACGCGAGCATGCACAGAGCACAAGCCCCGAAAATATGCTCGGTCCATCCATTGGCGATTTACCTGAGTCTAAGCCACCATCAAACGACTTCGAGCATGCCAGTCGAGACGTTTGGGCAAAAGTCCTTGGCCTCGATTCGAAAATAATTACAAGATCAAGTGTCTTCACTGCCTTGGGAGGGAGCTCGATGGATGCCATCCAAGTAGTCCGCGAGCTTCGTGCACAAGACATGCTAGTGGAGCTGGGAGATATCCTCAAAGCGCAGCGATTATCGGAGATCCCATTCCAGCAAGGAGGCTCTAATGTTGATATGATTGAATATGATAGCAATCGTCTTGCGCTTGTCTCGAATGGAGAGATTCATGCCCAGCTCGCTGGCGACCACGGTGTCTTTGATGCCGATCCATTGTCCCAGTTCCAAGGCAGTATCCTTGCTAGCACCCTTTCTGGTAATCTCGACTATCTCTACCAGAGGACCTATGACATCCGCCATTTGAATCTCAGCAAATTGAAGCTGGCATTTACGGTGGTATTCCACAATAGTGAGATTCTTCGTACAAACTTCACATCTACGAAAGTTGGAATTTTACAGGTTGTCAGGAATGACTTTGAGCTACCCTGGAAGTAGACATCAATGACGCTGAAAGATTTTAAAGACCGCGATCGGCGGCAAACTGTCACATTAGATCATCCATTTGTGCGTTTCACGCTTCTAAATAAACAACTGTTGGTCGTATCAATGCACCATGTGCTCTTCGACTTTTGGTCACATCGTTTTCTTTATGACGATGTTGCCAAACTGTATCTTGGTATGGATCCCGTCATCCGTCAGCCCCTAAGAAAGTTCATCAATCACCTCCAGCACGATGAGATGAAGACTGCAAACAAACTCTGGAGCTCTTATCTCGATCATGTTCAGCCCTCTATTCTCAACCCTTCGCCATCGGCTAAAAATCTATCAGGCTCTCGTGATCTTGGCTTGGACGTCAAGGCATTCACACGCGCTTTGGGTGTGACTTCAGGATCTCTTATATACACTGCTTGGGCGATCATTCTTGCACGTCATATAGGACTCCAAGAAGCCGTTTTTGCGACTGCGATCGCTGGCCGTGAAATGCCCATTGACCAAATCACCACTCTCGACGGTCCGACGTTGACCATAGTCCCTCAACAAATTATCGTAAGCCCGAAAGCGTCGCTTGGACAAGCCGTCCGTAGTGTGCATGACTCTTTCTGGGAAGTACTGAAGTACTCGCAGTATGGTATGCGACAGGCGCTGACGGCTTCTGGACCCTCTGTTTGACACGATGGTCAACATTCTTGTTAGAGAGGAGTCTGTAGAAGAGTACAGAGGAAAGGTATTTCAACAACACGGGCCAAAGCCTTCTTGGCAAACAGAATGGGGAACTCTTGATGTGGAGGAAACCACGGAGGGTTTCCACCTCACCTTCGTCGCGCTTATGCCCAAGAGACGCATTGATTTTATCCTAGAACAATTGGTCATTGTAATTTCGAGAATCGCTAGTAGTGCGAGCCAGCTGGTCGAATCCATTGATCCTGTCGGACTGGAAGAAAGGGAATGGCTTTCTTCGGCTGACTATTACGTTGGTACGAAGCCGCAACACTTGCATAGCCGATTCGAATCCACCGCAAAACGCTACCCTGATAACATTGCAATTCAATGGCAGACAAACCAGCGTCTTACCTATGCTGCACTGGATACAACGAGTGACCAAATGGCCGCTTACTTGGCGGAAAACAACGTCAGGCATGGTACTCTTGTGCCGCTATTGTTGGACAAGTCTCCGGTCTTGATCATTACAATCCTAGCAGTATTGAAACTCGGCGCAGCTTACGTGCCTTTGAGCCCCGAGAATCCTGCGGAACGGAACGGCTTTATCATTCATGAGACCCAAGCTGCCACTGTTCTCACCGAGTCCGCACATCAGGATCATTTGGCTGAGCAAGGAATCACAACCCCGTTGCTTGACCAAGTTGACCTGTCGCAATATAGTCAGGACAAGCCTATATGCGGTGTCATACCAAACGATCTGGCCTATGTGATCTATACCTCAGGCAGCACCGGACGGCCAAAAGGGGTGATGATCGGACACCAGTCTGCGGCAGCGGCGATTGAGTCTATAATTCATTTCGAAGGTTCAGAGAACTCCCACTCCAAGGTACTGCAATTCTCGAACTATCTTTCCGATGTATCGGTGTATGATATATTCGTTGCCCTTGGTAGCGGCGACACATTGTGTATGGCTCCATCGGATCGGCTCCTCTCTGATCTCCCAGGCGTCATCAGAGAAATGGACGTGTCACATTGCTTCTTGTGTCCAACGGTAGCTCGTCTCCTTGATCCAGATGCCGTGCCCTCACTTGAGAGCTTGACCGTGGGTGGCGAGGCAGTTACACCTGACATCATCAAAAAGTGGTCTGAAGGGCATTCATTAAAGAATGGTTATGGACCTACTGAGACTTCGATACTATCTACTATGAAGTCACTGGACCGTGATACTGATGCTAAGGACATTGGAAAGCCCCTGCCTACCTTGAAAGCATTCATTATCGATCCAAGCGGTCACCGTTTGGTGCCTTGGGGCGCTATTGGGGAGATTTGCTTCTCAGGGCCTCAACTTGGTCAGGGTTATCTTGGGAGGCCCGAGCAAACGGCCGCTGCATTCTTCGAGTACGGAATCGACGGCGTTTCGCGTATTTACAGAACGGGCGATCTTGGACGCTGGCTTTCCAATGGTGACATTGAATACCTCGGAAGGAAGGACAACCAGATCAAGATCAACGGCTATCGCGTCGAGCTTGGGGAAGTAGAATAAGTCATGCTGAAGGCTTCGGGTGTCAGAGATGCCGTTGCAGTCATAGTTGACAGCAGCGGTAAAGCACAGATTCTAGCATTTGTTGTCTTCGAACACAAAGTCTCCACAATTCAGCCAACGCTCGCAGAATTCCCCGATGAATCTACTTCACTTCGGGAAGCCTTGCGGCGACTGGCGCACTACATGGTTCCCAAATATGTTGTCCCGCTTGAAGCCATGCCAAAGCTTCCTTCTGGCAAAACGAATCGCAAGGAGCTACAAGCAATGGTAAAGTCCATGCCATTCAATGACCTCTCCCAATACAATTTAGATTATTCCAATAGCGAAGTCGAGATGATATTGCCGGTGGCGTGGGGGCTGAATCTGCCTCAGAAAATGCGGGACGGCTCGTGCAGTGGGTCAGGGGGGAGATGATTATCGCTGAATCTGACGGGATGGCAGGCCTGGTATGCATCTCATGACATGCTGGAGACACATAAGACATCCTCTTTCAATCTTTGTTTCGTGGGAAATTGAGGATAGTGTTCCTTCATACATGGCAAGGGATTCCGGTGGCATACGGGATTGAACCACAGACACGGGGTTCAGGAGCGTTCGTAACGAGCCAACAGTCGTTTGAGCGTATGGAGGTTTATGGTGGACATTCGATTGTACTCTCGAAGCAGACATTGATGCTAAAGAAGGCAAACATGAGATGGAATCAACAGACAGCGCGGCTTGGCAAATTAGATATGACATGACATCATCCAAGCCTAGCGTCCTACTCGTGCGCGATTGAATCCCATTTCTGTCTTCCTTTTTTGGTCTGCGTTATTCCTGTCGATGATCCATTTTTCGGAGTTGTCTTTGACCCTACCGCTATAATGACTCAAGAACTCACCTCTTGCCCCTTTCGAAGGACGTATGCCGCCAAATACTGGTTCTCCAGAGACCGATTCTGGACGGACGAAGTGTTTTTCACGTCGACTTTGGCGATTATCGCTTCGTTCCACGGACTACAAAACTCCCAATCCTGTCCTGTCAAATGAGTGAGGCTGAGATCGGCCAGAGCCAGGCAGGCACTCTATCGAGCAATGTGGTCGAGTCCAGAGAACACACGTGGAAAGTAGCGTAGGACTACTGTATCAGAGATCCTTCAAAAGCTTACTACGACGGCGCCTTCGGTACGTATGCCCTCGACAGCTACCGACCCTGTCTAGTATGTGCATGCTTGCTGCCGCCTGTTTGTAATTATCGTGACTCCGCGCTTAGTATGTTTGCAGTGGCTGCCAGAGAAACGTTGCCACTTGAAAGCAAACCGTAAGAGCCATTCCGGCTCAAGGCCATCGAAGTCACAGGATCAATTCCAACTGGATAGCCGGCACTCATGTACTGATTCATGACACTATCAAATCGAGCCCCGTCCTGCCAAATGAAGATTGTAAGGCCGGGAATACTTCCAAGGTCTGACGTCACGTTTCTTCAGTCAGACGTTTTGCCAACCAAGTAAGGCTGACGAGGGCTAGCCTACTATTGACGATGGCAGCACCTCCTTGCCTGTTTGGCTCCAGACATGTCAACATCAATCTAGTCCCCTGAAAGGCGACTTCGGCCCATCTTGCGCTTGATACCGATAGCGAGGATCCTTCATGCGCGTAGCTTAGTAATGCCAAGTTGCAATTACCTACCCCGAGCCCTTACAATTAGACATGAAGATCTATGTCCGGATATTTTCAGTCCTGCCTACCATTACTCCACCATTTGGGTATCTGCGCTATACTCTGCCGAAATGCCGGAACTCGGGGGTCTGATATGGCTTTCCAATCTCCTTGTGGCGGCTTGGCCCGAAGTTGCTGCTCAACAAAAAGCCTTCCCTGACTGTCACTGGGGTCGATGTATTGTAGAGCTCCGACACAGTCTTTATAGGTAGGTGAACCGTACAATCGTTCGCTGCAGAACACCGAGGCGGCTCGCGCTGAATTGGAGCATATCGCAATTAGCCCAAAGACCAAGAATACTTTTTGCATTTGAAAGCGATGGTAGCCTTGATACCTGAGAATGAAGAGGAGGGAACAAGCAGGTGTTCTTGTAAGACGTCGCATAGGACATGTCCTTAGGAAATGGGTGTATGCTAATTCGGGCTTATCATGCGCAATCAAATCTGAGGCAAAACCGGACTGCCGATGATTACACTAGTATGAGAGGACCGTTTATGCCCAATGTCGGCAAAAAATACGCCGCGCTACAAGAGATGCGACCGGGGGTCAAGGCGGCAGCAGCTGTGCTGGATTTTTCTTTCTAGAGATCGCGAACTTCATGCCTGACAGTGCACCATGCTCTTTTCTCGACATCGTGCTGTTTGGGCAATTCCGATATTGTTGCTTTACTCCTCAATAGCAAATTCAACAATTTGCAGTGAGACCGTCTATGGACAAGTGAGCCCATCCGACTGTGTTATGGCGATGAACGAGATCCCATATGCCCTTCTACCGGCCACTGATTCCCAGGCTCGGAGCCCCCGGCAATTCTCTGAGCCGCAATTTCAGAGCCCAAAACTTGACTCCGTCAGCAATCAATTCAGTCCTCAAGCAATTGTGCAGCTTCCCAAATTATGGAAACACAGTGAGTAAATCCGAGAAGAGGCCTTTGAATGGCAAAGTCTACATACAAATCAAGTACAGACCAGAACTCTGAACATCTGACGTTTGGCTATAGACTCTTGCCGTATCGCTCTGATGAGCCAAGGCAAATCAGGGGGCGGCATTGTCTCGCCAACATTCATTGCAAGCTGGAGAAATATCATCGACCAAGCGTTCCAACTGCACAATTGTGCGATACCAAAGACAAGTTACCAAAGACCAAAAGGGGGATACACAACTTTCACAGGTATGATGTCCACGTTTTGACCGAAAGACGCAAAGTGATGATAGGCTGGCGCGATGGGCACTACGCTGAGGCCCTTGGTATTCTCTAGTTCCTGGACCTGGGCCATTTCGAGCTGCCACACTTTATCTTTACAGCAGTGATTCTCCCTTTACTAGACTTATGAATTATTATATGACCTCCGGGAGGGCAATAATACCCCCGGGATCTAGGACTGAGCTCGACAATGGATTCGGGTTTTCAATGGCTGACGTGGACTCCAATATTACCACGTCGCTAGCCACATCTTTGCCAAGTGGCGATTTCGTGTTACTGGACCAAGCATAGAATTGCTCGTAAGACATAGCGAGGACATTCCGTAGAGGAATCGTAAGAGGGAACTGGAAGTTTGATTTCGAAGCCCGAGATCTATTGTCGCCAAACACGAGACAACGCAGATGCGAGGATGCTTTCACCTTAGCCTATCCGGGATCTTGAGGAGTAGAAACTGGAAGTTCTGGGACAAGCAATTTTCAGCATACACGGGAGTACGCTGAGATAGAAGAACCAGTTGAGTGGGCTCGACAAGAGTCGTTTCTCTACCTTGTCACCCAAGGGCGAGGATGTGCCAAGTGATTAAGGGAGCGTCTCCCTTAAGAAAAAGGAAGTGGTGCGAAGTCTATAGTGAAGGATTGCAGATGAAGAATA
>JAABUP010008635.1_pt1 | contig 12907 bp, 18 predicted proteins | sample 5559201 | NCBI WGS metagenome assembly JAABUP01 (sample SAMN10711887, study PRJNA513373) | rock metagenome | isolation source: Antarctica rocks | place: Antarctica | reverse complement strand
CACGCATGTCCCTGTGAGCCATGTTGCAGATGTTACAGCCCAGCAGGGCCTACATGGGTCGTTCAGAGCACCTGTTCTGAGCAGCACGGCCCTCCCAGGCAGGCGCGGCTTGGTGCAGATGGCCCAGGGCTTCTCCAAGGCCATCAGAGATAAAGACGGCATGATGAGCACCGCCCGCGTGTACGCAGACGTAAACGTGAACAGGTCCAAGGACTATTGGGACTACGAAAATTTGTCTATTGAGTGGGGGTAAGCTCTGATTCGTCGTTTGAGGAGACTGCAAGGAGTCACACATTGACATCACGTTCTTGAGCAGGAATCAGGACGACTATGAAGTTGTCAGAAAGGTTGGCAGGGGCAAGTACAGCGAAGTGTTTGAAGGTGTTAACGTTGTGAACAACCAGAAGTGCATCATCAAGATTCTCAAGCCTGTTAAAAAGAAAAAGGTACAGTGTTTCATGCCCATGCTTGTGATTTCCCAAACATGCAGCAAGACTCACTGTCCCGCTTATACAGATCAAGCGAGAGATCAAGATTTTGCAAAATATCTGTGGAGGCACCAACATCATCAAGCTGCTGGATGTTGTACGGGACCCTCAGTCAAAAACTCCTAGTCTAGTCTTTGAGTACGTGGACAATACTGACTTCAAGGTTCTGTATCCTACTTTGGATGACCATGACATACGCTACTACCTCTATGAGCTCTTGAAGGTAAGCTGTCAAGTTGTAATCATGCTGAATGGTTCCATGGTCATCAACAGCTTTGTGCTGAGACCCCTGCAGGTCTTGTGCATGTTCAGCATCTCTCCTCGTGCATGGGTGCTGCCTGACATGTCAGCAGATTGTGCTGAAGTTTGATAGCAGTAGGGCATATTGCGAGTCTTTCTGCTGCAGGGCTTGGACTTCTGTCATTCACAAGGCATCATGCACAGGGATGTGAAGCCACACAACGTGAGTCACAAACCATGCCTGCACACCAAGGTCATGCATAGGCACATTGGAATCACTCTGATTCCAGCGACAGTTTGACATGGTTGAAGCATGCTTCACCTCAGCCTGTATCTGTTGCATATCCCCTCAAACTCATTTTCTTCCACTTGGCACAGTAGACACCCAGTTGCCAGATGGTACATTGAGCCTGGCATAAGTGTTTGGTTCAGTTTGCTTGTGTCACCTCTTGTTTGACTGCTCTTTGCCTCCTTCAGCTCTAATTCTCACTTGACTTGCAGCTCTGCTTGCTTGCCCAACACGCAAAGTCGTGTTAAATTTGCAAGCATCGTGCAGGTGATGATAGATCATGATGCGAAAAAGCTGAGGCTCATAGATTGGGGCCTAGCGGAGTTCTACCATCCTGGCAAAGAGTAAGCATCTGTTGTCCCCATTTTGCTGTTTTGGTCAGGTCACCTGCTGCAGCGCTTGCTTCTTGCATCCAAGAATTCATTCCTTCAGTCTGCCTTGGCCATGCTGCAGCTCTGAGGCCATCAGTGGCCCACTTGCGGTTTTTGCCTCTATCTTTCAGAACAGCCCCCAGCTATGACAGCAGGATTTGCATGCTGTGAAGCAAAACATGCAAAGGCAGTGGAAGCATCTGCACAGCAAGCGTGAACGGATGCCATAACATCGAAGTGCCAGCCAGCTTTGTGCACTGTCAGCGCCGTGCCATGCGCTTGTCCTCATGCAACTTGCCTGATTGCCTGATTTGCCTTGATTGCCTGATTTGGCCTGTCTGGTTGTGCAGGTACAATGTGAGGGTGGCTTCACGCTACTTCAAGGGCCCAGAGCTGCTGGTGGACCTGCAGGACTATGACTACGCCTTGGACATGTGGAGCCTGGGCTGCATGTTTGCAGGTAGCCACTGCTCTTGGCATCACTGTACACAAACATCGTGTGCTTCAGCAGCACTGTACACAAATATTGTGGGCTTCAGCAGCCCACATGAAAGCAAGAGCTGCTGTCAAGCAGTACATGCCTGGCTGGATGCTAGCAGCGCTCTTCAGCATCTTGCAGCACTCCTGAAGGCTTCTGGCGTTGTGTGGGCTGAATCTGCTGCTTATGCAGCGGCCTGCAGCTGCTTGTAATGCAGGCAGTCAGTTATCAGAGAGCTGATTCCCTGTCTTGTCAACATGCAGCTAGCTGTGATTGTTGTGCTGTCGACTGTTCAGCCTCTATGTCTGCTCAGCAGTGTCTCTAAGTCATGTAGCTTGGCACCATGGTCTAGTATACCGATGTTTGGGACTGAATCAAGACTGTGTAATGTTGGCCTACTTGCAAACAAAGCATCGCAGTCCAAAGGTTGATTTTGGTGCTTTACAATGTGTATTGAATGCTGGCTTGGCAAGGCACTTTTGCACTTACCCTGCTGCCTGGGAGATGATAGCAAGTAGAGGAGTGCTGCTGTAGGTATGATGTTTCGGAAGGAGCCCTTCTTCTACGGTCATGACAACTACGACCAGCTTGTCAAGATTGCCAAGGTGCTGGGCACTGATGAGCTGTACAACTACCTGAGCAAGTATGGGATAGAGTTGGACCCTCAGCTGGAGGGTCTGGTGGGGCGCCATGCCCGCCGCCCCTGGAACAAGTTCACCAACTCTGAGAACTCTCACTTGGTCACTCCTGAAGGCATGGACTTCCTAGACAACCTCCTCAAATACGACCACCAGGTATGGGCAAACCCTAAACCCTGCTTTTGCTGTCCTGTTGACTTGCTGCATGTCAACTGCGGCCTCTACTGCGGCTCTCAGGCATGATATGGCATGTATGAGATTTGGAAGCTGAGTAATTGCTGCAGAGACTACAGTACTGTAACTGTACCGAGGACCCAGCGTGCAAGGGAGGTTCACAGAGCCGATTGCTATGGTCCAGAGCAGACCAAGAGCCCTGCTAGCTTCGCAGGCTCTTTTGTGCTGCCATGCCTATGAGTTGCGTGTGGTTAACTGGTCACATTCTCTGATGTTGTCTTACACGATGCATCAAACGAATGCTGACTGGGCAGTCATGAGTCATCTGGCTGAGTTCTATGCAATGGTGCAGGACCGGCTGACAGCCAAGGAGGCTATGGCACACCCTTTCTTTGCCCCTGTCAGAGGCGACTCTTCTTCTTCATAAGCTGGCACTCCTCTTCTTCAACAGCTGGCACTTCTCTTTGTCATTGTCAGCCGACGTACATCAATGTGTTCCTGTGCTGGCAGTCATCTCTTGTGTCGTGTTGGGGGTGCAATCAAGTTGTCATTTGTGACATCATGCACCTGCAAGGCTACTGTTGCTTTGGTGGTCTCTAGTGCGGCAGCAGAGGCAGTGCGCTCTGGCAGTTGTGTGTTGCTGTCTTAGCTGGTCGTCATACAGCAAGCTGTAGGTCTGCATTATGTGTGCAAGTAGGATTGTGAATTGCTCACACTGTATACAGAAGGGTTCACAGTGCTGCTGAAGTCTTGTGGGCTGTACAATGTGCGTGTTACAACAGTCAGCCACTGTCACTGACACACCCATGCTAGATGACTCCATGGGACGTTCACTGATGTCCTATGTGGCAAAGCTGATGTACCTGATTGTCTTAGTCACTGATGTCTGATGCTGACCCATTTGTCCATGGCCTTGTATTGCCATTCATGTAGACATACGGATTTGGGGACATACACTGTGTTATTTACCGACTTGCATCAGGCAGGTCATTTACTTTTACGTAAATACATAGACGCAATAGCAACGGGGTGCAGCGCTTGGAATGGTGCTTTGGTCTCATGCCCTGACACTTGAAGCATACAAGATATAAGCACAAACGACCTTTTACACATCATTGCTGACTGACTGGTCACACTGGAAGATTTGATTCCCATTGTCATAGTGTATAAAACACATTGAAATTTAGCCTGCAATGCCAGGCATAATCAAATGGGGTAATCGCTCATAAATCTACACCACTAAACTGTACAGTATTACCACCACACCTGAGCTCAGATATCATCACACTGTGAGCATATACACACCTCAGCAAGTTGAAAAGGCCCACTTAGATATCAACCCACTGTTACACACACTGACAAATGAATTGCATGGCCATGTTCTCTGACAGAAAGGCCACACCTGGTGTGCACACCACAAAAAACATGAACTGTCACATGTTGACAGATGCCAGACAGAAGCATCACAGAAGTGCGCTCAGCACACAGTTTCCACTAGGACCAAAACTGCAGACAGGAAGAAATTGCTCAAAGCTGGCAGATATCTATGCCAGTTTCAGCAGAATCAAGGGGTATACCAGAGTGGGCTACTTTGAACAGCCTGGGCAGACCAGCAGCTAATTCTACGTCTAGTCATTCAGGTAAATAGAAGAGATTTTTGCAAAACCCTAGTTACTTTTGGCCAGAGCAACCCAACCTGCTTGGGTCCACTGAACAAGCCACGGTCAATCTACTCTGATTCTTCATTGCTTTGCATCTACCGTCATACAGAATCATACACCATCAGTGATCCATGTATACCATTCAGTAAGCCTTCTTGTACTTCCTCATGGAACTCACAACACCTGTCAGCATTCTAGCACTGCCCCAACACATCTCCCCCCCTCATTGGCATTTCAGCCGGTCAGCCTTGCCTGCAGCTGCCGGGCCTGTTGACTGATAGATCTGCTCAGGCAGGTGACTGTGAGGAGTGATGGTGCTGACGCAGTGCCACTTGCAGTCGCGGTACTTGTCCTTCACAGCCAGAAATGGGCTGTTCAGGTCGTTTGTTTCAAAGGCTCTGTGTTGCAGGTCCAGTAGCTCCTCCATGCAGCAGCCCAGAAGCTGGGGGGTGTAGCCCGACAAGCGCTGCAGGTGAGGCGCTGCAGTGAAGAGGTTGTCATAGGACTGGGCTAGCAGGACTGATGCTGCTGCTACTACAGAAGGAGGGAAGTTGAGCACAGCATACTCCAGCAAGGCCAGCTCCTGCACATCAGCAGTGTTGCAAGTGAGTGTACTCCTCATGTTTAGGACAAGAAAAGAAGAGACTACGCCTGTCGGCGTCAATTCAATGAGAAGCCCAGTATTATACCGGGCTGCCCACTCATGATAAGGCCAGAGGCTGTGGATCTGCAGGCGCAAAAGTGGTGGACATGCACAAAGCACATCAAACACTGGTCAAGGGCAAAACTTGCCCGGTATGTTTTGGAGTACATAAGGCAACAGGGGTACTTCATGACATATGATCACAATGCAGCATGGGGCTGCATCAGGGAGAGTGGGGCAGGCAGGTATACTTGCTGGCTTGACATGAGGCTTTGCACAGGCCAGCACACTGCAACTCTCTCAGACGAGAAGGTCAGTGTACCGTGAAGAATGAGGCCATAGCATGAGCCTTTGGGGATACGTTGATCCCCTGCTGGAACATGGACAGGAATGTGCAGGAGGTAGGGGCGTTGATGCGAAATGCCAGGGATTGCAGCACTACAGACTCCATTTTGAGGAGGTCTCCAGCCAGGAAGCAGTTGTCTGCAATGCTGGTGAAGTCCTGAACCGATGGGTGCCGTTCCTCTTCATGCTTTGCAGCCAGCAGCATGCAGGCAACGCTGATGAGCTGTAGGTTGCTCCTTGACACAGCCTGCAGGGTAGCACCAGCAATCAGCTGTGGAAACACAAGGTAGGGCTGTGGAAACACAAGGTAGGGCTGTGGAAACACAAGGTAGGGCTGTGGAAACACAAGGTGCAGCTGTGGAAACACAAGGTACAGCTGTGGAAACACAAGGTACAGCTGTGGAAACACAAGGTACAGCTGTGAAAACACAAGCTGCATGCGGTGACAATGTATAACTGGAAATATCTGCAGATATGGGGGCTGCATTTGCGAGCTGCAGGTTGCTCCTTTGGCCTTGCTGGCTGGCAGAGCAACAATATGGTCATCACATTTGTGATGTCCAACAGGAGGCATCATGCTGGTTCAGTGACTGAGGACCGTGAGAGTTTGCTGCAGCCAGCTGCATTTGAATGTAGTGAATTCTTGCACAAGAGGTCACAGCATGCACACACACACACACAGAAATGGCAAGCTGATCGAATACAACAGGTCACATGGGTGTGGCACTTGTCTAAGGCAGCAGCTGACATTAGCATGCAAAACTCAGAAGTAATAGACAGGAAAAAATGGCCAGGATGCATGACAAGGGAAATTGCAAAGGTCTAGAGGACATGGCGTCAAATCTGGGATGACATGTACGACCCTCAGCATGGCTGGCCTGCTGGGACGTCAGCAGAAGCCCTGATTAACAAAGCAGCGCAAAAACCTGCGTGTATCTAAGGCAAACAGAAAAGTCATGTATGCAAAGAGTACCTTGGCTAGGCTCATGTATCTGTCCAGCAAGGCAGCAGCCAGGAACAAGGTCTCCTGATGCAGCTCATACTCACAGGCCACCTCCACCAGCCAGCTGATGACAATCATACGCATGGACTGGTCGATGTAATTTTTGGGCTGGTGGTCAGCGCCATGGTTCTGCATGTAGTCAGGGTCTGCAAGGAGACTCAGCTCTGTCTCATACAGGTTCCTGCAGTCAAGGAACAACAGACCATGACTAATGTTGTTGACAGGTTGTCAGTGTCTGCATTGATGTGTGCTTGCTATGATCTACATGTTGACTGTAGGTGGCAGAACATACAAGCATGCATGGCCATGAGGGAAGCTTTAGACAAGTCTGACAGCACAGGCTAAGCAGCCATGCTGAGACCAAACGGCACAAACAGCTTTCGAATGTTCAAGTTTCCGAATCAAACCGCAACTGTTGGCAGTACAGCAACAAGCTTGGTGGATGAAGCAAAGAACAGCTTCACACCTGATCATCTCCTTGAGGATGGTCTCATCCTCACTGACAGTGGTGCAAGAGGAACGTGGCGCAGGCTCTGATTTTGTGCGGTGCAGCTGGACAGCATCTGAGCGTTCCCATGTACGCCTGCTGTGATCTGTAGATGATGCGTGAAAGGATTGCCTGTCCTGGAAAACGTCTGACTCACCACAGCAAAGGTCTGCATAGGATGTGGAGGAGTGACCAGAAGCTAGGAGATCGTCAGACAGGCTCTGTGAGTCTGGTTGCTGGCACTCAGCCTGCTCGCACTCGCTGGAGAAACGTGTTCTGAGACGTGCAAGTACAGGTGATTGACCCCAGGCATACTCGTCCTGTTGGCTATCGCTCAGCTCCTGCAAGCACCGATGCATACGTTGTGACGAAGACAAAAAGGCGAGCGCGCCCAGGCGTAGTTGTTCAAACATGCAGCTCACCTTGGCACGCTTTGTGGGTGTGTCCTCCTCCTCACCGCTGACGTCAAAGCTGCGCTGCAACACACCAAAACTGGAACAGTCAGTTACTTAGCTGAGATATGTCTGTCTCCATCTCGTGCACCGACGAACTGGTTGAGTGGCTCTAGTGACAACAAGCGCATCCGCGTAGACCTTACCTTTGAACCTTGCGAACTTGCTCGCATTGTTTGTGAGGGAAGGCCGTGCGATGCACCTTGCGCATGTGCCATGGGTCGAGTCAAAGTGCCTGCTGTGCTGCAAACGCTGGAGGACCTGTCAAATGGGTAGCGTGGGTACGCAGCATCCCCGAGCGGCATGGTGTCGCAGGACAGAGATGAAGACTGCGTTCCAGTCATAGCCAAGTCAAGCTCTTGAAGCCTGTTGCTTTTGTCTGAGAACACCTTGCCGGCTGTAGCGTGAGCCATGGGTGCAGGCTCAAGGTCAAGCAGCAGCTACAATGCAACAATGTGTGGAGAAGAAAGACAAATGGAAAGAGACGCCATATATGTAGCGCCCGCGAGCAGTGTCTGAGCGGGGCTGACCTCGCGCCTAACAGTTCAATGTTGACTGGAGTTTGGTCACCTTTCTTATTATTTGTTTTTGAATAAGCTCAAACGAATCAAATGCCACTGGGATTCTGGTCTTTTTAACAGAATTGCTCCGAATCCAACGCGACTTGCACCGCAAACACCCACATATGTTATTTTCGAAAGCTTTCGCTGACGACGTTGCTGCTCCTCCTCTCACGAGCAGTGGTAGCCTGTGACTTTGCAAATTGTCTGTTTGCTGAGCTACTCGTCGCGCGTGCTGCGTCAAGATTTGCTTTTGACGTGCTTCGGAATACCAGACGAAGACTTCTGTTTCTGTGCTACTGAATCGTGCGCTTGATTGTTACATCGGGTTCAACGCTGATATACTGCCTTCCGATCTGCAGTCAAAGTGCACATTGTTCACATCCGAGACAAATATGCTTCTTAACCAGACCCTTGGATCTTTTCCTCGTTGTCAGGCTTCAGCCAGGAGGTGGCTGCCTTCCACTGCACCTCGTGCATATCAGCTGGTTAGGATCTCATGCCTTGCAGTCAGCTATGGTCCCCTCACTGACTTTGTACAGCGCTGATCACTGTGGTGCTTTTATGATTTTCAGGGCAGTCGTGGGTTTGTATCTCATCATATTTCAAGGCTGTCATCAGTGCTTGCAACAGGGCCAGAACCTACATCTACCAGTGAGCCAATCTGCTATGCAGACAAGGCACACAGATGTCACCAAAGACCCCAAGCTCAACGCGCTCTGAACACTTGCTGTCATGCAACCTCAGCAGGCAAGCCATGTGCTCAAGCATACACAGAAGACATGTTGTGTTGATGGTGCTATGCTTTGACATGTGCGCTGTGCTTGTCTGCTGCAGCAGACTTAATGCTGAATGCAGGCCAAGACTTCAAGGACAGCTGGGAAATTAAAATGCTGTATGATGGTGATTGTCCGCTGTGCATGCGAGAAGTCAACATGTTGCGCAAGCGAGACAAGGGTCAGAACAAGATTGGATTTGTGGACATATCCTCTCAGGATTACTCTGCTAAGGACAATGCAGGCATAACTTATGAGGAGGTATAGCCTGTCAAACAATGCCTGAATATCAAGTGTCTGTCTTGCTGATCCGTGATGCAAGCTGCAGGCTATGGGAAGCATTCATGGCATTCTGCCAGGAGATGAAGTCATCACAAACGTAGATGTTTTCAGAAAGCTATATGAGGTGGTTGGCCTTGGCTGGGTGTATGCTATTACACGAAACAGCTTCATCAACAACCTGGCAAACAGGTATGTCATTTCATTCCATGTCAGCACTTCCACATACCAATTATTCAGCATATGGCCGTGTCCAAGACACTATACAAAGCATTTTCATGTAAGTTCTGCAGGGTATATGCTTTGTGGGCTAAGTACAGACTCCCCATCACAGGCCGCCCTGACATTGAAACTGTTCTGCGCCAGAGGAAAGAAACTTGCAAAGGATCCTAGTTTGCTCTTCAGACTTGACATGTGTGGTATTGTGTGGTGATGTTTCTGCTGAATGACAGTTGGGTGAGGTGCTTTGCACTTTTAGGCGTGTATCTAAACGCACCTTGCAAAAGGTGCAGCACCTGTCTTTGCACCCTGAAGCTGCTGCGTGAGCACAGGGTTTGTGTCGCAAGACAGCCATTGTTGTAGACAAACACTTGCACATGTACCTCATGTTTTGAACATCAGTTTGCAACACACTTTCGGAGCATGCTGTCTGCTACCGATGGCGTATCAGGTGAAGTTCGTACACATCACCGCCGCATGCATTTTTGACAGTGACTGTTGTTGTAACACACACAGCTGTATAAATTGGTATGTGTAAATAGAGACATATACGAAAGATAAAATGAGCAAGCTTGGAAACTTAAATTGCTGTCTCGGAGAGCTTGCACATACATGCACTGTCAGAAATCGAGCGACCTCGATCACCAATTATTGGTAGCTCAACGGCCTTTCACTGAAAGGCTTTCAGTAAGAGATCCAGTCTATCAAGGAAAGGCTTTCAGTAAATGTGGTGAAAACGCGGTGCGTCATTTGACGTCATTGCGCAACATAACGTTTCCCTCTGTGACTAACAGGTGTCATCTGATCGAACTCTGGATCTAATCGGTGCAGCTGTGCGTTCACCAAAGCAGCGATGCGTCTGGACTCACCGTACAGCGGCTCACATGCAGAGCCTTCACGACTTCAGTGTTTGTGCTTGAGTGGACATTGGCTGCGATGCCAAAGCAATGAGCAAAGCGTTTGTATCGGCTTTGGTGACGTCCCTTGTATTGCTGTGTTTTTGCTGCTTCGGTGCAGTTGGCATCAGATCACTAGACCCACAGCAAGCTGAGCATCAGCCCGCGACCAACACGCGCAGGCCGTGAGTCCCTGCATCTTAGGAGTCCATTTGCTATCTTGCTGATTTGCATGCGCAGGACTCAATTGCACTGTGTCCCGCCTAAGCTCCGTAGTTCATCAGATCATGTATGCCAACTCATGCACATGAAACCAAAGTTGTTCTGCGTGTAGGTTTGCACTAGTCGAGCCAGTCGAAAGTCACACCAAGCTCTCAGTAAGCCAAGAGGGGCTAGAAGCACTCAGAAGCATCCCTGGCCCTGTGGTGCCTGTCGTTGTCATTGGCCCATACAGGAGCGGCAAAAGCTTCCTGCTCAACCAATTGCTGGGTGTTGGCTGCAGTGAGCACCATACTGCAAGCTGTGTGCGCATGCTGAACATTTCTCAGCCTTAAATGCAAACTGCCCTACACAGATGCATGTGCATGCTGGCATGCATAGCCTGACAGCAAAGGCGGCATCACTGCAAACTTCATGAAGTCAGCTACACACTCAGCACTTCCATGTCTGCAAGCAGCCACAGCATGCATTAAGCAGAAGCTGCATTGTAATGAACTAAGCTTCCTTGGATGCATAAGCTGCAGGCAATCTATGCTGTCTATGATGGTCAAGCCTTGTGCTTATGCTGCAAACATCTTGTTTGTTTTTGCTGTCGTATAAGCTTTCCTTCTCGAGGCAGCCATGCTGCATCTCCTGGTGCACGTGTATCACATGTGTCATACATTTCGCAGAGCACCACTCATTACACACCTGTCTTAGAGGCAAAATTTCTATCAGTGGAGGTGCATCTTTCTATAACTAAGCCTTGTGCATCGCTTGCAGCTGAGGGCTTTGGAGTTGGTCACACACGTAGCACACAGACTAAGGGCGTCTGGGTCTGGGGAGAACCCCAAAAGCTCCCCTTAGCTGACAAAACCCTGCCTGAATTTGGTGGCCAGGAGGCTTCGATTGTCTATTTAGACACTGAAGGCTTTGAGAGCACTGGCAAAGCTGACGCATATGATGATCGCATCTTTGCCCTCAGCACCCTGATCAGTGCTGTACTTGTGTACAACCTGCCAGAGACTGTCAGAGAGTCTGACATCCAGAAGCTCAGCTTTGCTGTTGAGTTGGCTGAGGGCTTCTATGCAGATGTACAGGTCAGTCTACCAGCGTCTCCTGCTTGATTGACTCTGCAGTACCCTTGTAGCTGCAAACAGCCTGATGCTCAATGTCATCATAATCCAAATTACAAAAGACAGCTATCGCATGGGGATTATTATCCAACCACATCATGACATGCTGCAAGTCATGTGAACAGCTCACAGTGCATTGGCACACCCATAAGTGATGTATGCATGCCAGCTCCACCCTGGGGTGCATGTACACCAAGAGGATGTGCATCATGACCTTTGTGATGGGTGCAGGGGGGCGGGGGTAGCAGCCCCGTGGAACCTGGCAACATGCTGTGGCTCATTCAGAGGGACTTCCTGGAGGGCAAAACCGTGCAGGACATGGTCAGTGAAGCCCTGCTTCCCGTGGCAAACCCCTACGAGGATCAAGATATTGCTCAGGTCAGAAAAGAAAATACAAGTTTACGCTTTTCAGCGATCATAAGGGGCGCCTCCCAAGGTGGCAGCCCAGAGCTACTGCCCAGGTTAACACACTACAGTGTGAAGGCAGCAAAAGAATGACAGCTCACTGTGTTCCTAAATAGGCCCTGGCAACTGAGCCACATGGATATGGCATCATGTGGCTGGTGAACAAGACATGCAAGTTCTGTGTCTGATAGCTTGCAGTACACGTTGCTTTAAGCTGCATGCATGCAACTGGCATGAGCTCAAAGGTGTGTTGCTGTGATACAGCACTCTGTGCTCAACATCTGGCTTCAAGCAGATAATTAGGGAAGCAATGTTTGTGGTGGCTGGCAGCAAAACAGCATCAGTTCTTGCATGCACTAGGAACATTGCACCTCCCAGTGATACAGTTGTCACTCATTGCATGCTATCACAGTGTTTCACACTTGCACTACGAGTGATCGCAGCAACAGCAAATCGTGCACCAGCAAGTGATGCAACATCAAATGATGCAGCAGCAAATCATGTAAACATCAAATGATGCAACATCAAATGGTGCATTCCAGGTCAACAAGATCCGACAGTCTTTACGTCTGGTAGCACGTAACAGCACCGCTTTTGGTCTGCGCCAACCCCACATGGAAAGAACCAAGCTGTGTGAGCTGGGCGATGACCAGCTGGACAGGCAGTACATTCAGCAGCGCTCCAGCCTGCGTGAGTTAGTGCAGCAGCTGGCAAAACCCAAGAGGGTGAATGGCAAGGTTATGACGGGTCCTGCCTTGGCAGAACTGGTTAGCCAGATGGTGACTGCCCTGAATGCAAGGGACATTCCTACAGCTGGGTCCATTCTGGAACACTTCAACAAGGAACTGGTGTACAGGTGAGGGTGATGTGCACATAAGATCCAGCAGGCAGTTTTGCAGTGGTGATAAGCAATATGTTTGGTCATGTACAAATCAGCTATAGGCATCAGCTGCATGCACCAGCTGTACACCAAGCACATATGTCTACTTGATAGGTACTTAAAAGGGAAGCAAATAAGTGAATTCGTATCGCCCCAACAAGCCCAACATTTGCAAGCACACCTCCTGCCTGAACCCCTCCTTGGCCCCGCCCCCCACCCAACTTGTTTGGTCCCTGTTGTCCCCCCCTCCCCTCCTCCTCCCCCCCCTCTCAACCTGCTCACCAATCTG
>JAABUP010008634.1_pt1 | contig 12907 bp, 8 predicted proteins | sample 5559201 | NCBI WGS metagenome assembly JAABUP01 (sample SAMN10711887, study PRJNA513373) | rock metagenome | isolation source: Antarctica rocks | place: Antarctica | reverse complement strand
AAGACCACCACCACGATCGGGCTCGGCGACGCCCTCAACCTGTCGGGCCGCCGGACGGTGATCTGCCTTCGCGAGCCCTCGCTCGGGCCCTGTTTCGGGCTGAAGGGCGGCGCCAATGGTGGAGGCCGGGCCCAGGTGGTGCCGCAGGATGAGGTCAACCTGCACCTGACCGGCGACTTCCACGCCCTCACGGCGGCCAACAACTTGCTGTCGGCCATGATCGACAACCATGTCTACTGGGGCAACCCGCTCGGCATCGACCCGGCCCGCGTCACCTGGCGCCGGGCGCTCGACATGAACGACCGCGCCTTGCGCGATGTCGTGGTGGGCCTCGGCAACAATGGCGCCGTGCGCCAGGACGGCTTTGACCTCACCGTGGCGTCCGAGACCATGGCGGCCTTCTGCCTCGCCGCCTCCCTCGCGGACCTCGAAGCCCGGCTCGCCCGCATGGTGGTCGGCAAGAGCTTCGCCCGCGTCAATATCGAGGCCGCGGCTCTGAAGGCGACCTCCGCCATGACGGCGCTGCTGCGCGACGCCTTCCAACCCAACCTGGTGCAGACCATCGAAGGGTCACCGGCGCTGGTCCATGGCGGGCCCTTCGCCAATATCGCGCACGGCTGCAATTCGGTCGTCGCAACCGACGCGGCCCTGCGTCTCGCCGATTACGTCGTCACCGAAGCCGGCTTCGGCGCCGACCTCGGGGCGGAGAAGTTCTTCGACATCAAGTGCCGCTCGGCAGGGCTGTCGCCGGACGCCGCCGTCGTGGTGGCCACGGTGCGGGCCTTGAAGATGCACGGCGGCGCCGCAAAGGCCGACCTCGGACGGCCCGACCTCGATGCCGTGCGGCGAGGCTCGGCCAACCTGGTGCGGCATGTCGAGAACGTCGGCAAGTTCGGTGTGCCGGTCGTGGTGGCGATCAACCACTTCACGGCCGACACCGAGGCGGAACTCGGCGTGTTGACCGATTGCTGCGCGGCGCTCGGAGTGGGCGTGCATCTCTGCCGCCACTGGGCCGAGGGTGGGGTTGGGGCACTCGGCCTCGCCGAGGCCGTGGCGGCGCTGGCCCGCTCGGGCGAGGCCCGCTTCGCGCCACTCTACGCCGACGCCCTGCCGCTGGCGGGCAAGATCGAGACGATCGCCCGCGAGATCTATCGGGCCGACGGCGTGGCCCTGGCGCCGGTCGCGGCCAAGAAACTCGCCCGCTTCGAGGCCGAGGGTTTCGGCGCTCTGCCGGTCTGCATGGCCAAGACGCCCTACAGCTTCTCGGCCGATCCGGCCCTGGTCGGAGCACCCCAGGGCTTCACGCTGCCGGTGCGCGACGCGCGGCTGTCGGCCGGGGCCGGCTTCGTGGTGGCGCTCTGCGGCGACATCGTCACCATGCCGGGCCTGCCGCGCCGCCCCGCGGCCGAGACCATCGGGGTGGACCGGGACGGCGTGATCCAGGGCTTGTTCTGAGGTCCCGCGCGGCGGCCCGCGGCTCCACGGGAGCTACGCCGCCGTTTCGGGCCTCGCCGGGCGCCTTCCACGCGTGACCAGAAGCTGCAGCTTGCGGATCGCCACGTAGAACACCGGCGTGAGGAACAGGCCGAAGACGGTGGCGCCCAGCATGCCGAACAGCACGGCCGTGCCGAGCGCCTGGCGCATCTCGGCGCCCGGGCCTGTCGCCAGTGCCAGCGGCACCACCCCGAGGATGAACGCGAAAGCCGTCATCAGGATCGGCCGCAGCCGCAGCCGGCAGGCCTCGACGGCCGCCGCCACGGGTCCGCGGCCGTCTCGGCCTTCGAGCTGATGGGCGAATTCCACGATCAGGATGGCGTTCTTGGCCGCCAGGCCGATCAGCACGATCAGCCCGATCTGGGTCAGGATGTTGTTGTCCTGGCCGCGCAGCTGCACGCCGCCGAGCGCCGCCAAGACCCCGGTCGGCACCACCAGCAGGATGGCGAGCGGCAATGCCCAGGATTCGTATTGCGCGGCCAGCACCAGGAATACCAGCACGATGCCGAGCGCGAACACATAGATGGCGGTGTTGCCGGCGGCCCGCTCCTGATAGGCGATGTCGGTCCATTCGGTGCTCAGGCCGGGCGGCAGAGTGTCCTTGGCGAGGCGCTCCATGGCGTCGAGGGATTGCCCGGTCGAGACCCCGGGCCGGACGTCGCCCTGCACCGGCACCGAATAGAACAGGTTGTAGCGCTGGACGATCTGCGGTCCGGACACCGTGCGGATCTCCGCCAGCGACCCCACCGGCACCAGCGCGCCGCCCGCGGAGCGCACCTTCAGGCGCTCGATATCCTGGTTCTCCAGCCGGAACGGGGCGTCGGCCTGGGCTCGGACCTGGTAGATGCGGCCAAACGTGTTGAAGTCGTTGATGTAGGCGCCGCCGAGGTTCACCTGCAGGGTCGAGAACAGATTGGTCAAAGGCACGTCGAGCATGCGGGCCTTGGTGCGGTCGACGTCGAGGAAGAGCTGCGGCGTGTCGTTGCCGAAGGTGGTGAACACGCGCGTCAGGGCGGGGTCCTTGTTGGCAGCCGCGATCATGTTGCCCGAGGCTTCGAGCAGGAAGCCGAGATCCGAGCTCTGGCGGCTCTGCACCTGCATCTTGAAGCCACCGCCGTTGCCGAGGCCCCGCACGGGCGGGGGCGGGATCGCGATGATGCGGGCTTCCTGGATCGGACTCGTGGCCTTCAGCACGTCGACCAGGATGGCACTGGCGTTGCGGCCGGACTTCACCCGCTCGTCGAAGGGCTTCAGGGTCAAGAACATCACGGCGCCGTTGGTGGTGTTGGTGAAGGTCGCGCCATCGAACCCCGAGATGATGACGGCATTGGCCACACCCTCGACCATCTCGGCCCGCCGCGCGGCCTCGCGCACCACCGCCGTGGTGCGTTCCAGCGCGGCGCCCGAGGGGAGCTGTATCACGGTGATCAGGTATCCCTGGTCCTGCAACGGGATGAAGCCGGTCGGCGTGGTGTTGGCGAGATGCAGCACGCCGGCGATCACGCCTGCATAGACGGCCAGCATGGCGCCGATGCCGATCAGCCGGCCCGTCAGCCCGCCCACCGCCCGAGCATAGCCTCGCGCCATGGCGTCGAAGCCGCGGTTGAAGGTGTCGGCCGCCCAGCGTCCGAAGCGCGCCAGGAAGAAGCGCGGCGGCCGCCGATCGGCGTGGGCCTTCAGCAACAGCTTGCACAGCGCCGGCGACAGGGTGAGCGAGTTGAACATCGAGATGATGGTCGAGGCCGCGATGGTCAGCGCGAACTGCCGGTAGAACTGGCCCGAGATGCCGGGGATGAAGGCCGTGGGGATGAACACCGCCGACAGGACCAGCGCGATGGCGATCACGGCGCCCCCGACCTCGTCCATGGTCTTGTGGGCGGCGTCGCCCGGCAACAGGCCCTCGGCCATGTTGCGCTCGACGTTCTCGACCACCACGATGGCGTCGTCCACCACGATGCCGATGGCCAGAACGAGGCCGAACAGCGTCAGGTTGTTCAGCGAGAAGCCGAGCAGTTTCATGACCGCGAAGGTACCGATCAGCGACACGGGGATCGCGATGACCGGGATGAGGGCGGTGCGCCAGCTCTGGAGGAACACCAGCACCACGATGACGACGAGTGCCACCGCCTCGAACAGCGTCTTGTAGACCTCGTGGACCGATGCGGCGATGAAGTCGGTCGGGTTGTAGGCGATCCTGTAGTCGACGTCGGCCGGGAAGTCCTTCTTGACCCGCTCCATCAGAGCCTTGACCTGATCGGCTGCGGCGAGCGCGTTTGTGCCGGGGCGCTGGAACACGCCGATGCCGACCGCCGGCTGGGCGTTGAGGAACGACTGGGTGACATAGTCTCTCTGGCCGAGTTCCACGCGGGCGACGTTCTCGATGCGCACGAGCCGTCCGGCCGCAGCCTTGACGATGACGTGCTTGAACTCGTTGATGTCCTTGAAGCGCCCCTGGGTCTGCACGACGAGCTGGAACGCGTTCGACGCGGGGGCTGGGGGCGCCCCCAGCGCGCCCGACGCTACCTGGACGTTCTGCTCCTGCAGCGAATTGACGATGTCGGTTGTTGACAGGCCGTAGGCCGCCATCTTGTCGGGGTCGAGCCAGATCCTGAGCGCATATTCGTTGCCGCCGAAGATCGTGATGTCGCCGACGCCCTCGAGTCGCAGCAACTCGTCACGGATGTTCAGGTAGATGTAATTCGACAGGTAGTTCTGGTCGTAGGTGTTGTTGGGCGACAGCATGTGCACGACCATCATCAGGTCGGGCGACGCCTTGCGCACCGTGACGCCGAGGTTGCGCACGTCGGGCGGCAGCCGTGGCTGCGCGACCGAGAGCCGGTTCTGCACCAGCACGTTGGCGATATCGAGGTCGGTGCCGAGCTTGAACGTGACGGTCAGCTGCATGTTGCCGTCGTTGGTCGACAGCGACGACATGTAGAGCATGTTGTCGACGCCGTTGATCTCCTGCTCGATCGGCGTCGCGATGGTGGCCGCCACCGTCTCGGCATTGGCGCCCGGATAGGAGGCTCGCACCACCACGGTGGGAGGCACGATCTCCGGATATTGCGCTACCGGCAGCGTGAGATAGGCCACGGTGCCGACGATCAGCAGCACGATCGACGTCACGGAAGCGAAGATCGGCCGGTCGACGAAGAAATGGGCGAAGCGCATGGGGTGTTCCCGTGACGGCGGAGCGGGACCGTGGCGGCCCGGTGCAGGAGCGGTCGACGTGGGCCGGCCCGCTAGGAGCGGGACGGGGGCAGGTCCTTGCGCTCGGACGTCACCTTGGCGCCGGGTCGCACCCGGGTCAGGCCCGAAATCACAATGGTCTCGGACCCGTCGAGTCCTTTGCGGACGATGCGGTAGCCGTCGATCTTGCCGCCGGTCCGCACCTCGCGGGCCGAGGCCGTTCCGTCGTCGGCCACCACGTAGACGATGCGCTTGTCCTGGTTGGTGGCGACCGCTTCGTCGGGGATCAGCACCGCCTTGTAGGTCTCCGAGGCCGGCATGCTGATCACGCCGAACAGACCGGGCTTGATCGTGGTGTCGTGGTTGTCGATCGTGGCGCGCAGCAGGACCGTGCCGGTCGCATCGTCGACGCTGTTGTCGATGAAGTCGAGGACGCCCTTGTGGGTCGGCTTGTCCTCGCCCGTCAGGGCCACCAGCACGGCGGGGTTGGTCTGCCCGGGTTTGCGGCCCATGCCGATACCGAGGTTCCGTTCGTAGTCGAGGAACGACCGCTCGTCGACCGTGAACGAGAAGTAGATCGGGTCGAGCGACACGATGGTGGTGAGCTTGGTCTGGTCCGCCACGACGATGTTGCCCTCGGTGACGAGCCGCTGGCTGATCTTGCCCGATACGGGCGCGCGGACCTCGGTGAAGTCGAGGTTCAGCGCCGCCTGTTTGACGTTGGCCTGGGCGCTCTCGAGGTCGGCTTGCGCGGTCTGGGCGGTCTGGCGGCGGAGGTCGGCCGTCTGTTCGGTGATGTTGCCGCTGCGGGTCAGGGATTGGGCGCGTTCGAGGTCGGTCTGCGAGAAGGAGACGCGGGCCTTGGCCGAGGACTCGGCCGCCTTGGCCTGATCGAGCGTCGCCTGATATGGTCTCTGGTCGACCAAGAGGAGCACGTCGCCTTTGCTGACGAAGGCGCCATCCTGGAAATTGATCTTCTGCAGGTAGCCGGTCACCCGCGCCCGAACCTCGACATAGTCGATCGCGTTGAACCGGCCCGTGTAGTCGTCGTGCTCGACCACGTCCTTCACGACCGGCCTCGCGACCGTCACGCCGGGCGGCGCCGCGGGCGGCGGGCTCTGCGCGGCCGCGATCCCGACCGGCCCGAGCAGGAGTAGGAGCAGGCAGGCGCGCTTCAGTCGGGACAGGATGTGCATCGGATGTCTTCTCGGCCGGCGGAATGCAAGGTGGGACGTCGGGCGGCGCTGATGTCTCGACTGCAGGTCGCAGTTGCTGGCCGGGTCGCGGCCGTGGCGGCGATGCCATGTTGGCCCGGAGGTGAGCCGCGGCTGCTATCAGCCGTCGATCCGGCGCCGTTAGGCCTGTAAGGGGGATAACCGCGGCGCGCCGAGGCGGTCTGCAGGCGAGGCATCAGGACCGGACGTCGACCGAGGACAATGTCAGTCATCATCCACATCAGGATGTGGGAATATGCTGCACTGCGCAAGAGGCCCGGTCTCGCGCTGGTCCGGCCGCGAGCCGCGACCCGTCGCCGGCCCCCGCCGTCCTCGCGCGATCGTGGCGTTCGCGCCGAATGGTGATAGTTTCAGACCAAAGATCCTCACGGACCTTGAGATCCCGACGTACGATCCCAGTCCGAAACACAAGAGCTGGCTCCGGCCCTACGATCCCGACGCGACGCAATGTCCTGCGTGGTCGCATAGTCGCGCCCTGGCTTTGTTAAATGAGAGCCTGACCGAACTCGGCGACGATCAGCGGTTCGCCACAGGACGCGGTATGGCATTCGCTGCACGGGTCACGCGGAACGACGTCTGGCATGGGTGTCCCGTTGCCTGGGCGGAAGTCCCTGAGGCCGTGCGTGAGCAGTTCGTCACCGGCGGCAAGGTCACGCGCCGGCAGATCAAGAGGTTGCTGTCGTCCGAGGCCCTGGCCGACGAGCTCGAGCCATGAGCAATTGCGAATTCGCCCGTTTCGGCGAGAGGCGCAGCTTTGCGATCGAGGCTCGACTGATGGTCGATCCGGATCCGCCCGAGGCGCAGCTTGCTGAATCGTGGTCCTTCGGTGTGTTTCGACTCTACGTGCGGGACCGATGCCTGACGCGGCATACCGTGCCTGGCGGCCTGCGGGACGAGATCCGATGGTATCTGGTCCCCCTGTTCGATTGGCTCAGTCGCGCTTGGTCGCCGCTGTTTCACGAACAGCGCTTCCCCTTGTCGGTCGGCTCGCACGAACATCCCATTGTCCGGTTCGAGCAGGGCGAGAGACTGCTGCTCGACGACGCCGCTCCGGCAGCCTCCGTCCGCCGAGCGGAGATGCAGGCCTGGCGCAGGCGTCATGCGCTGTGGACCGCGGCGGCCGGCGGAGTGTTTCCCAATGTCTGGATCCGACGTCAGAGCGATCTGTGCGAAGTGTCCTATGATCCCGGGACGACGGTCGGAACTCCGGGTGTGTTCGAGTTCAACTTCAGCCGGGGTGTCGCGCTCATCGATGTCGACCTCGTGTCGCGTGCCGCGCTGCAATTCCTGGAATGGGGGGCAGCTCGCGGAGCGGCCACTGGCAGGCACGTCGGTCGACCGGAGGACTCGGTTGCCGCCGCCGAGTCCGCGGAGCGATGGTTCGTCGGAGACCATCTTTCGACGGTGCTGAGCCAGGCGAATGTCGAAAGGCCGCGGTTGACCCATGGGATCATCGACCCGCTGTCGCCTGAAGTCGCCATGTTCGGAACGCTGACGCCGAACTTGTCCGCCGAGGATGCGGGCGTACTGCTCCGCGCCCTGCATGCGGCCCGATCGACAGAGCCGGAACCTCCGATCCTGGCGTCGTTGACGACCGACATGCCGCCGGCGACCCGGGAAACATCGTGGGAGCAAGGCTACGACCTCGCCACCCGGACGCTCGAGACCTTGGGCGCCGATGAGGCCGCGACGACGTTCGTTGATGTCGAGACGATCTTGAACGGTCTCGGCGTCCAGATCAGAGACCTGTCCGTGGATGACCTGAGTTTGCGCGGCGTGGCCATTGCGGGCGAAGGTTTCCGGCCGACCGTTATCGTGAATGCCGAGGCGAGGTGGAACAGGAGCAGGCCTGGACGCCGCTTCACCTTGGCCCATGAACTCGGCCATATCATCGTCGACCGTGGCCGGGCTCGGCGGGTCACCCATTCCAGCACGCCATGGGCGCCCGAGGCTGTCGAACGGCGCGCCAACGCCTTTGCTGCGATGTTCCTGATGCCCTACCGGTCCGTCGATGCCGCCATCGGGGCTCTCGGCCCGGTCGAGAACGGCGGCGATCTCGCGCGCCTGGCCCGACAACTCGGCTGCGGCAAGACAGCCGTCCTGGAACATCTGAACAATATCGATCGGATCGAGCCGGACGTATTATTTAAGCTCAAGTCGGAGAGTGCCGAAGCCTGAAGGCCGCATCGCAGGCTTGCGCTCGACGGTTGCGGTCGGTCCGTCCGGAGCGGCGTTCATTGGGGGGTCAATTCGTCGGCCGCCCATGGCTCACGCCGGCGGGGCGCCGAGGGCATGGAGGATGCCCCGGAGTTCGGCCAGACCCTTGAGACGGCCGATGGCAGGATAGCCCGGACTGACCTCCTTGTTCAAGTCGTCCAGCATGCGGTGGCCGTGGTCGGGCCGGAACAGCAGCGAGGCGTCGGGCGCGCGACCGTGATCCGCGGCCACGAGTTCGCGCAGCACCGCCACCATGTCGACGTCGCCGCCGAGGTGGTCCGATTCGTGGAAGCTGCGCCCGTCCCCTTCGCGCCTGGTCGAGCGCAGGTGGACGAAATGGATGCGGGACGCGAAGCGCCGCGCCATGGCGGGCAGGTCGTTGTCGGCCCGGACCCCCAGCGAGCCGGTGCAGAAGCACATGCCGTTGGCGGGCGACGGCACGGCCTCGAACAGGGCCGCGTAGTTCGCGGCCGTCGAGGCGATGCGGGGCAGGCCGAACAGCGGCCGTGGCGGGTCGTCGGGATGCAGCGTCAGCTTCACGCCGCGAGCCTCGGCGACGGGCGTCACGGCCTCCAGGAACGCCGCCAGGTTCCGCCGCAGCCGCGGCGCATCGATATCGCGGTAGAGGTCGAGGCGTTCGCGGAAGCCCTCGACCGTCATGGGCTCCGTGGTCGAGCCCGGCAGGGCGGACGCGATGGTACGGGTGAGCGCCGCCCGATCCTCGGCCGACATGGCTTCGTGGACGGCCCGGGCGCGGTCGCGATCCTCGGCCGAATAGTCGGCCTCCGCCCCGATGCGTTCCAGGATGTGCAGGTCGAAAGCCGCGAAGCGGTCCTGGTCGAACCGCATGGCGGTAGCGCCGGTCGGCATCGGATGGTCGATGTCGGTCCGGGTCCAGTCGACCACCGGCATGAAATTGTAGCACACGATTCCGATGCCGCAGTCCGCCACCGCTTCTAGGCTGGCGATCCAGGCGTCGATCTCGGCTTTAGCGGCAACGCCCAGGCGCTTCACCGCGTCCGGGATCGGGATGCTTTCCACGGCCGACCAGCGCAGCGGCGTGCGGCCGGGCGGTGTCGTCTCGATCAGGTTCTTGCGGTCCGCGACGGCCTCGGCCGTCCAGGCCTCGCCGATCGGGACCTCGTGCAGCGCCGACACTACGTCGGTGGCGCCTGCCTGGCGCACGTCGTCGAGCGACACATAGGCGTCCGGCCCGTACCATCTCCAACCCTGCCGCATCGATCGGGAACCCTCAGAGGAAATAGTCGGGATGGTGCGCCCTGAGCCGTTCGACGTCGGGGATCACCACGCTGAGATGGGCCGTCATGGCGGTCCGTGCCGCAGCGGCGTCGCCGGCCGCGATCGCCTCGCGGATGCGGACGTGCTCGGCGATGACCTGGCCCATCCGGCCCAGCGCCGGCAGGGTCAGGCGACGGGCGCGGTCGAGCTGCACCTTCACCTGGCGCAGGAGCCGCCAGATGCCCGGATGATCGGCCAGGGTGGCGATGGCCTCGTGGAAGGCCTCGTCGGCCTCGTGGAAGGCTCCCGTGTCGCCGCGGGCCGACAGGACACGCTGGAAGGCGAGTACGTCGTCGAGCCGGGCGAGGCCGTCCGGCCCGCCGCGCCGCGCCGCGGCCTCCACGGTGACGCCCTCGAGCGCCTGGCGCACCAGCACGGCTTCGGGAATGGCCGCCACGGGGATGCGCGACACGAAGGTGCCGGACTGGGGGAAGATGTCGACGAGCCCCTCTTCGGAAAGACGGATCAACGCCTCGCGCACCGGGGTCCGGCTGACCCCGAAGCGTTCGCACAGCACCCTGTCCTGGAGCGCCGTGCCGGGCATCAGCGCCATCCCCACGATGTCGTCGCGCAACCGTGCCGTGATGGCCGAGGCGGTGGTGGCGCGCCGCGCCGGGCGAGCCGGAATCGCCCCGGCCAGCCGCATCTCCCTCGTGCCGTTCTCTCCGACGCTCGTCCGATCCATGCGCATCCCTCTTGACATACTAATATATCAGTTCAGGATGGGTGCAAGCGGGTCGTTGCGAGGATCCCGCGCAGCCGGATCCACCATGCCCCTTCACCCCGACAGGCTGTTCCCGGCCGAGCCCGATACCCGCGCCATCGCGCGGCGGCTCTACGGGGCCGTGGCGGCGCTGCCCATCCTGTCGCCGCACGGCCACACCGAAGCGCGCTGGTACGCCGAGGACGAGCCTTTCGCCGATGCGGCCGAACTCTTCGTCAAGCCGGACCATTACGTGTTCCGCATGCTCTACTCGCAGGGTGTGCCGCTGGAGGCGCTCGGCGTGCCGCGTCGCGACGGCGGCCCGCTCGAGACCGACGGACGGGCGATCTGGCGGCTGTTCGCCCGGCACTTTCCGCTGTTCCGGGGCACGCCGACCCGGATCTGGTTCGAGCACGCATTGGAGCAGGTCTTCGGCATCGACGAGCGCCTGACCGAGCGCAACGCCGACCGCATCTACGACCGCATCGCCGATGCCCTGCCACGACCCGAGCTGCGCCCGCGGGCGCTCTACGACCGCTTCAACATCGAAGCCATCGCCACCACGGACGGCCCGCTCGATGACCTCGCGCATCATCGCGCCCTCAAGGCCTCGGGCTGGCACGGGCGCGTGGTGCCGACCTACCGGCCCGACCTCGTGGTCGACCCCGACCGCGACGGTTTCCGCCAGAACGTGGAGCGCTTCGTGGCCATGGCCGGCGAGCCGATGACGTGGGGCGGCTATTGCGACGCGCACCGGGCGCGACGCCGCGACTTCAAGGCGCTCGGTGCGACCGCGACCGACCACGGCCACCCGACGGCGCGCACGGCCGACCTCGACCCGGGCGCCGCCGCGGCGCTGTTCGACCGCGTGACGTCGGGCGCGGCATCGCCCGAGACGGCGGAACTGTTCCGCGCCCAGATGTTGACCGAGATGGCCCGCATGAGCGTCGAGGATGGGCTCGTCATGCAGATCCATCCGGGTTCGGTCCGCAACCACAACCCACAGGTGTTGGCGCGTTTCGGTGCCGACAAGGGGGCCGACATCCCGCAGCCGACCGACTACGTCCATGCGCTGAAGCCGTTGCTCGACGTCTTCGGCAACGACCCGCGGCTGACCCTGATCCTGTTCACCCTCGACGAAACGCAATACGGGCGCGAACTGGCCCCGCTGGTCGGTCACTATCCGGCGCTGCGGCTCGGGCCGCCCTGGTGGTTCTTCGACAGCCCCGAGGGGATGCGACGTTTCCGCGAGACCGTGACCGAGACGGCGGGCTTCGCCAATACTGTCGGGTTCAACGACGACACCCGCGCCTACTTGTCGATCCCGGCCCGGCACGACATGGCCCGGCGGGTCGACTGCGGGTTCCTGGCCCGGCTCGTCGCCGAGCACCGGCTCGATGAGGACGAGGCGCAGGACCTCGCGCAAGACCTCGCCTACGGCCTCGCCAAGGCGGCCTACAGGCTTTGAACCGGGCACCTGCCCGGGACCGACATGCCTCGTGAGAAGGCGACAAAGGAGGAGACGACATGGTGGTGGATCGCAGACACGTGCTCGGGGGCCTCGCGGCCGCGACGTCGGCCGGGCTGCTGCCCGGCCAGGCTCGGGCGGCTTTGCCCATGCCGAAGAGCCCGGTGACCATTACGGTGGTGGATGTCGGGGGCAACCTGGCACTGACCCAGAAGGCGATCGAATCCTACCGCAAGGCCAAGCCCGATGCGGTGGCGCGCTTCGTCTTCACCAAGGCGCCCGCGCCCGAACTGCCGGCCAAGATCAAGGCCCAGCAGGACGCCAACCACATGGACATCGACCTCGTGCTGACCGGCACCGATGCCCTGTCGGCCGGCCTCGATCAGGGCATCTGGCTCGACCTCAAGCCCTACCTGCCGCACCTGCCGAAGCTCGACGAGGTCTACCTGCCGCAGGCGCTCAAGATGCAGGCCATCGCGGCCGACCACGGCCTCGTAGTGAGCTATTACCCGTCGGGTCCGCTGCTCGAATACATGCCCGACCGGGTCAAGGCGGTCCCGAAGACCGCCGCCGAACTGATGGACTATACGAAGCAGAACAAGAACAAGTTCATCTATGCGCGGCCCACGAACTCCGGGCCGGGGCGCACCTGGCTCATGGGCCTGCCCTACATCCTGGGCGACGGGGACCCGCGCGATCCCATCCGGGGCTGGGACAAGACCTGGGCCTACCTCAAGGCGCTCGGCGACAACATCGAATACTACCCCGCCGGCACCACCCAGACCATGAAGGAACTGGGCGAGGGCACGCGCGACATGATCGTCTCGACCACCGGTTGGGACATCAACCCGCGCGTCCTCGGCATCGTGCCGAAGGAGGCCGCCGTGGCGTCGCTGCAGGGGTTCCACTGGGTCACGGACTCCCACTACATGGTTGTGCCGAAGGGCGTGGCAGACGACCGGCTCGCCGTGCTGATCGATCTCATGGGTTTCATGCTGCAGCCGAAGCAGCAGGCCTTCGCCTACGACCAGGGCTATTTCTACCCCGGCCCCGCCGTGAAGGGGGTCACGCTCGACATGGCGCCCGCCGAGTCGCAGGAGGCCATCCGCGCTTTCGGCCGGGCCGAATATGATCGGCTCATCGCCGACAACCCGCTCGAAGCACCGCTCGATGCTAAGAGCATGGTCACGGCCTTCGGGCTCTGGGACCAGCGCATCGGTGCAGGCAAGGGCTGAGGCGATGGCGATGCAGATGGTGGCACCCGTCCGCGACGCCCCCTTGGCCCGGCCCGCCCCCGAACGC
>JAABUP010008633.1_pt1 | contig 12907 bp, 13 predicted proteins | sample 5559201 | NCBI WGS metagenome assembly JAABUP01 (sample SAMN10711887, study PRJNA513373) | rock metagenome | isolation source: Antarctica rocks | place: Antarctica | reverse complement strand
TTATTAGTTATAAATATTTAAATAGATAAATAGAATAATTAATTACCTTTCTCGGCTGTCCCGGAGTATAGGCGAGAAGAGTCTAACTGAATTTTCTACTCGAGAAGAGAAAAGGCTGAAATTCGATTAGTAGAAGCTCGTATTTAGCGCCGTATTTCTCGCCTAAAGAAGGTATTCTTCCTATTTAGGAAGGTTCTAGAAGGATATATCTAACCTATATTTAAATTTTGAATTTTCGTGAAATTTGGGTAGATATTAAGGAAGTTAGGAGGAGAAGAGGTAATAGAAGATATCTTATCTCGACTAGCGTCGATTATCGCTTACTAATAACCTTAAATATAAAACTCTATATATTATATATATTTTTTTTCTTAATAACTTTAATTAGAAGACTATAGTAAAATTCGTAATAATTAAGAAGTTCTTACTATCTATAATAATAAATAATAATAATTTTATTCTTAATTAAGTAATATTAATAGTAAACCTCTATATATATCTATATATTAAAGTGTTTATATATAATATAGCTATATACGTATATATAGACGCTAAATACTAGCTTAGTAAGCCTTCTAGCGCGCTCTATAGTAGTATAAGAGAAAATTTTCTATTTTTAGTATAAAGTAGTAACTAGAAGTTACTACTATTCGACTACCTAGTAACTAAAGTAGTCGACTACTAACTAGTACCTCGAGTAGCCTAGTCGACTACTAACTACCTCCTTTAAGTAGTAACTACTTAACTTTTTGTAACAGAGCCTCTAATCTATATATCTCAACAGTTACGCAAATTAACGATAAAGGGCTGACAATTAATGTACTTATAATTGAAATGCGCATACCTCTTGTATACACGATTTCTTCACAAAATCGCCTTTCGGATTATCGCGTTTAATAATAATGGATACAGAATTCCCCTTATATCCTAGTCTTGGCACGGAAATAGGGCTATAGGACCCTGAACATCAGCCCTATTCAATCCGCTCACTTCCGGCTACTCCAATATCGCATCCACCGTTACCTTGCGTAAGCCGAGCAAAGGGGACTACTCGCTAGTAGGCGCCTACCGACCCATTACTCTTCTTCCCACGATGGGGAAGGCCCTCGAGACCATCATCGCCAACCGTCTTAGCTAGGTAACCGAGACTAGGCAGCTCCTCCCCCGTAGCTATCTAGGAGCTCGTAGGGGCGCCTTAACCGAGTTTACTATCTATACTCTAGTAGAGAAGATCTTCGTAGCCTAGTTAAAGAACTAGACCTATAGTCTTCTCTACTTAGACGTTTAAGGAGCGTTCGATAACGTCTCCTACTCGCGGCTACTCTATAACCTACGTAAGCGTAAGGTTAGTAGTATAACTTTAAAGTAGATTTCGAGCTTCCTCTAGGGGAGAACCACCGATCTCAAACTACTAGACCACCGTACGGCACCTTTCGATATTAGTACCGGAATCGCCTAAGGATCGGGGGTCTCCCCTATACTTTACTTATTCTATAACGCCGACCTAGTAGAGCTCGGTAACGATAGCGTACTAGATACTATCGCTATAGGATACGTCGACGACGTCGTATTCCTCGCTACGGGCGCGATAGCCGATATCTCGACTACCGCCCTCGGTGTCCTCGCCGCTCGTATATAGTAATAGGTAGCGAAACACGCCTCTAAGTTTAATATAGATAAGTTCTAACTAGTCTATTTCCCCCCTCTTTCGAAGGAGGTTCCGGGTACTAGCTTAACGATTAACCTCCCTACGGGAGAATTTACCCTCCGCCCCTAGCCTAGCTATAAATACCTTGGGGTAATTATTGATAGCCGCCTCTATTAGGATAGCTATATTAACCACCTAGAGGGACGCGTTACGAAGAAGCTAGCTTACCTATCTATACTAATAGGTTTAATCTAGGGTATCGGTATAGAGGACCTCCGGCGACTTTATATCGATATAGTTTTACCCTAGTTTCTCTATTACTACTCGGTATAGTTCGTCCCTAGTAGGGGCTTCGGATATAAGGCACGGGAGGAGAAGGCTCTTAGGTTTATACGGAAGATATAGCGACGCGCAGTAGTTATTATAGCTAGCGCGTTCCGCACCGTCGCCGGCGATACCCTTAACGTCGAGCTCTTCCTTATACCCGTTAAAGAGACTCTAGACGTTACGCTTAATAGCACGCTCTTACGGGCGGCGTCTAGCCTAATCTACTAATAGATCGCTAGTCCTAGGGCCCTAAATATATCCGCTAAACTACCCTAGTAGATAAATAAAGGCGGCTACCTTAACGTAGCCTACGCGCGCCTTAGCCCGCTCTAAAAGCTTAAGTATCGATACGAAGCTATATTCCGCGGGACACTAACGGAGCTAGAGTAAAGGCTCCCCTATATTATTCTCCCGTAGTAGACGAGGGTCCCTATTACTATTACTAACTATACCGAAGAAGCCACGGCACTCTATAATAACGTTCGCCGTAAAGGGGGATAGCGCTACTTCTATATAGACGGTAGTAGCATTAACGACCGTATCGGTGCCTTAGCCGTAGAGACTATTATACTCTACGACCTCGAGATCCCCGGTATCCCGTAAACGATGGCGGTGGGATAGGAGTAAGCCTACCTCGGCCTCTCTACTAGCTTTACGGTATATTTTGGGGAGCTCTACGGTATCCTAATAGCTATTAAGATAACCCTAGTCGACTACGTTCGAGATAGCTAGCTATCGGATTAGCACGACCTCGAATAGGACTACCGGGATATTATTATCTTTACGGATAACTAAGCTACTATCCGATTAGTTAATAACCCTCGTAGCTAGTCTAGGTAATACCTCCTCGGCTAGATTATCTACGAACTTAGCCTTCGCCTAACGAGACGTATCGAGATCTACTAGATCCCCGTATATACGGGGGTAGAAGGTAACGAGATAGCCGATAAACTAGCTAAAGAAGCCTACGGGTAGAGAGAATATAGGGTTAGGCCTTACGCGTCTATCCCTAAAAACCTCTATAGTCTCGTCTCGGTAGAACTCTATTACCTACGTGCGCGGTCGATAAACTAGTAGGAGCTAGCCTAGAACGATATAACTAGTGCGACCCGTTCGGGTCGCTAGATTAAGCGTTTCTAGCCCACCCCCTATAAGAGCGTCCTCGATAAATACTAATATCTCGATCGCGCACGTAGCTCGATGCTAGTCTAGGCTCGGACTATATATATTTCGCTTAACTAATACCTCTACCGGATAAGGATTAATAACGTCGACTCCCCGGACTATCCCTATAGCCGCGGTAGAGAGAATATTAAGTATATACTACTATATTACCCTAACTACGCGGCGTTAAGGGAGGAGACCTTATAGGGCGACGGCCTATAGGTAAGTAATCTAATAGAGCTTCTAGGGAACCCTTAACGAGTCGGTATAACGACCTAGTTTTTATCGTAAACTTAACGACTCCCTTAGTTTAAACGTTATTCGGCCCCGAAGAGTATAATTCGGGTAGTGGCTTTAGGATAACTATTACGTGAAGACCCCTATACTTTTAAACCCCTAGCTCTATTATAGGCCATCGTGAAGGCACCTAGGCTATATAAAATAGCTAAATAATACTCCTTCGAGACGAAAACGATTAGGATTACAGCCGGTTTAGGATAGGACTTTTAGGATGAGGACTAGCGGCTTTCTAGTTTTATTTTTAAGCGGATAGGGACGTTCTAAGCGCCGGGGCTACCACCACGGCTAGGACACTCTCGGGGGTTATCGTAAGTAATCAGCCTCTATAAATAACATCCCACATATATCAGAGGCGTTGATTTTATTCCTATCATTTTTTAGGCCAGCGAGCGGAAGAAGGCTAGGTGGGGGGCCACTGAGGCCTGCACAATAGTGCAGGCCTCAGCGGAGCCACCCATAGGCCGACTGGCTCGGGAGCTAGCCTAAAAAATGCGGCTGTCATGACTAATTATATAGAAGGGTTAACCCCCCAACTGAACAAACCCCCCAACCGAACACCCCCTCAATATCTTTATAACCACGCAAGCTACTGAAAATTGCTTCATACAAAATCTTCCCAAAATCAAAATTTACATAAGTTTCCTATACAAAGTTTTCTCATAAAATGACTTCTCAAAAATAATGTTCTAAGCTATAACTCAGCCCTATAAGCTGTTCATTTGGGGAGTGTGTTCAGTTGGCCGGTTAACCCTTCTATAGTCTCGAGCTACCACGTCCAGGCCTAGGAAGCCTAGATAAGGATGCCTCTCGCGCATGGCCTTGCGGCCGGAGTCGCTGTATAAGTACTACTACTACTACTACTACTACTGCTGCTCCAATATCGACTCCCGAAAACAACCTTTTAGATAGACAATATCCAGACCCGTTGGGCATTCCCGGTATACTCCGAATGCGCGTGTAGCAGCTCGTGACCTCCATGGATCCCGCAATATAAGATCCAAGACAAGTCCTCCAAGCTTCTCAACCCTTACATCACAACATCATGGACCCAGCTGTCACTGGCACCTGTGCTTCTAACCATGGCTTACAATCAGGAGACTCGCCCATCAGCTTAGACAAGAGATCTGAGCCTCACTGCGGACCCCAAGCTAGTGATGGAGATTACTGCGAGGAGCAAACCCAAGATCTGAAAAAGAAGAGTAAGCTGGGGCATGGATGGAGGAGGGTCGTTCGGAATTTCACACCTTCGTACGCTTTGCGGTTTTGTTATGTAGTATCTACTCTACTTCGAGACGTGTAGCTAGGATTTTTTAATTTCTTCAATCCTCTATCGAAAGGCCTACTTTTGACGGCTTTCACTCTAGCAATCTGCTTCAGGGCTGGGGAAATTATATTCGCTTTCTTCTCTCTCAAGTCTCTCGTGATCATACATAACGAGCCCGACAGCTAACCGCACTTTCCCCCCATAGCTGGTTCTCCGTAATCATGGGCACAGGCATCGTCTCCATCCTTCTCCACAACCTCCCCTACAACGGAACATGGCTCTATTGGATTTCCGTCGGGATATTCGCACTCAATGTGCTCCTCTTTACCGCCTTCCTGCTCATGTCTATTCTACGCTATACGCTCTACCCGGAGATCTGGCTTGCAATGGTCAAGCATCCTGCTCAATCGCTTTTGCTTGGAACCTTTCCTATGGGTCTGGCGACGATTATTAATATGATTGTCTTTGTTTGCGTGCCGGCGTGGGGACCTTGGACTGTGAGATTTGTGAGTCGTGGCAGCGGCGAGTGAGTTTTTGTATATCTGATAGGAGATCAGGCTTGGGCACTGTGGTGGATTGATGTTGTGCTGTCCCTATTCACCTGTTTCTATCTTCCGTTCGTGATGTAAGTCTTGCGTCTGCGCCCCGCCTATCTGCTCTTCCACACTCGAAGTAAATCGTCATTGACCCCTTACTTCCAGTATGTATTTCCACCAGACTGAGCTATCTCAAATGACCGCGGCATGGCTCCTACCTATAGTCGCACCGATCGTCGCCGCGGCTTCAGGTGGCATCGTCGCAGAAGTCTTACCGAATCCGCAACATGCTCTCTGGACTGTGATGGTCAGCTATATTCTCTGGGGCACCGGGGTTCCTCTTGCAATGGCCGTACTTGTTATTTATTTCCAGCGGCTCACGGTTCACAAGCTACCACCACGGGAGGTGATCGTCTCGGTCTTCCTACCGCTCGGTCCTCTGGGTCAAGGCGGATTTGCCATGATGCAGCTTGGGAAAGTGGCATTGAAGGTCTTCCCGGAAACAGAAACGCTTTCCGGAACGACTGCAAGGCCTGGGGACATCCTGTATGTCGTCGGATGGTTGATCGCATTGATCATGTGGGGCTTCGCCATCGTCTGGTTGTTCTTTGCTCTCGCTAGCATCAGTCGCAGTAAATTTCCTTTCAATATGGGTACGCATCCTTTCGATCTATACTATTTCTCAATGCGGAGAACTAGTCAAGACATGTTTTCCATGGGTCACAATCAATGGACTGACAATTTGTATTCTTTCTCAGGCTGGTGGGGATTCACGTTCCCTCTAGGTGTTCTCGCCGTGTCAACCACGAATATAGGCAAAGAAACATCTTCCAGATTCTTTGATGTGCTTGGGACGGTGAGTATTTCGCTGCGGCGAAAGTTCCCTCAAAGAACCTGACACTAGCCCTTGCTAATGGATGGATCCAGGTCTTCTCTGTAATCGTGACAATGCTCTGGATCGTTGTCGCCTGCGGAACCCTGCGAAAGCTTGCAACAGGAGAGCTTTTGTATGCTCCTTGTTTGAAAGACTTAGAGGGTAAGAAAAAGCGAGGAGAGAAATGCTCTGGAGGAGTCGCCGTACAATAACTCCGAGCGAAAGCCTCATACTCTCTTTGTCAATCATCTAGTTTGAGCATGCCCAAAAAGATCTGTAGGGGTAATGCCTATTATGGCTTCACCTCTTTTTGATTCGATACTCCCGCGCCAATGAGGAGTGCCTATGACCCCAAATCCAGCCATAGAGTCGATCTTTGAAGCCATACGCAAGTGTGACGACCACGATGAATACGGTAATGCTACCACACACAGCCCAGAAATATCCTCGTCCGCTGAATAAGTTGTAGCTTCCTTGCAGGTTCATGCCAAAGTACGACGTGAAGAACGACAGCGGAAGGAAGACGATGGTCACCACTGTAAATACTAGGATAGCTTTGTTATTGGACTCGGCGATGATTGCCAGCTCGTTTTGCTCGATGGTCCGTAATTGAAAGAGCTACAGAGATGTCAAATTAGAACACATTGATGTAGACCAATCAACTCACATCGTTGAGTGAGTTTCTGAGATCATTGAGGGTTCCTGGTAATCCCTCATGATTTGCCTTGATTTGGTGGATGGCTCGGTCGATTCTCCGTATCATGAGCTCGCGTGTACGGGCATTTGCCGAGGGCCTTGGTAGCTCAAGTACGTTACGATCTTCGGCAGGCCCTTCTTGCTGCTCTGAGACCTCTTCCAACGCCCCACAGTCTCGTCTCAGCCTCTCGAGGAAGTCCACTTTACGCTCAGATATGCTGTATATCTGCGAAATCTCGTCCATGCAGGCGACATATTCACGAACAAGATTCACGGACTCGTGGCGCTTGAAGTCACCACCGCGTCGGATTTTCTGAGCTTGTCAGGATAGTATCAGAAGGAGGATTGGACTCGTATTTACCAATTCCCGCACCAAAGGTAAGTACCCATTTTGAATTTCCGGTACAGTCCTGCCCGTGGGTAAGCTGTGGGGCGTAATGAGGAGCTGGGTAAGCATGTCAACAATGAACCACTCTGGGGTCTTGGTAGGCCAATTGTTGGTTCCAGATTTGGAGTATCTGTTCATGTAATCTCCAATAAATGATGCTTCTTCATTTGCAGCCCTCGTGCCCGGCCTCATTTGGATTTCCTGCAGGATGGTCCTGTCGAGAAAACTAATGCCCGCGGTGGGTGACATGGTAAGAACGTATCCTATGAGAGAGTCAGTGTTCCATATCCTGCACAATGAATTTTCATCCTCTCGTCATCCTTCAGTGTTATGAATACGCTGGGAAGCAACCCCTAAATCTTTTATTCTGAAGGTGGTTGTCCCGACAATCGACTATTACACTGGCTCTATGGCCCTAAGGAGCAGTCGATTTTCGGGTAGAATCCTAAGGCGAAATCGATCTGAAGGATCACTTACCGTCCGGCCGATGGTAGCACTGGAAAAGAGCCCTTACAAGGACCGAGTTCGCATATCTCGGATGGCGGGAAAGCAATTGCTCCTCGATTGTCGATGACACTGCGTTTGTCCCCAGATCAGTGTCCAGCAGACTGGAGCGGGTGCCTTCTCCAAGCTGCCATGGGATGTCTGTTGTCCCAAGTTGCCAAAAGTCGGTCCCAATGTTGAATTGTTTTGCGGTCCGATATATGTCCTCATTTATACTGGAATCCCAGCCTTTTCGCCTGTTGTCCTCGTCAAGGATTGCGGTTAAATCTTGGAAATCACGTAAAATATTGAACACGTCTAGCTGGTCTTGCAAGTATTGCCTGTCCCGTAGACTTATGACTTCGCACGCTAAGTCCGGTCCAGCATGCTGATAAGACAGTGGACCTGAGCCATGGAGGAAGGAGCGCCTGGTGCTCTGGAAGATAGGCAATACGTTAGTCTCTGAAGTCGTTGCAATGGGAGGTTTGGACTCATTTACTTCATGCACGAGGCCCAAACCCACGGGAACGTGTCTATGTACGGATTAATACCGGATATGGTGTAGACAAAACTCGCTTACATCCAACGAACAGTTGCCCATTCTGGCTTCGTCGTAAACTCTTTTCTCGTTACAACCATCAGTACCCTGCAAGCGGACCGATGAAGAGGTATACCCACCGGGCCCTATGATAGAGATAGGTAGCTCGAAGCGGTGAAAGCGTCCTTCACCATAGTCACAGACCGTCGCCTTAAGCGAAGCTCTTGGAGGAAAAATGAAAGTTGCCAGTTGTTTCAGCTCAGGCAGGGAAGGACAAGGCGGACGCCTGGGGAAAATCTTGCTCAAAAGAAATTTTCGTAAGGAATGACCACGTTCCAGCTCCCATTCGCGCCATTTTCGCAATCTCGCAAGAATCTCACGGACTTTGGTCAAATTGGCCCTTGCGTTCTCGACCTCGACGGTCGTTTCCTTGTGGTCTGCTGTCGATCCCAGGATTGAGCCTGCAGAGTGGGTATGCTCTGCAGGAGCCGTCAGGCGATGTTGGGGTAAGATTGAGGGCGATTTCTCGAGTTGTCTCCAATAATCATTCATTGCGGCCCAGGAGCAGTAGGAAAAGATGGGTGAGGCATGATACGTATATAGGGATTGAGGAATAGATGACAGGCTGGAAAGGGGGACAAAAGAGATCGATGACTTCCAGCCTCATCAGGATGGGGCTTAGCCAACCTCATACTCAGCCCCATTGCATTGCTACCTGGCAGCCTTGTTCAGCCAGACTCGCAGGTCTAGCCGAGTAGCACATATTTGTGGAAACGGTGCAAGACGAGAATGCGCATCATTGACAAGAGAATTTGACCAAAATAGTCTCTAACTTTAGAATAGGGGCTTTTTGACAAATCTGATCGGGAAGGTCCGCCCCGAGTTCAACCCGGGGGGAAGGGGAGTAATACCTAAGAGAGCCTATGGACCAAAATATCGCTCCCTAAAAGTCATGCTATGAGGGGACTTCGTATGCAACAGTCACTTCAAGCATTGGATAATGCGGATGAACATTTCTCTTCGTCTCGCTAAGGACTTGACCGGATTTAAGGGATGTTCACCCCGAGAGTTTGCCTGTTTTGGGGCTAGCGGCCCCGGCACTCACTGCCTCGGCGGCTGCCTTGGCTGTTTCGTCTCGTCTTTCGGCTTCACTTTCCCAATTTTATTTAGTTGTATTCATCAACAGCGCCGAGAGCGCTACTACAGAAGAGAGCCAGCATATTGTGGCACAGTAGCAAGGATGAATTCAACTGCACCACGTGGAGAGTGCGATCAAGAAACAATGGAAGGCAGGCCTTCTTGTCACTACCATCCTCTCAATTACATTGGTATAAATGGAAGCAGCCAATGTCACAAGCAACGGACATTTCTACGATTTCGTGAATGACGATCGAGCCAGCACACAGATCATGGTCCAAATTCTGTCACATAGTCTGGGACTTGCGCATGTTCACATCTTAACCACCTGTCTGAACAATGCGACGAGGCTGATATTTGAGAGGAGATCAGTGTGCTCTCTAGGCTGGTGCAATCACACCTGTTGTGACGATGACAACGCTGAAACCTACGGTCGATACCCCGGTCGTAAAGGCTGGAATCGTTCATGGGCTCCATTTCCAGCCAATGTCACCTACAACCATCAAGGAGCCTTTTCCTATTCACCACGCGTTTCCAATTCTTGATTGATCCTCAATACAGCCGCAACAGCAATCTCTACAAACAGCACAGTAAGTAAACATCTCAGGACCGATCTGACACAGAATTTCTATAATGGCCGCTCTTACGGCATTGGAGCGTCGCCTGTTCTCGCGAAAGCGAACGGCAACCTGAGACAGTGCAGAGGTTACGAGTGATCTTGGAAATTACCTCATTTGAGGCTATATCCGGGATCAGCCTCTTTGCCCCGTGAACGCGTCCTTCGGTCGTTCTGCTATCAACATTTAATCCAGCTACCGGATTTTGGTCACACTACGAGACTTCCTCTGACTTACACGTAGTTCCAGGGTACATCTCCCACGTGGATTGTTAACAGGTGGGGGTTTTTCCGGCACTACATAAAGTTCCATTCTAAGATAGGCTCGACTCAGGGTTCGGTGGATTCTTTCAAGTTGACGAGAATGAAGAATCTTCCCTCACATTTCATGGCTAAAGATTTATGCACTCAGTCTGTTTGTCGATTAATTGACGTAGCGAAGCTAATAGCCGGGCGCAAATTCCAAGCGACGGGGAATGAGAAACGATGATAAAATCCTCACACGCGCTTGTAAACTCGTGGCGCCAGTAGTGCAAACGTCGCCATTCGGAAACTTCTCATGGGGTCTGCGGAAAAGTTACCAGTTGATCTCGTCCTGTCATCACCTTAGTTCCTAGAAGCCCGCGGGATGATCAACCAAACTCCAAAACTCCAAAGATACCAACAGCATGCGACTTTCACGCCTCACATTGCACTTCACGGCATTACCTAGCTTCCCACAATCATCTGACTGCCTCCCAAGCGCCAATGTACCCTCCAACAAAGAGACAACCACGCTCTCAACTCTCGACCGGAAAATCCAACCCCACGCCATCGAACAATTTTCACCACCACACAACCCCCCAATCACCGCTCTATCCCCTCGATCCCCCAACACCACCAGACCCCGCATCGAATACCTCGACTTCACCTTCCTCATCCCCTCCCAAGCCCACGTCAACCTCCTCCGCAAAATGTACGCCGACGTCCGCACCGCCGCCCTCAACGCCATAAAGCCAGCCACAGACGTTATCACACCTGAAGTGCAAATAGCTTTTCAATTGGGGGTCTGGACTTTCGCGGTAGGCTCGTTCGTGAATATTATTGGAACGGATGCTTTGATTGATTATGCGTTATTTATTCTTGAGGAGCTGGCGCTGGTGATGTATCCGATTACGTTCAGCTTGACTTTTTATCCTGTTGCGGGGATGGTTTTATGGGCTAGTGGGTCGTTGGATGGGTCGCTTGTGAATATTATGCGGCAGATGGGGTATAATCGTTGATTCTTTGTTTTGTTGTCGAGGTTTTGGCTAGGCTCGTTGCCTTGATTTACCCCTTCCCACACTAATTCAGATCTTGAACAGAACAGGGCAGTTTGGGCTGTGGGATTAGCTTCCCGAGGGCGATACCATACTGATGGCGTCAATTCCTAATTTGGCCCTAATTGGAAAGGCTGATAAGAACTGGAAGAATTCATGACAGTCAGACTCTCGAGATTCCCGAATTGGTTAATCGCCTTGAAATACCTTATGAGTCGAGACGAGATGGTTCTCAGGTGAGCTAGCACTTTTTCTGACTAGAGTCCAAGAGATAATGCTCCAAATTCCTGATTTCACGCTCCTATATTTCTCCTCATTGTCTGGAATTACTGTGACTAAGGGAACGAGATACGGCCTCTAGTGTCGGTACTCAAATAGACAGACTCTGGACTTTCTTCTCTAATACTTTCATATCTTTTTCATCATGCACGTCATACTTTCTCTCCCCCTCGTCTTCACTCACCCCACCACGCTCAGTCTCCCCTCTCTCCAACCTATCCCTTCCCACAGCCACTTGATCATGCCTCCCCTTCTTCTCATGATGTTTCCTACACCACTATCAGTCTTTGCACACAAGAAACGCCGCAAGCAACCGGATATGAAAAGAGAACATACTGCACTAGAAAGCTAACAAGCATGCGAATCGAGCCGCGACATTGTCTTCGATTTCCATACCCGCATCCATGACCGCACCTACGCCGACTACCACATCCGTGAGTGGTGCTGGGATACTGGGTCAGGGTTGGCGTTTGCGAGCTCATCGCCATGTCGTAGGATGGTGGGAGTGGGTTTGATTGAGCGGCTGGGTAGGCGGCGGTGCAGTTGCGACGATGGTAGGCGCCTCTGCGGTTGCAGGTTGAGCAGCGGGGGGTGCGGTTGTGACACATTGTGGGTGTGGAGTTTGGGAACTTTGGATGGGAGGTAAGGCCTTGAGAGATCCTCAAGGTGCGCTCAAAGTCAGAGTTTGGGAGTTTGATTATAAGTATGAGGAACTTCTGAGTCTTGAAGCTAGAAGTAGGAGGACGTTGGTCTGCTGGAATGGAAATGCTGCATTTTTCGTGGGATCGAGAGTCTCTATATACACAAACTCAGTGTCATCAAGCGACGACATCGGCGCAACATGATGGTCGACTTTGCTGCGCATTGCGTATACAGCCGGCGGCATCCAGGAGGAAATGGTGCTGTCGGTCAATGTTTTCCACCTGTTAAGCGAGTCGGGGGAACTTTCGCCCGCTTGCCCGAGCTGAAAGTGGCTAGCGCTGTTTGACCTTAGCGAGAGCCAAAGCCACCTGTGCCATCATTGATCAAGCCGCTTCTCGCAACTTGAGGCTTAAATTACTTAAGCTTGGGGAACTGAGTCGGATTGTTGCCGAAATCTCCTCATTCAGACCATTGGACACTGGAGTACCTTTGCTGCCACTCGTTTCGGGACAGTCCCCAACCCACAGTCCCATTTGGATTATTAATCATCCCCAGCCACACCACCACCACCTATCAACGTCATCCACCTCCACCTACACCATACGTCGTCGTCGCCTCAGCAGCTACAGAGGTGGAGCGGAAGGTGGAGCGGAATCGCATGCACATGCAGTGGTGGGTGGAGCGGAGTCGCATGCGTTGTGGTAAGTAAGCTCTATT
>JAABUP010008632.1_pt1 | contig 12909 bp, 10 predicted proteins | sample 5559201 | NCBI WGS metagenome assembly JAABUP01 (sample SAMN10711887, study PRJNA513373) | rock metagenome | isolation source: Antarctica rocks | place: Antarctica | reverse complement strand
GAGCCTGCTCTCACTTTTCTCAATAAACACTGGTAGCCTTAGGATGATTTGTCTGTGATTGACATGACTATGGTGCAAAGCGAGTGGTAGCCCTGCAAAGTATGCTGTATGCCATGTGTCAACAGGTACATGTGCTGAGTCAGATCCTACATTTTAGAGTCCACATCAAGCTCCATGACTCTGCTTCACATGCAGGCATGCATGCCTTGGCTGAAATCCAACAATATGTCCAAGGTGCTTGTGTACCTTGCTGTTGCGCTGACAATACAGAACATGATGCTGTCTGATTGTGCAGGGCTGGACTAAAGCAGAGGCAAAGGTGGAGGAGGTCAAGCTCTCTGGCAAGAGCAAATCTGCAAAGTCAGGTGTTGTACATCTAAACTATTTGCACCTGATGGGATGTAGGCTGTAGCATTGTGACTAGCATGCTCAGCACCTGCAGTGTACTTACAGCAACTTCAGCTGTGCTGAGTATGCGTGTGGGGATGCATGCTCAAGTTTTCAGCCTTTTGGTGCACGCTTTTTTGCAATTGGACCTGCTGCAGCTGAAGCCTATCATGCAGGTGGTTTGTGTCATGTGTCAAAGATGGCTCCGTTAATGCAGGGGTGCAATCAATATACAGACCGCTGGACATCTTCTCCTTCTCAACATGTGAGGTAGCTTCACTAGCCAGCAGCTCTGCAGCAAGTCAGCCCGCTAGCAGCCTTGCAGAGTCTGACACATACAGTAAGAGTCTGCTGATGATATCATCTGGTCAAAAAGGAACAACAGTGCAGCTGGTGCAGAAGAGTGTCAAACTGTAGGCAGCATGGCGACTGTGCTGCAGCGGTCATACACGTGTCAGGCATGCAGGCTTTTGCAGCGGGCCTATAGTCGTTATGCATGTGGGTGACAGACTTACGATGAATGGGAATGGTGATACTTTGAGTAAGCTCAGCTGACAATGCCATTGATGAGGCACACACAAATGTCAGACTCATTGACTGCGAAACAACGGAGTTGAAGGTCAGCTGTCCCAAGGAGCAGCTGTTGTCTAACCAAATGAGAAAGTCGATTGCGTTTACTGTACATTGAAGCACTACATGGACAGCATGTGTCACGGCATTTGCATACGTATAAGCAGGATTTTGAACTGAAAAGATCGTCTGATATCTAGTGAGCTGTTGTGTGGTTTCTATTGCTGTCTGTGCCTCACTGCTTCTACCTCTGCAATCTGGTGAAGCGCAGCTGCACCAGGCCGAAGATAACATGCTACACTACATGCCATGCTTCATTGTGAACTTGACAGAATCCAAAATCTGTATAGCTCCTGCATGTTCAAGCTGCATCTGTGAATCAAATACCTGTAACAAACACCACAAGCAAACAGCAATACCTCGAAGCAGCAAGCTCTACCAGCGCCTGCTTAACATACGTGTGCTTTTTACAGCTGCAGAATCATGCCAAATTTGCATTGAAATCCGGGACACTGTTATACATGTTTGCATTGTGCAATCTTGATGTCACTGACTGCCCCCTTGCTTCTTCATTTCACCCTCCTGCTTCATGCCTTCACACCCGCTCAATTTGCCAGCTGCTGACTCGACTATACCCTCCTTTGCTACCCATGAACTACCAGAGGCAGCTCGCTGCTCTTGAGCCTCTTTACGATCGCTTGATGCTGCTCGCATCTCACCCACTGCTCCTTGCTTATCTTCTTGGCCAGACTGCTGCCATGCTTTGGAACCAGTCACGCTGCCAATTGCCTCCTAAAAGAGGCACAGGTGGCTTTGATTCGTCGTAGTCTGCCGACTGTCACTTGAAACATGATGACAGATGTTGGTGTACATATAAGGACCATCTGGCCATGCCAAGGCACACCTCTGCAACGCCCTTAACATATTGTACGTGGCCACCAGTCAACGATGCCTGCTCCTTCCCGCTGGACGACATGCCTCTTGATAACAACAGGCGGTACGAAGACTTCAGATTGAATCAATTGTGGTTGCTGGTGCAACGATGAGTCGACCGAAGGCTATGTAGCGTACGTCCAGTGCACAGAATGACCTCGTGTAAATGCAGAGCCACGGTGGCAGTTGACTACCAGATCGAGCTTTGCTTCTTCTTCTGATTCCAGAGCCAAAGGTCAAACTATATGCCCATCAAGGTCTCTGCGCGCAACAGTCATAGCAGCAAGGGAGCTTGGTCGTCTTGACTCCGAACATGTCACTCCGGCACTTGCGGCACCACGGCCGCTGATAGCTGTCCCTGAGCTCGTCAAACCGCCACCGTGTACTGGGTCGGCCCGCCTCAAGGCTTTGAGCGCAAATGAAACAGCTCAACCGGTAGTCCACGATGCAACTACTTACACATGGTGCATGGTCAACCCCATTGTACCCCTTGAAACAGCGGCTTTTAGCTGATGAGGTGTGATTCCCAGCTACAAAAGCTTCTGGTCAGCCAGGATACTCACTGCTTCACTACGATGATGTTCTCAACATGATGCTGTCTTCTGCAGGTGCCAGAAACGTTTTCTCAAGGCGCTTTTAGGCAAGATAGAATGCCAGGGCTCCCGTTGAAAAACTGGCTCGGAAACACGTGCTACATCAACTCGGTTGTGCAAGTGTTTGTGCACAACCCATACATACGTGAGGAGGGGAAGGAGCACTTTGGCAGACTGTGCAAGTGCAGATCCTGCCTGACCTGTTACCTGGGGTACTGTGTCCATAGCGCATATGGTAACACAGCACAGACGGAGCTGGCTTTGCCAGCATGGATGATCCAGCACGGCTTTCCAAAGCTTGCAGCTGGAAGTGGATACCAACAGGCCCTTAGTCCTGAGCGTCAGGTGCTGATCTGTTTCTTTGCCAGATTTTGTTAAAGTTAGGCATCGAACAAGCTGAAATGCTTTAGGTATAGAACCACATGCTGCATGCACTGACTTGTACTCTTGCTGACACAGGAGGATGCTCATGACTTCATCCGGCAGTGGCTGGATGCGGCGCAGCAGCACCTCAAAGGCTGCATCAAGCAGGTATGACTGCAGCTCTTTGTTCATCATACTCATGACTTGCACATATAGTCAACGTCGCTACAGGTACAGGTGATAACTGCTGCTGCTGTCACTGCCACAAACAGCTAGCATTACGCTGCTCATGCCTGTAGCCTTGCAAGCAGGTCATCAACATCGCGTCCTTTGCTATGTTACCTGTGACATGCAGGTCCAAAGGACCCCATTGGAGTACATCTTCAGCTGGGTGACAGAGGACCAGGTTGAGTGCCAGGGGTGTCACTACAAGGCCCTGCGCTATGAGGAGGACATGGACCTCAGCCTGCCCATCTTCAAGGGCTTTGACCAGCAGGGCAGCCCCCAGGTTGTGGCCTCTCTCCAGGAGGCATTGTCCCTGTTCACAACCAGGGAGGTCATGGATGGGGACGACAAGTTCAGCTGCCCTTGCTGCAGCAGCAAGAACGGGTAAATACACCCGTGATTTGATGATGCACACACACTTGAGCAATGCCAGCACAGTTGTTGATGCAAGCTAGCTGGTGCCATGTTTCGGAGATCTACAACACATAATGGTACTATGTGCTGATGTCAGCCTGGTAGGTGCCAGACCAGTCTTGCTGTTGTGATGAGTCACAACTCAACTCACCACAATATTTTCCTTGATACTCCAGATGTGCTGCATGATAGAAATGTACACATGTCACTGTATCATGCTGCTGCTGTCAGTGTTGCCAGTTCTGATAGGTGCCCTGGTCACAGTCACAAAGGTTGGTGTGAACCTGTCTGATCTGATATAGACCACATCAACATATAGCACTGTTGGTATACTGACTGCCAAACCAGGACTTCATACAGGGAGCTAGTCAGGCCTGACAGTGTACATACCTGCGCCTAGGGAACCCGCATGTTTATGATAAACAAACCACAATGAATGAAAGCATGAATGAGCGAACAAATGATCGAACCAATGCTTGAACGAATGAATGAACGAAAAAATGAATGACTGAATGGATGGATGCATAAATGAATGAGTGGATGAGTGACTAATTGAATGAATGAATGACTGAGTGAAAGAGTGAGTGACCGCATGCACCAAAAATGAATGAATGGATGAATGCATGCTTAAATGAGTGCGTGAGTGAGTAAGTAAATGAATGATTGAATGAATGAATGAATGCGTGAGTGATTGAATGACAGTATACACCAAAAATGAGTGAATGCGTGAATAAATGCTGGAGTGACTGAATCAGTGAGTGCGTAATTGAGTGACAGCATGAATGAACAAATGCCTCAGTAAAGTGCTGAATGAGGAGTGAGTGGATGAATGGACAAATAAATGAAGGAGTGCTGAGTAAATGAATGACTGAAGCATGGAATGAATGACTGAATGATTGAACAAACGAGTGACTGGGTGACTGAATGAATGGAAGAATGAGTGACTGAATAAAGGAATAAAAAGACAAGTGGATGCTTAAACAAAAGAATGAACCATGAATAAATGATCATCCACTGATTTGTCTTACACATGACTTCCTCAAAGGTCAGCTACATTGCTGTTGCAAGTATCGCTGATACAGCAACAACATGCATCATTCATCTGCTGTTGCTTCGGCCCCTTGTGCATTCTTAACTCATATTCTAGGCTTGCACATGATACTATGTCACAGACAAAGCCCAATCTGCCTTTCCATTGTTGCTGCAGGAAGCAGGTGGCCCACAAGGGGCTCTGCATCTACACCATCCCCAACACACTCATCCTCCCGTTAAAGCGTTTTTACAAGGACCCCTTTGTGAGTCCGGAGCCAATCAAGCTCTACGGCCGCATCAAGTATGGCCAGAAGCTGGATCTGAAGGACTTCCTGGCTCCAAGTAGCCCAGATCATCCTTCTCACCGCAATAACACTCGCAAATTTAACATTGCTGAGTTGCGGTTGAGTGGTGTGGTCATCCACCAGGGCAGCATCGGGCAGGGCCACTATTGGGCCTATGTGCAAGACACATGTAAGCCTGGAACTCCACTGTTGTATTGAGCTTGGTCTGCATCCCAGGAGTGCTGATTGTTCAGACATGAGTGCAGATCACCCTGTTCTGTGCAGCTTCTTTGCCAAAAAACAGCCTGTTTTGTTGCTCTTTCTGTTGTACTTTGTTATGCACAAGTTGGGCTGCCTGAAGCTGTGCAAGCACTTCTGACTTGAGGTTCACAGTTTTGCATTGTTGCTGTCTAGGACAATCTGAGCGTCTGTGCCAGTCTTGCCCTTCCTGCTGTTCTTGCACATGTGCCGGTCTGCTGCAAGTCTTACACCTTTGTCTTCATGCTGTTCAGACAATCGATGGTGGAAGATGACGACCACAGACAGGCTCAAGTCAACATTAAGGAGGTGGTGAGCCACCCAGATGCCTACATCCTCTGGTATGTGCGCAACCAGCCCCGCGTCATGGTGGTGGACGCACCTGAGGGCTGTGAGGTGTGGCCCCCTGGCAGCGCTCCCCAGTCTGAGCCAGCTGTGGCAGCTGAAGAGCCAAAGACACACTCCGGTGCTTCTGTGAGAGAGGTGGCAGAGTGGCTGATTGCTGCCGGCAATGCAGCGCCTGTCTCTGGGTAAGTGCTGTGTTCCTCTAGTCAACACTTCTGGCTGTCATGCTGTTCCCAGAAAGCGCTATGATCTTGCTTGTAGCAGTCTGTACATGCACATGTGTGTGCCTCAATGTTGCCCAACTATTGATGTAGCATGCCCATGCATCAATGGTGAATGTAGAATGTTCTGTGATGAAGCAATTTGGTGCTGGGCGCCTCTTTAAAATTGCAGGATGACTCAGTTGGGGCTGTCACATGCATTCTGCGCCTGCACTTGAGCCAAGTGTAGCTGACCTAATGTCACTCATCATTCACATGTCCTGCCGTTTCAATCACTGTCTCATTGTCAGTTTTGAACCTGCTGTTTGACTTTTAAAACTCCTGCAGGTCATGCACACACACACAAGTCCAGGAGATTGCACCAGAGGGTGCCGGGGTCCAGGCAGCACAGATGGGGGTGGTGTTACACTCACGCCTGCCTCCCTCATCTGGCTCGGCCTTTGACATGGATGGGTGGCTCACCAATGTTGGCTTGGTGTCAGACAGGTAACAATCCAACCCCAATCTCTGCATGACAGCTTCATTTGCATCAGTGCCTGAACCATAAGTCCAGCTTGACCCGATCCCATGCTAGCCAACCATGGGCATTGCAGTATCATATTCATGAACACTCCCTGACAAGGCACAGGTCTTCATGCTGACATTAATCCTGCTTCCACATGTCTTGGTTTAAACACAGTCCTGGTGTTTGGCTCTTCACTTCGCATCTCACTTGCTATGTGCATGCTAGCATGTGCACGACCCACAGCAAACAGGGCAAGTTACTTTGTCTGCTGTTTCCTAAGCAGACAGTCACGACACTCTGCAGAAATTGCATGCTGTTGCATGCCTACAGTGCAGACGAGCTAATGTACATTGCAGGTCTGAGCGCATGGCAGAGGTGGTCGAGGTGCCAAATGTGGTGCCTGCTGTCACCCCCATGGATGCCCCTGCTGTCCCTTTCATGGAGGCACCTCACTCCACCCCTACTGCCACCCCTGGGAGCCTGCCTGTGAAGACCAAGGTCCCCCCAAAAGCCACCCCTGTGGAGGCCCCTTTGGAGGTGTCTCAGGCTGCTCCTTTTGTCACCAACGAGAGGCCTTCTTTGGAGGTGATGCGGCCCAACCTCACTATGACTACGCCTATGGATGCTTCTGAGACCCACGCCAGCGCCCCCTCTGAGCCTCACCCTGTGCAAGCGGCTGCACCCAGCCCTTTTGTCACCCATGTGAGGCCCCTGGTGGAGGTGAGCGCAAGCACTGGAGCCCTCCCTGCAGATGCATCCGAACCCCTGCCTACCGCCACTTCAGTGGGCCCTGCTGTGGAGGAGGGAGCACCCTTGACACTGGAGCCTTCCCCAGTGGTCCCTGTCCCAGAACAGGCACCCCCCTCTGCCATGGGTCACCCTGCCTCACAGGAGCTTCCTCTTGCTGTGGAGCCCTCCTTTTCATCCTCATCTCCTGCAGCTCTGTCAGTCACCCCTTCTGTGGCTCAGGCTCCAGCCGGGCGTGCCCCCGCCATGCCTCAAGCAAGGCGTCTTCCTTCATACAGCCTCAGAAGGTCACCAGGCAGCTGCCAAAGCAGGTGACAAAGCAGCTACCCAAGCAGACAGCAGTGAAGGCTTCTGGTGCGGGCACAGCCAAGCAGGCAGCTGTGAGCGGTGCACAGCGTAAGGTGGACCCTCAAGCACAGGCCAGGATCCAGGCAATCACTGATCGCTATGCACAGCAGAAGGCACATCAACAGAAGCAGCAGGCAGCTGCAGCTTGTGAGAAGAAGAGGCATTCAGGTCAGCCTGCAGCAAACAGAAGCAGTAGGAAGAGGAGGCCTACTCAGCTGCAGGCGGGTACCGCCAAGCCACCATCACAATACCTAATCTCTGCAGCTCCTGTGGTGTCTGACAGTGTGCCACGGATCAGCTCAGGGCCTGTTGCAGCAGCTTCTGCAGCTTTTGCTGCTTCTCCTGCTGTCAGGACTGTCAGGAAGGACAAGCGACAGGACACTGCCAAGCAAGCTCAGAAGGCTCTAGCAGCTGCCACAGCTTCAAAGGCAGCTCACAGTGGCAGTGTTGCTGCCAAGGTGGCAGAGCGTGCGCCTGTGGAGAGAACAACAGCAGCTGCAGCAAAGCAAGTTGCTGCCACAGCTGCAAAGGCAGCTCACATTGGCAGAGTTGCTGCCAAGGCGGCAGAGCGTGAGCCTGTGGAGAAAGCAAAGCAGGCTGCAGCCACAGACGTCAAGAAAGCTGCAAGTGTCAACAGCGCAGCAGCTGCAGTTGAGCAGGAGGCTGTCGCCACTGCTGGGACCACCACCACCAATGGGACAGTTGCCGCCACCACTGAGGCCAGCACTATCACCAAGTTGACTGCAACTGCTGGGGCACCCATCACACAAAGGGCAGATGCTGGCCATGCGACTTCTGCAGGCGCAGTGGAGGCCACTGGCAAGAAGCCACCTACCACAGCTGTGGCGGCCACAGCCAACATGGCTGCAGCCACTGCTGGGGGACCTGTGGCTGGGTTTGTGAAGGCTGCAGCGATTGTTAGAGCCAACATGAGGCAGGACCCCAGGGCTGCGGAGGCCATGGCATTCCTCAGTAAGCCTGCAGCTGAACAAGCGGCCCTGAGAGCAGCAGCCACAGCTGACAAGGCCTTGGCCACCACTGACAAAGCAGCATCACAGGCAGTGCCTCAGGAAGCTGACGACAAGGCATCAAAGGCTGCAGCTGTGGCAGCAGCTTCCCACCAGCCAGTTGCTCAGAGCACTGCCAAGCATACAGCAGCACACGCTGCTCCAACGGCTATTGAGCAGCCAGCAAAGGCAGCAGCTCAAAATGCCACAGCTGACCAGGCAAATAAGGCAGCGGGCAAGAAGCCTACTGTTGGCAAATCAGCTCAGAAGGCTGCAGCTCGCAAACCAGCCAGTGTTCGCCATTCAACTGTCTCCTTAGTCGCCCCGTCAGAGTCAGCAGAAGCTGCTCAGGAAGCTGCAGCAAGGACTGCTCAAGCAAAGGCCTCAGCAGCTGCAGTTGATTTGCTCAGTCAAGCTGCATCTGTGACAGGCACTCCTCAGCGGGCTGCCAGTGTGAGCTCTGAGGGCAAGGTGCCCACAGCCAACCCTGCAGCTGCTGCCAGCTCATCCCAGGCTGTTGTCAAGGCTGTGGCGCCCCTTCTAAAGCCTGCCCCTGTTTCAGAAGCTGCCAAGCACAGTTGGCACTGGGCATGCAGCTCAGAGGGGCTCAGGGGAAGTCATCACTCAGCACGCTCCTGCTGCTCAGGCTCCAGCACAGCAGGTGAGGTCAAAGCCCGCCACAGCTCATACTGCTCTCAAGAGGCCAGCACCAGCTCAGGCCGCTAAGGCTATTGCCCAGCAAGCAGCTTCAGAGAAGGTGGCATCCCTGACAGATGCTCAGAAGCAACCCCACCAGCCCTCTGCTGCGCACACTGGACACCAAGCAGCTTTGCCATCAGATGCACAAAATCTGAAGCAAGCAGCTAACACAGCTGCAGCAAAGCTGAACGGCACAGAGGAGGTGGTGCGCAAGTCTAGTGGTGCTGTCGCTGCCCCTGCAGCAGCCTTCCAACCACAGCAAGCAGCTGACACAGCTGCAGCCATTTCTGATGCCACAGAGCAGGCTCAGCAGCCTACTACTGCTGTAACTGCACCACCAGCAGTTGCCTTGCAGCAAGCAGCTAACACAGCTGCAGCCACTCTGGATGGCAGTGAGCAGGTCCAGAAGCCTGCTAGCACTGCTCCTGCAGCAGCAGCGCTTGACCCTTTGCAAGCAGCTAACAAAGCTGCAGCCAGCAGCAGTAGCCAAAAGAAGGCAGCCAAGCCTACTGGCAGAACAGCTGCGCCAGCAGCTATGTCCACCCTCAAAAGAGCAGGTGACACAGCTGCAAACAAGCTCAACAGTGCAGGACAGCAGACACTTCAGTCTACCTTGCCCACTGCTGCTCAGCTGCCCTCGCTTGTCCCATCTAGGTCAGTGTTTCATTATGATAGGATGTTCCCTGCACAGACCAGTGGGACCTACAGTGGCTCAAGGAACGCCTTGCCAAGGCAAGCTGAGGCTAAGGCCAGCAGGTGAGCTCCGACGTGCTACTGAATGCAAACAGCCCATCACCTCAATATGCCTGTCTTTCGCTTGTTCTGGTTGAATTGTGTGCATCTGCTGTCACAGAGCTCAACACGCTATGCACATGCTGATGCACATCCAGACCAGCCTGCCTGAGGAGTGCATTTGCTGCTTATACTTCATGCTTTGTCAGATTAATGCGCATCACCTTTGCGCATAAGTGCAAGACTTTTCTGCAGGCGTAAGTTGCATAATCACCAGCCCCCGACATCTGGGCGCATGCCTGCTGCTGACTTGCCGTCCAATGGGCGGAAGGAAGAAATTCCTTCAGCAACAAATGCACAGCACCTTGGAGGGGATTCTGGTTTGGACGACAGCATGTGTGAGTCCAAACAGCCCAGGTGAGAATGGTTGACAGCGCATTTGAGCCACTGATGTCTTCATAGTGTCTGTGAAATGTTTGGCATGCTTGTACACCACCATCTGGTCTGTAAATGTGGCACCAAGCTGAGTCAGACCAAGCTGATAGTGCCTGATGTGTCATTGGCTTGATCTCTATAGAGGCATGAGCAATGACAGCAATACTGTATCATTCGCCCGAGCTTCTGACCCTTGTTCCCTCACTCTGTGTCTGCTCTGAGAGTCTCACAACTATATTGCATGATGCTGTGATAGAGCAGACAGGCTCATGAGAGGCCCACTGCTGTCTGACAATCACGCCTGATGCTTGTTTTCTTGCGCACAGGTCATGGACAACCGAATGGACAGGTGCTGTTGGAGCTACCTGGTGGGCATGCAAGAAAATCGCCAAGGGAGTCCTGCTGGCCGGCACTTTGTCAGTTGCATGCACTCTAGTGGAATATGGTATAACCTACGCTGCTGGAGATGACATGGTTCATCATTCCTAGCACTGCAATGTCAGCTGTTCTCACTCGCTGTCAGTCAGGTCCTCACATGCTGCACAGCAGTGGTGTCACCCCTCAACCAGCTGAGACTGCTGTCATGGTGGAGTTGTTGTAGCGTGAGTTCTACTGGGTCGAGTCGAATATCACGTGGGTGTTTGCTTGGTGATTCCAACATGACAACAGCTGAGTGCCCCTGTGTTTTGTCCTGTCAACAGCACATCATTCAGACCAGCAGTCCCTGTAGCCTGCTGCCATACTATGATAAATCTCAGTTGCGACACATGAGCAAGAACAACCGTTGAACATTGCTTTTGCAACATCATCGAACATGGACATATTAATGATAAGTTACTGCAAGCAAAGTCTAGTTTGAGTCTGATGTGTACACTCGGTGTCATTATGATCCTGCTTGCACAGGCTGTCTGTAACAACAACATCGAAGGCGTCACCAAGAAAATTCAAAGGCTGTGAATCACAGCTGTTTGACACCGATCCAAAAGCCAAGTTGCAAGCAAGTTGACAGCTTGCAGCAAATTCATGCCCAGATTTTCAAGCCCACAGAAGGAATGGCAGCTGCTGCAACGGCTGCCAGTGTAGCTGGCTGCATGCTGGTACTGCTGCAGAGGCAGCAAAGCTATAACAAATACAGTAGCATCGTACTTGAGTCTGAACATTTGCTGCATCGCTGAGGCTGTCATGGTAATCTGTGTCTCAAGCGCTGCTTTTGTTGGTTATGAGCCCTTTCATGCTCCGAGCTGCAACCTCATTGTACTCTGAGAAGTCAGTCTTCTTGAAATGGGCAGCCATGTTCAAAGGCTCTTGCTGCTCTGGCAACCACCTGAAATGATCAGTCATGGTGCTCTCTGGCATGTCAATATAACGCTCCATCACCCGTGGGTTCACACGCTTCCACAAATCCATCACCTGCAGATGTATACCACAGTTCACAGATGTGCACTGACTGCAGCTGACTCCAGCTGGGTGCAATTGCAATTGGCAGTGTGTGGCAAATTACAGACAGTGAGCATCATTTAGGTTGACACAGGCCTATGTGCCCTGTTGTAGGTGGCCATTTGAAGACATGGCAATGCATGCTGCTTTGACTGTGCTGTGCACTACATGTAGCTGAGACAGGCTTTGTCCAGGACAGAACTGCTTGGAGACAGTCGACTTCTTTTTGTACTATGCAGGCCATGCAAGGCCTACTAGACGACGTTTCAACAGGTGATGATGATGGTAATTTGGGCTAGCATGAGTCTCTGCCGCTGCAAGTTTGCACCAAGATACAACACAAGGCAACAAGCTACGAGATACTGCTGTACTTCATGTACGCTGCTCATGTGTGTAACAATGCTTGGCAAAATACGGCTTGGCCACAGGATAATGTACCTCTTTGTTATATGGCTTTGTTAAGACTTTACTGGCAGGCCCAAGCTCAGATGAGACTGCTCCTGACACATGGTCAGTAGCAGTCGTTTGCAGCTGATTGCCGCAGGCATCCACCTGCGAGGCAGTCTTTCTTTCTGCTGTAGGAAAGAGTGCCCAAACTGTTGCAGCTAACAAGGATACCCTTGGCAACATACCCAGGCATACGCAGAGCCTGGCAAAGCTGTGCTCGTTGTTCCTTTGGAGCTGGTCATGCTAAGCACTTGGGGACCTTGGAGAATAGCCTGTGAGTCTGCCAACTTGGGACTTTGCACAGCAATGCTGCTGGCATATGTGCTGGACTTATGCAAGGGCCCCTGCAACCAAGGCGCAAGGTTTACATATAGCAGACACGGTCAAGAGGACAGGATTGCAACACGAAGCAGAGCGGGCAGCTGTCTTACCGATGAGTAGGCACCTCTGTTCAGGACTCGACCAATTCTTGTGTTGAAGTCGTCAGCGGTATCATCAAGCGGCTCATACGTCCACCGGCTCTGCACATCAGCATGGAATCAAGGTTGCAGGCTTGCCACTCCTGAGCATCCTCAAGTGCTTGCGAAGCATCACAAAGCCTGCAGTGAACCTGAAACAGCCGGGACTGATACGCCATCTCGTCTGCAAAACCTCTATTGCTATAGTCACCGCAGACTAGTGGAAATAGCCTGATCTCAGACTGTACGAGTGCTCTGACCGAGGTGAAAGCCCGTCTCTCTGCAAGGACGGTAGTAACGCCGTAAACAAAAGAACATACATGACTCATCAAACAGCGAAAACGGAGCTATGACTATGACTTATAGGTAGGGTTTTAAAGTAGTAAAATGGTGTAGTAATGTGCTTTCACAGTGCGCTTTCTCACTTTGAAAGTGAGCAGCTCTGAGCAACTTCGTTTAAGGTACGTGA
>JAABUP010008631.1_pt1 | contig 12909 bp, 16 predicted proteins | sample 5559201 | NCBI WGS metagenome assembly JAABUP01 (sample SAMN10711887, study PRJNA513373) | rock metagenome | isolation source: Antarctica rocks | place: Antarctica | reverse complement strand
CCGGCGCGGGCGAGTCGGCGTTCGATCGTCATGTGTACGTCCTATCGCGTGAAGGTGACGTGGATCGTGCCACTCTCGGCCACTTCCGTCGTCACCTTGTGGGTGAGTTCGAGGCCGCGCAGGTCGTCCCACAGTCGATTGCCCCGGCCGAGTAGAACCGGCGCGATCATGACGTGCAAGTCGTCGACCAGCCCGGCGCGCAGGAAGTCGCGAGCGGTGCTGATTCCACCGCCGACGCGCACGTCCAGGCCGCCGGCAGCCTCGGTCGCCTCGGCGAGCACGTCCTCGATTGCGGTGCTGCGGAAGTGGAACGTCGTTCCGCCTGCGTCGGGATCGACGGACGCGGTGCGGTGTGGGTGAGGACGTAGACCGGGGTGCCGAACGGCGGCTGGTCACCCCACCAGCCCTTCCAGTCCGGATCGTCGGGGAACGTGTGTAGGCCGAACATGGCCGCGCCCATGATCTCCGCGCCGACGCCCTTGAAGTGCGCGGCGGCGTGTGAGTCGTCGATGCCGGTCGTGCCGGTGCCGCTGGTGTCGCCGAAGACGCGCTGGTGGAACGTGCGGGTCGCGGCGTAGGCCGCCGTGAGGGGCCCCCAGTCCTCACCCATCGGATTTTCGGGGGCGTGGTCGGTCGTCGAGGTGTAGCCGTCCAGCGAGATGAACAGGTCGATGCGAACCTGGGTCATGTCAGGTTTCCTTCGGGGTTGTGCGGATCAGGTGGATGCCGAGCCGGTCGGCTTGGCGTTCTGCGGGGGTTCGTTGCTCGCCGAGCCACAGGTGTAGGACGTCGAGGGCGCCCGGTCGCAGGTTCACGGTGCGGACGCGTCCGTGCTTCTGCGACGTGACCAGTCCCGCGGTCTCGAGGACGCGCAGGTGCTGCATGAGCGACGGCAACGCCATCGAGAACGGTGCCGCGAGTTCGGACACCACGGCTGGGGACTTCACCAACCGTTCCACGACGGCCCGGCGCGTCGGATCCGCGAGAGCGCGGAGCACGGCGTCGAGTTCGTCGTAATACTTAGGCACATACCTGACTGTTATTGAAGGGCAGGGATTCGTCAACCGGCTCACGCCAGGAACGTGGTCACCTCCGTCCGCGACCTACGCCGTGAACGCATTGGCTGCCATCGATCGAGTCAGCGCCGGCATCCATCCCAGCGGTCAGGCCCGGGACCTTCAGATGAGGGTTGCAGCCACCCGGCTTGTCGATCTTGATGAGGTCGGCGACGAGCCGCTCAAGCCCGCTCGCTCGGCCAGCTGAAGGACCGGCGCGAGGCCCGCGCACGACACGAGGTTCGGGTCGTCGAACACGGCGCTGACGTCATGACAGACCCTGGCATCCAGCGGATGCCCTCTCCTCTGTGCGGTGAACTGATCCCTAGACAAGATCGATTCTCCTGCACCAGCCCGGCGGCGAGTTGATCTTGCGCTTGCGTTGTGTGGCCTTGGCGGAGGTAGCCGTCACCAAGGTTGAGGTGCAGGCTCGGGGCGAGGCCCGCCGCGGCAGGGATGCCTACCGGCGCGAGGTCTGTGTCATGGACGTGGGTGAAGGCGGTGAGGGCCTGCTCGTCCCAGGCAACCTCGGCGGCGAGGTCGTCTTCGAGGTCGGCCAGGTAGTGAGCGAGGACGCACCGTTGTAGAGCCGCGCCGACCCCGTCCGCGGGCTCGACGGCGTCAACGTGGGCGAGTACCGCCTCCACCAGAAGGTCCGCCCGCTCGACGTCGCTGCCCAAGCGTGCGGCCTGCGCGGCCAGCCGAACTACGGGCGCTGGTGCCCACATGGTGCCCAGTCGAGCCCGGGTATTTCGCCACTGCCGAAGCGAGCCGCCGGCGGCCCGGCGACCAGCAGCCAGAGACAGTCGCACTCCGACGACGTGCACACCGGGACGTGGAGGTGTCCACGGCGCGGTGAGTGGCCCGAACCACCACGGCACACCGTCGACAAGCGCGACACCGCAGCGACCGTCCGGCACCACCCGGCGAGCCGAGCCGACCTCAGTGTCCGACCCGTACGCGAGATCGACCACCGTCGACCTCGGCTGCCACACCACTAGCTTCACCGCCAGATGCCTACAGCACAGTTCGCCGCGCCGCCAAACTCAGCCGCCTGTGGTCGGCGACCAGAGGCCCGTCGATGCGCGCTCTACGGCGACCGACAGCGTGAGGACCCTCACGCTGTCAGTGCCAGCACTCCCCCCGACAAAGCTCCCGTCTCTCACCCTGTACGCCATCTTGGACGCCGGACTCCGTTGAGAAGACCCCAGGGACGGGGAGCAGTGACCGACGCCTTGCGCAGCCGCGCATGGGTCGGATCAACCGATTCGCAGGATCCACACCATGGAGCCCACGTCGTAGAACTCCATGCGACACCGGGCGGTGCGCAGCACGGAGACGGCCAGGCTGTGTCCTCTGCCGCGGCGGATTCCCGCTGCGGGTCGCGCCCCTTCCGTTCCTCAGCGAGCGGACCGAGGAAGTGCTCGATCAACTCGAACGCCGAGGCCGATCCGACGTGCTGTGCGAAGTAGGAGCCGCCTGGCGCCAGGACGCGGCGTATTCCATGCCAGTCAGGCCGGACCGGGTGCCGGGCGGTCACTAGATCGAATGACTCATCCGGAAGCGGCAGCAGTTCGTCCTGAGCGCTGTGGATGACCTGGACACCGCGCGGACTGAGTAGTCCGCGAGCACGCGCCACGTTGGGCGTCCATGCCTCGGTGGCGACCATCCGCGGCGGGAACGTCGGCGCCTCGGCCAGGACCTCGCCGCCACCCGTGTCGATGTCCAGGGCGGACTCCACCCCTGCCCCGCGTACCCATAACTCCGCGCGATCGCCGGCACGTCGTCCGGCGTGGCGGCTCGGACCATTGACAACACGAAGTCACCGTAGGGCACCAGGGAACCCGATGCGGGTACCTGACCGGAACGGGATCGGGTCGGCATATGGCAACGCACTCTGTCCGCGGCTGCGCGCGGACGCTTCGAGCGTCACGACAGGGGTATCTCTGCGGCTCAGACCTCTGAGCTGGGCACGAGCTCCAAGTTCCTACGCTGGACCAGGCCAACTCCTGTCACGACGGTCAGTGCAGGCACGTCCTTAGCCACGACTGCACCCGCCCCAACGACGGAGTCATGACCAATCCTTACTCCGGGCAGGATTGTGGCCGCTGCACCAATCCAGACGTCTGCTTCGATGACGATGGGTGCCACGGTGATGAAGTCATACCGTTCCGCGGGCTCGACGGGGTGCCCTTCCGTGATGAGAGTGACCTTCGGAGAAATCATCACTCGATCGCCGACGGTGATGCCACCGAGGTCAAGGAACGAGCAGCCCTGACCCACGAAGGTCCGCTCGCCGAGCTCAATCCCGAGGCCGTGAGTGCTGTAAAAGGGCGGGTGGACGGTGGCTGTCCCTGGGAGCGGCTTACCCAGAAGCTCGCTGAGCAATAGGTTCCGTGAGTCAATGTCGCTGAACGGCAGCACATTGAGACGTGAGGTCAGTTCCATGGCGACTTGGATGCGGGCGTAAATAGTTCGCCACTCGGGTGTGCGGGTCTGAATGCGTCGCTCTTCCAGCATGGCTTCGATGCTCGCACAGCGCCGGAGGAACACCGAGACCGCCGGCGGGTCCGCGCATCCGACTATCGGCTACGAGCGGTCGACTCTGGTGCGGCCATGGCGTCCCGATGGGCGATCGTCGGCTACCGGGCGGCGAGAGGCTTGCTGCCAATTAGGGACGTGTCCCTGCCGTGAGTCGCACCGCGAAGCCGATGAACAGGGTGGCGGTGAGGCGATCCAACCAGGCGCGGACCCGGCGGCGGGCCAGTACCCGACCCGCAGTCCCGACCAGCCCGCTCAGCAGCAGGTACCAGAGCACCGCTTCGACGGCCTGCAGGCCGGCAAGCGCCACCGACGTGCGTCCGACCGGTGCGCCGGGTGGGATGAACTGCGGCCGCGCCCCACAGCAGCAGCCCGGTCCCGACTCCCCAGGACGCGCGCACCGCTGCTGCCCGGCCGCCCTTGAGCGCGGTGGCCAACACCATCGCCGTGTCTGGCCCGGGCAGCACCGTGATCAGCGCGGCCGGAATGGCGTAGGCCAAAAGCGCACTCGACAGGTCCACCCGGCAACAATATGACTCCCCAACCAGGAGGCACCGCAAGAAAACCGCACTCACGCTCACCGTTGCTTCGATCGAGACGTCGAGCACCACCGACTCGACGTCACCGGGGCGATCACCCTGACCGCCGGGCTGATCGCCATCGTCGGCGGTCTGCTGCAAGCCGCCGCCCACCCGTGGGGATCAGGGCACGTCGTGGCGCCCCTGCTCGGCGGAGCGGCGCTCATAGCCATCGCAGTCGTTGTCGAGGCTCGGTCCCCCGCTCCCCTCATCCCGCTGCGGTTCTTCACCAACCGCACCCGGGTGGGCGCCAACCTGGTATCGCTGATCGACGCCGCGACCTTCATCCCCTACTTCTATCTGCTCACCCTGTTCGAACAGCAGGTCCTGCACTACTCCCCGCTTCACGGTGGCTTGTCCTACCTGCCACTGGGGGTTGGGCTCAGCGTCGGCATTGGCCTCGGCACGGCCCTGATGCCGCGCCTCGCAGTCAAACCGCTGCTCACCGCAGCCCCGCTCGGCATGGCCGCCGGGCTCGCGCTCACCAGCGGGATTGGCATTGGCACCTCCTATGCAGGTGGGATTCTGCCCGGCATGCTCGTCCTGGCGGTGTTCGTTGGCATGGGCTTCCCCGCGCTGACTAACGCCGCGCTGCATCAAGTCACCGGTCAAGACTCGAGCCTGGCCGCGGGAGTACAGAGCGCGACGCAAGCCGTCGGCGGCGCACTCGGCGTGGCCTGCCTGGTCACGCTCGCCCTGCGGCAGACCGACAGCCAGGTCACCAACGGGGTGCTCCCAAACATCGCCGCCACCCACGGCTACGCGCTCTCACTGCGGATCGGGGCGGTGTTGCTGGCGGCCAGCGCGCTTCTTGTCGTCATCACCCTGGAGAAGGTCACCGCCCAGCCGCAGATCACCTGAGTTCCTGTACGCCCAGGAAGACCCGCAGATCACCTTCAGTTCCACATCGCTATCGCGAACCGATCAGGGCTCGGTGCTGGTCTACCGCACTGCAGCCAGGCGTGGCCGGTTTTTGGGCAGCGCGGCACTCTGGCCAACGCATCTACGGCACGCGATCAGGGAAAGTACTCCACCGAGCGTATGAGGTCCGCCGGTGCTAGTCGGCCCGCCGTCGCCGACGTCTTTCCGCACGAGACGTATGGCGGTTGCGTCGGCGGCATCGTTGCCGGTACGCATGTGCCCGTCGCAGCACCAGTCTGCTTGGTCTTTTCCCGGTGTCTGGTGCAGGTTGGCGTGGTGGTGCGGGCTTACCATCGCGGCGTGATCATGGGATGAGTCGGGCGATGGAGCAGTCGAACCGGGCGTTGCTCCGGGCCCGTGATGCGATGGACCGCACCTACGCGCAGCCGTTGGACGTGACCTCGTTGGCCCGCATTGCGCACGTCTCCGAGGCACATTTCATCCGTACCTTCGCTACCACGTTCGGTGAGACACCACACCGCTACTTGCAGCGCCGCCGCGTCGAGCGCGCCATGTTCTTTTTGCGCGAGACCGAGCGGACGGTCACCGAAATCTTTGACGACGTGGGCTTCGCCAGCTTGGGCACCTTCAGCAGGACATTCAGCGAGATTGTCGGGGTGGCGCCGACGGCCTACCGGGTGCACGCCGATGTGCACGCGGTGCCGTCCTGTTTCACGCGGGTGTGGACCAGACCGAGCAGTTTCGGATAAGCATCTGTGGCAGCGGGCTCGTTAGCGTTGTGCCCATGATGATTAACGCGATCACCCTCAGCCAGATCTACGTCCTCGACCAAGCCGAGGCCCTCGACTTCTACGTCGGCAAACTCGGCCTGGAAGTGAAGAACGACGTCGATTTCGGCTTCATGCGCTGGCTCACCGTCGGTGTCCCCGGGGACGCGTCTCGGGAGATTCTGCTCGAGCTCCCCGGCCCTCCCGCGATGAGCGAGGAGACCGCGGCGCAGGTCCGCGAGATGGTGACCAAGGGAGCGACGGGCGGCTGGATCGGGGTCACCACCGATGACTGCCGCAAGACCTACGAAACCCTGCTCGCCGCCGGCGCCGCCGTCACCGAGGAACCTCAGGAGCGGCCTTATGGCATCGACTGCGCGGTCCGCGACCCGTTCGGCAACAAGATCCGCATCTCGCAGATGAACACCATCCCCGCCCCGCAAAGCTGATCCGAAGCACCTCCTCGCAGCCGGCAGGTGTGGCAGATGCGGCAACTCATTGATGCCCGCACTCCCCGCGCCCGCCGGGCCGCTCCGTGCCCCCACGCAGCGAACCGGCTCACGTCCCTGCAGGCGCCGCACCCAACCACGATTTCAGAAGAGAAAAAGCGCGACCATGACTCGCTCCCCCACACCGCGCGCACGCGTCCTGAACACCTCCGTGGTGCCACAGCGGTCACAACGGACCCGGACGTTACTGGCTTGCGGCGCGGCCGCCGGACCCGTCTACGTCATCACCGGGCTCATCGAAGGTTTCACCCGCAGTGGTTTCGACCTCCGCCACCAAGACCTGAGCTTGCTGAGCAACGGGCCTCTTGGGTGGATCCATATCACCCTGTTCCTCGTCACCGGCGTGCTGCTCATCCTGGGTGCGGTCGGGGCACGGCAGGCACTGGGTCGAGGAGGCCGCGGCGCCACCTGGGGGCCTCGCCTGCTCGCCACCTACGGCGTCGGGTTGTTCGCGGCGGGTCTGTTCGTCGCGGACCCGATGTCGGGCTTTCCCTCCGGTACCCCCGCGGGGCGACCGGCGCACGTCAGCTGGCACGGAAACCTGCACTTCATTTCCGCCGCCATCGCCTTCCTTGCGTTCATCGTTGCCTGCTTCGTGTTCGCCCGGCGGTTCTCGACCCGCGGCCAAACGGGGTGGGCCCGGTTCTCCGTCATCACCGGTGTGCTGTTCGTGGCCGCCTTCCTCGGAGTGGCCACCGGATCCTCCTCGCCCGGGATCGTCGTCAGCTTCGTTCTCGCCGTCGTCCTCGCCTTCACCTGGATCACCCTGACGTCCCTGCAGCTCAGGAACGAGATCACCGGAACCTGACCACCCCTGCGTTTCCGCCGACGTCTGCGGCGACGGGAGGGAAACCACACGTACCGACGCACCACCCCTCGACCAGCACCGACCCCGAAGGTCGACCACGCCCGCGCTCGCCGCGTCCCACAAAGCGCCCCAACTTGATCGGAAGGCAACTCATGAACACAGCAATTTCCCGCGACGGCACTCCCATCGCCTTCGACCAGGCCGGTGCAGGGCCTGCCCTTATTCTGGTGGATGGGGCACTGTGCTACCGCGAGTCCGGGTCGAACGGCCCGCTGGCAGCCATGTTGGCCGAACACTTCACCGTCTACACCTACGACCGTCGCGGCCGCGGCGACAGCGGTGATACCGCGCCATACGCGGTGGACCGCGAGGTCGAGGACATCGAGGCACTGATCGCGGAGGCCGGCGGTTCGGCAGACCTCTACGGCATTTCCTCCGGCGCCGCACTCGCCCTGGAAGCAGCCCACCGTGGCCTGCCGATCGGCAGGCTCGCCGTATACGAGACACCGTTCATCGTCGATGCCACCCGTGCCCCCATCCCCGAGGACTACGTGCCCCTGCTGCACGAGTTGATCGCCGCCGACCAGCGCGCTGAGGCCGTGACACTGTTCATGCGCACCGGCATCGGGCTGTCCCCGCTGATTGTCACCATGATGCGATTCATGCCCGCGTGGTCGACGCTGAAGAAACTCGCCCACACGCTGCCCTACGACGCGGTGATCATCGAAGCCGAGCAGAAGGGCGCCCACTCTCGCCCGCACGGTGGGACGCGATCACCGCACCCACCTTGGTCATTGGCGGCGGCAAGAGCCCGGAATGGATGCGCAACGGCGTCCGCGCCCTGGCCGCGGTCCTGCCCAACGCCCACCGCCAGGAACTGCCCGGGCAAACGCATCTGGTCAAACCGAAAGCGTTGGCACCGGTGCTCCTCCGGTTTTTCACCGCAGACCACCAGACCAGAGGAATGACTGTCGGCGAACTCGACCAGGAAGGATGATACCGATGTGCCTGTTTTACAGTGACGTCGTCGCCGCGCAGCACAACCAACAATCCGACCCAGCCGCGACGGGGACCACTCGGCGTGTCGCCGCGGCGGTCACAACCCGCCCTTGGGCGGGCACTGGCGCCCACCGACGTATCCGCCTAACGACCAACAGCCCGCTGCGGCGCCGCAGCGGACGGAGGCGTTGTCGTGCGCCCGGTGAGCTTGGGCATGAACGTCACGGTGGACGGGTTCGTCGCCGGTCCTGCCGGGGAGCTGGACTGGATCTATCCGCACATCGACGCCGACCTGCTCACCGTGATCGTCGCCTCCTTGACTGAAATCGACACGATGCTGATGGGGCGAGTGAACTACGAGGAGCAAGCCGCGCACTGGCCCTCGCAAACCGATCCGATCGCCAACCTGGTGAACAACCACACCAAGGTGGTGTTCTCCACCACCCTCCACGCCGTGGACTGGGTCAACTCCCGGCTGGCCACCAGCGACCCGGCCGAGGAGATCGCGAACCTTCGGCAGCAAGAAGGCGGAACCATCGGCGTATCCGGCGGCCCCACCTTCGCCGCCGGCCTGCTGCAGCAAGGCCGGATCGACGAACTGCGCCTGACCATCCACCCCGTGGCATTGGGCGGCGGCACACCACTGTTCTCAGCCCCGCAGAAGTTGAAGCTCCTCCGCAGCCGGTCCTTCGCCACGGGCGCCATCCTCAACACCTACCACCCAGCCTGAACCCGTCGGAAGGTCGCACCCGCAGAACCTCGGGTGCGAACCTGCAGTGTTCACCGACGCTCGCCACGCCACGCCACGCAGGTGCATCGGATGACACCCACAGCACCGAGCGCAACATGCTCTCCCCCACCTCGTACAAAGGAGACCGCCCGTGCCCATGACCGCTTTCCCGGCGAAATCGCGGTGCAGCACAATGAGAACGGCGAGCGCGTCTTGCGCTTCACGTGCCACTTCCGACACAGTGCCGGTCGGGTCTGGCAGGCACTCACCGATGACGGCCAGCTTGCGATCTGGTACCCCACAAAGGTGCACATCCAGCCCGTGACGGGAGGCACCATCACCTTCGCCTTCCCTGGCGGGGACCCCTTCCCCGGTGACGTCCTCGAAGCCCAACCCCCACACCTGCTGGTGTTCACCACCCTCGATGACGTGCTGCGCTGGGAGATCCAAGCCGACGGTGCCGGCAGCACGCTGGTACTCAGCAACACCGTCGCCAACCCACCACACACGCCCTACACCGCGGCCGGCTTCGACATCTCCCTCAGCCAACTCGCCACTCTGCTCAACGACGGCCCACAGGCAGTGCACCGCACCGAGATGCCCCCACCCGACGCACTCGTCGACCACTACATCTCCGCTCTCCACCTCGACCTATGACCGCCCGAGCGTAGGGCCGGTCTGCCCGACGAGTTGGTGCTGCACGTCTACCCATTGTGCTCGGCACCGAGGAGCGGCCTGCTTGACGGCCCGCGGGGCTTGCAGCTGGAGCCCGACGGAGGCAATCCCGTCCCCGGTGGTCACCCATCTGCGCGACCACGTGCTGCGGTGCTGCAGCGCGCACCGACAAACTGCCCCAATCAGCATCGGCTACCGGAGCACGCTGCGGACCTGGTGCATTGAGGAGAATCCGCCGATGACGGGACCGACATCACCGAAGCAGTCCGCAAGACCAGCAGCGGCCCGACGCTATGGCCCTGTGGTCGGCGAGCCTCCGCTGTTGGTCGACCCGCGACGTTGGGGGAGCCTCCTCGGCGTGATCGGTGGTCTCGTGTTCATCGGCAGCTACTCCTCCGTGCTCGGACCCGCCGTCTCCACAGTTGCCTGGACGGCCGGGCTGGTCTTGGTGGTGGCTGCTTTGTCGGCGCACTATGTCTGGCCTGTGTCCCTGTGCCCGATGGCGCGTCCCAGCCTGCTCGCCTTGGCGACCTACCTCGCCTGCGTCGCGGGTGAGCTCGCCCTCATCAATCTCGGGTCGCGGGCGCTGACCGCGGCAGGTGACGGTGGTCTGCGGCCAGCCTAGATCGCCGCCGTCGTGGGGTTGCACTTCATCCCGTTCGCCTGGGCCTTCCGCGAGCGGCTGTTCTTCTGGCTCGGCGGTCTCGTTTGCGTGCTAGGCGCGGCGGGCCTGCTGGCAGGCGCCATGGACGTCGCCCACGCAGCCGAGGCACTGGCTGTGCTAGCGGGTCTCGTCATACTGATCGTCATCACCCTCTATGCGAGGGGCTGGTTCGCCCCCGCCCTGCCAGGCCATCAATGATGCCCAAGGAGCGTGACCACTTTGTTGTTTCATAGACGATCTGCTCGCGGCGGATCACCAGGTGGGCCGTAATCGACCGGGTTCAGCGAGTGCGGTGAGTGCTGTATGCAGGTGGCTGCATGTCAATGGGCTTAACCGAGCCTTCCAGAGGTCGACGGTCTCGGCGGCTGCTGACTCTGCAGCGGCTGCACAGGCTCGCCCTTGGTCGGTGAGGATAAGTAGCCGGGCTCTGGCGTCGCGTGGGTCAGGGCGACGCTCGACGTACTTGTGCGCAACGAGGTACTCGACGAGTTGCGCGGCGGCCTGCTTGGTGATTCCCCGGTGCGCGGCTAGCTCCGCGGTGGTCGCGTCGCCGGTGCCGATGCGCATGAAGGGAGCCGGGAGATGGTGCTGCGGCTGGCCGGTGCACTGCAGGTTCCGTTGCGCGAGACCAACCAGATGCTGCTCGGCGCGGGTCTTGCGCCGGCCTATCCCGATGCCCGGATCGATCATGTGGCGCGGGCCTCGCTGCTCGACCTGCTCGACGGGGTCCTGGCGGGACACCTGCCTAACCCGGCGTTGGTGTTGGACGCCGAGTTCGACGTGGTGGCCACCAACGCGGCCGTGGACCGCATGCTCGCCGCCCTGGTCGAGCCTGACCTGCTGGATCCGCCGGTGAACGTGGTCCGGGTGACGCTGCACCCGCGGGGCCTGGCCCGCCACCTCGGGAATCTGGGGCCGTGGCGGGCGCACCTGCTGCGCCAGGTCCGCCAGCACGCGGCTGCCGCGCCGAGCGTGTCGCTGGACGCGCTGCTCGCCGAGGCTGAGGGGTTTCCGCATCCTGAGCACGGGGAGCCCGGGGGCGGCACGTTCGCGCTGCCGATGCGGCTGCGTGTCGGGGACGCAACGCTGCGGCTGTTCAGCACCGTGGCCACGTTCGGCACCCCGCTGGACGTGGCGGCCAGCGAGCTCGCGATCGAGACGTTCCTGTCCGCCGACACCACCACCCGTGCCTGGTTAGCCGCGGCAGGTGCCTGAGTCGGTCCCATGACCTGTGGGGTCATCGACTCCTCCCGCGGCTCGCGGCACGGTGAAGGAGTCCACGACACCAGATCACGAAGGAGCCACACCATGGAGAGCATGACTCGTCCGGCGAGCTACGCCGTCGGCCTGCTGCACGACATCCAGCCTGGCCAGGGACTGCAGACCTACCTCAGCGGCATCGACGCCACCCTGGCGCCCTACGGCGGGAGCTTCCTCATCCACGGCGGCTCACCACGGGTCGTGGAGGGATCGCTGCCCTTCGGCGTGATCGTCATCGGCTTCCCCGACGCCGACGGCGCCCAACACTGGTACGACTCACCCGCCTACCAACAGCTGGCGGCTCTGCGGCGCACCTTCGCCCAGGGGGCGGTGGTGCTCTGCCGCGGCGAGGACGCCGGGCACCGTGCCCTGGACATCCTTTTCTCGCGCGGAGGTGGTGCGCTGATGATCCACCACGTGACCGAGGACGGCACCCGTCTGGTGCTCGACGACCTGGGCGAGGGTGACCCGGTGGTGCTGCTGCACGGCTGGAGCCTGGACCGAACCTGCTGGGAGCACCAGGTGCCGGCCCTGCGGGTGTGTTGGCGGCACCTCGTGCCCGGTGCGCTCGCCGTCGCCGCCGGCACCCTCCTGCTCGTCAAGCTCTCCAACCTCGTGCTGCCCGGGCAGATCGATGAGCAGGTCGCCGAGTACGGCCTCATCGGCGCAGTGTTCGTGCTCTCGATCTGGTTGATGGTCCTCAGCGCCGTGCTGCTCGGCGGCACACTGCTCGGCGCTGTCCTCATCCAGCGCCGGGCGCAAGCCACGGAGGCGCGTGCCCCCGTGCCGGGTGCGGAGGCCGCCGGCCCGACGGGCGCCCACCCGACGGCGAACACGGTGCCCTGACAGGTGCGCTGACACCACACCGAAAGACAGGTGAGCCGGTACTGCTCTGGGTCGACACCTTCACCGACCACTTCAGCCCGCACGTCGGACAGGCCGCGGTACAGGTTCTGGAAGACGCCGGGTTCGCCGTCCAGATCACCGAGAACCCTGTGTGTTGCGGGCTGACCTGGATCTCCACCGGCCAGCTCGACGGCGCCCGACGCCAACTCCGGCGCACCCTCGACGCCCTCGAACCTGCACTGATACGGGGTGTCCCACTCGTCGGACTGGAACCCTCCTGCACAGCAGCACTGCGCTCCGACGCCGCCGAGCTGCTGCCCCACGACCTGCGGGCCCACGCATTGCGCACCTCACTGCACACCCTGGCCGAACTACTCACCGCACACCCCGAGTGGCAACCGCCAACGCTGACCGGGGTCACCGCCGTGGCACAACCGCACTGCCACCAACACGCAGTGATGGGCTGGGACACCGACGCCGCCCTCCTCGCCCGCGCAGGCGCCCAAGTCACCGCCGTCGGCGGCTGCTGCGGTCTCGCCGGTAACTTCGGTGTGGAACGCGGCCACTACGACGTCTCCGTGGCCGTCGCCGAAAC
>JAABUP010008630.1_pt1 | contig 12911 bp, 19 predicted proteins | sample 5559201 | NCBI WGS metagenome assembly JAABUP01 (sample SAMN10711887, study PRJNA513373) | rock metagenome | isolation source: Antarctica rocks | place: Antarctica | reverse complement strand
CGCGTGGGGGTGGGGGGAGTGCTGTGCGTGCCAGCTGGCGGTAGGTGCTCTGTGTTTTGCAGGGGTAAAGTTGGTGCGCAGGTGGGAAGTGGTCCTGGCGGGAGATCCTCTTCTAGCCTGCAAATGGTGCTGACACATTTCATGTGCTTAGCAAAGTCCTGCCACGCTTGATAATGGCCTATTGGCTTGCTATGTACGGTGCAAGAGATGCATACATGCAGGTATGCTGGATATGACACAGCATTGAGCACATGTCAGGTACGCTCTGCTCTGGAACATGTACAACGTCAAGAAGGCTGCTTGCTGAAATGCAGTTCCAAGTCGCTGTTCAGTGAGTGTTGTGGCAGGCTCTGAAGGAGATCTGCATCTACCTGGCCATGGCAAGCAACTTGTATGAGTAGCATGCACCATGAGCTTCTCAGGAAGCTGTGCAAGCATGAACACAGGCCTTTTGACATTGCAGACTGACTGGTACACGTGAAGAGGGCATTGTGGAGTGTGTGATGTATGTGGGCAGGATGTGATAGGCACGCGCACCTCATGTCTGTCTCGTTCCTCCAGCAGGTCAGCATGGATGTCAGCCCACTGCTGGTTCAGGTACTGTGCTTGCCCCTGGGCTGCCTCCACCTCATGCCTCAGATCTTCCAGCTCCGTCTCTGCAGCAGTAGCATACACCAGTGTGGATGATGGTCATCACAAGTCAGCGGAAATTGTTAGGGGCTGAAGCCCGCGCATACTGTTGCGAAAGAACAGGCAGCCAGGAGTTTGGCATCGAGCAGCTTTCTTCACCACAGCATCTGCCTGGCATGCAGCAGTAGCAGCAGCGAAATCCAAAGTCCCAGCTGTAGTCTGCAGTGAAGTTGGGTGTCACCAGTCAAGCTGTGCAAGCTCAAGTGAAGCTTGAGATGTGGTACAGCAAGGGAAGGCGCTCATGGTGTACAAACACGCGCAGAGCTGTTCAAGTTGAGGTATACAGCTGCCTGGCAGGACTGAACCAGGAAGCTGGGCATTCAGACAACAGGTGCTCATCGGATATCAATTGTGCAGCAGACATGAAGCCTGCTGCAAGAGCAAAGTTGATGCAGCACTTTCACAAAGCAAAGAAAAGTTGTTCCAAACAGGCATTCAGACATGCAGCAAGCTTGACAGGCTTTTCAGTGAGTGTGCTGTACCGGCCATGGCCAGCTGTGTGGCTTTGGCTTGAGCAGTCTGGTGCCAGTATAGCCCATCTTCGTTGTTGATCTCGTACTGCCTCTGCAGAGCTGTCAAGCAGTCATATAGCCGATCCATCATGTCTGTCTTGCTGGCCAGCCTGTACAGTGCACACCATTTGGTGACCAAATACAGCATTTGATGACCAAAGACAGCAGAAGAGCGTCCTGCCTTACACTGCTTCCCCTAGATCTGATGACGAACTGTGAAGGTTTTTAACTCTGTGCTTTTCTTGTGTAATGATCAATAGCCAGCTGAAGCAGCCATTTACATGCATGCGGGTGATATTGTACGGTCAGGCAAGATTACCAGCAATGCAGGGCATCATGAGTGTCAGGTATGAACCCTGGGAACAGAGCCAATTTTAGATACTCAACAATACCAAATGTTCAAAGGTTGTTGAGCATCTACAAGTACAGCTTGCACATGCAAGGGCATGACGCACAGCAGGTGTTGAAGTGAGGCAGGCAGCACTCACTTGGCTTCATATGCTCTGACCTGCTCCTTGGCAAGAGCAGTCTTGTTGCTGCCATGCTTTGCCTGTAACCACATCCAACAAAATGAATCCTGCCTGATGCACGGCGTGTTGAAACCATGGCACCAGCGTGTGCCTTCGCATGCAGCTTCAAGAGCAGAGTGACAGGGTATTGGTAACAGCATCAGGGTTGAGACCCTCAGTGCGCTCTGACTCATCACTTGTGCTCTGACTCATCGTTTACACTCTGACTCATTGTATACAGTGAAAAAGCTTAATTACCATATATTTTCAGCAACAGCTCCCTACATGTAATTCTATTGATCCAAATTGGGGGACTGTCAGCATACTGCACACAGACTGCACAGACAGCACACATTGACAATCCATACTCAAGCATACAGACAGACAGACAGACAGACAGACACATTTGATCCAAGCAGTAAAGGAGACATGCGGCACCTGCTTGTGGGAGGTGTCCAGCTGGGCTTGTAGGGCTTTACTTTCCTCCTTGGCTGCTCTCCACTCAGCTCGGGCTTCCTTCAGCTGCCTTGTCAGCCTGGCCTGCATGCAAACGCTCACTTCATCAGTGCCATGGCACCCTTGGTCCAGGCCTTGCTGGGCATTGCTTGCTGTATCACAGACAGACTGGTTAAGATGAAAGGATTGCCCTTGCGCTTGCTGAGGCTGCACTATGGCCAAGCTGCTTGGCAATGACGATGGCAGACAAACAGCTTGCAAAGGCCTGATCAGAAAGGGACGAGCATAAGCTCTCTTGTGTGCACAAACTGCAACAACATGAAGATGCATGGTTCTCTCAAAACAACAAGAGCCGTGAAGCGGCATGGGCTGTGCTTCACAGCTGGTTCAACTTGCAGTGAACCCGCAAGACTCACTGCGGGTCCACTGCAGTCATCATAGGTTGGTTCCATGCAATTTGTGATGACTCAACAATGCAAGTACTTACATTATGCTCTTTGAGGCCCTTGCTGGCTTGGATGTGGCCCTGCAGCCTGCGCTGCTCATGCATGTACTGTCCAACCTCATCTGCAATGCTCACACACAAGCATGAGCACCTGCTGTCATGTTACACATCTCATTTGGCTTTTTTGTTACTGCTTAAAAAAGAACATTAGATGTGAATCAGACCAATGGCATGCAAACAAAGCTTGCCACCAGACCAATGCTTATCCTTATAGACAGTCTGCTTTTGTGGTGCATTGAAAAACTGCATGTTACATTCTTGTTGTTTTGATGAGCTTGTCATTGGGCCCTTTCCACACTACCTTCTCACAGCAGGATGTGGCAGCTTCATTGCCTGTCTGCGATGCAAGCACTTGGATGCAGTGTGAGGTATGCCCAGAACAGCAAACAGGCATGCAACTGCAGCACAGCTGTGTACAGGCAGCTTTACATATGTGCAAAGCTTGCAGAGCATCCTTCGCATTCATGCCATGGGCAAAGCGTGGGCCGGGTGCAAAGCAATCTACGGCAGGGTGCCATGAAATACCTGCAAGAGCCTTGTTCTGGGACCGCAGGTCAGCCAGCATGGAGTCCCTCAGACGCAGCTGCTGGGCTGTGCTACCCACACCCTTCTCTGCCCCCACCCAACCCCCCACTACACCCTTCTGCACACATTGGTCCACGTCACATTCTTCACAACCAAAACAGCTGTGACTTTATCACAGGTGCTCTTGGGAGGCATTGGCCAGCCTGCTTCTGTCCAGACTGGTGCATGTTGCAAGTGTCACTAAAATACGGACCCACTTTATGGTCAGGCTCACTAGAATATGCAGCACCATCTAGAATGGCACACCGGGTGTAAAGCTTGCCTCAGCATGAAGCAGAGCATGCCTGACCTGTGAGAATATGAACAGCAATGCAAAGGGCACCCCGAGTCAACAGTAGAGTGTAACCCACCTGCATGCCAAGCCGTTTTGGGATCTTCCCAGACTGATATGCTTGAGTTGCCTTGGTGAGGGGACTACCAGGTAGGTTGTCCACAGGACCAAAGCCTGTCTGCGGCCACTGTGCAAGCACACGAGGGCTGATAGCAGGCTCTTCCCTGTACCAGCATACAGATTGTGTTACTACATGAGCCGACACTTCCATCTGACAACCAAGCCTTCCCAGCAGGAGCTCACAGGCCCATTGGCTTTTGAATCTTGTACCTAGCTGACTGGTGCATGTGTGTTGCTTGATGTTGGTTGTGGCATTACTATGACGCTGGGAGCCACACAACCTGGCGTGTGTATTTGAGGCCCACTGAAACAAGAAGCTGCAAACTGCCTTGGCATCATCCTCTTGTAGTGTTAAGCAACCTGTGTGATGAAACAGTGCACATTGCCATACAGGGATCTGCATCAGAAACAGCTTTGCTTCATGCAAAATGGATGTCAGCAATTTTGCTAGCCAGCAGGCAGAACGGTAGCAGAATAGCGACTGCGCCAATTGCATTTGGCATGCTGTTCATGTCCCTTCAGGCTAGTTGTTTGCCTGATGGCCATAATAAATGCCAGTCCTAGGATCTGAGGTTGCAGCACAAAAGTAAGAGTGCTGTACTCCACCTGCACTGTAGGCATATGCTCATGCAAGATTGCCATGCAGACCTGCTCATGTCCCTGAACAAGCATTAGGCCCGCTCACTTGTGCTGAATATAGCAATGCACTGCATGGTGTTGTCACTGTCACGTCAAAGCTTTGATGCAGGCAGCGCGTGCAGCTACTTTCACCTGGCTTCTTCTGTTGCAACAGGGGCATGCATCCCGCCCCGTGATTGCTGGGCTGGAGTACCAGCTGCTGCTGATGGTGACAGGGGAGGTGCAGGTGATCCCTCCAAGCTCATTTTGGTGGAGCTCATCTGAGTCTGCACATGGCTCTCTGCGGGTGCTGCCTCAACTGCAGCATGATCAGCTGAGAGACACAGATGATTGCAACATGCTGCATGCCACATACGCTAGGTGTTGACTTTCAAAGAGTGTCCAGTGATCTGTGCTTGCAATAACTTCATGCTGCATGCCACATGTCGATTGTTGCGGTGTCTATACAATGAGCAGCCGTGGGCATGAGTGAAACCCTCCAGTGAACGTACACGTGTCTATAGAACCCTGCAACTGGCTGAAATGACAGGTTGCATGCGCACTTGAAACAGGTGCTTTGTGTTGCGTAACTTGTATCAGCAAGCAAACAGCCTTATTATGTTGTGCCAGAGGGTCACAATCTCACCCTGCAATCTGCTGCCGCTGTGTGATGCAGCTGCTGTGCGAGTCTGATTCTTTGCTTGATTCAGCTCATGTATCAGGTGCAGAATGGTTGACTTGGATGTGGTCAGCTCGTCCCTCAGTAAGCTGTTCTCCTGGACACATTGTTGACCATAATGACAGCCCCTGGGCTGCAGTGATAGTGGCATCCAGTCACCAAACAAGCAATACCTGATGTAGGCCGCGCAGGCCCTGGGGTTCAGGCTCATCAAGATGGAGTGTGATTGGATCTCGCAGACTGGACTGAGAAGAGCTGCTGGAAGCTTCCATGTCATACTTGGCGTGAGATGCCAGTTCGTGTGGAAGCAGAGCAGGCCTGTTTCTGACTTCTGACTTGTTCTGGTTCATGGCGTATTGTAGCTGCACGCCCGCAGGTTCCGGACACTTCTGCTCACAACTCCCAATCGATTGACTGGCGCGCCTTTACAGCGTGTGATGCACGTTGTCCTCAAGACAATGCCAGGCCAATCATTAGCTGCAGTGATCAGCAAAGCAGGTTTGTCATTTGGAAAAGAGAAGCTTGTATGTGTTTGCCATCACTTGCTGTGCCCACCAGAGCAGAGCATTTGAACATTGGCATATCCTTGCCCATACTCCTGCTTGTAGCAACAGCAGCAGCTGTTGCTGACCCGTTTGCATGCTGAGCTTGTGGGTTAGTAACCAGCTGTGACATGAGTCTTCGTCTTCTTCCGTTCATGGTCAATACTGTGCAGATGTGCAGACCAGCAGACCATTGGGGACTCTTGAACGGCATCAATCCCGCTCGAACTGTCTTGTAGCCGGCACAGAAGCCTTTGTCTGCTTTCCACGATCTAATTTCGCGTCCGGATCATTACCAATGTCCCTTCAGCTTCATTCTGGCCTGACCTGTAATCCAGTGTGCTTATCAAGCTGGCAGCCAGGTCGTGTTCAGGCACCCGCTCAGCAGTTTCAGCGGCACACCAAGGCCCGCCTGCGGGGCAAAAGATGTTGCACGTGTGCAGCGCAGAGTATGATTGACGCGCTTGGTGGCAAAGGCCAGACCCCACAGAGAGCTTGGTGGAACGATAAAAAAGAGCTCTGGGCAGCTGTGCATACACCGGAGGAATTGGACGCTGAGCTCAAAGGCAATGGCAAGGAGCTTGTGGTAGTAGGTAAGGCCTTTGCCACCAAGCAAAGATGGCACTCAAGCGGCACTATAACATCACTATAACGATGAGCTGTTCTGCAGATTTTTACGGAACTTGGTGCGTTGGCTGTGCAAAGGTGTACCCTGAAATTTGCCGTGTGGCTGCTGATCCAGTTCTTCGCCAGAAGTGTCATTTTGTCAAGGTAAATGAAGTTTCTGCAAGCTTGACAAAGCATAGCTTCTTGCGGCCAGTTACACAACAGCAATATAGCTTTGTCAATTGGCAGATGTGCCATCATCAATGCTCCCTTTTTCAGGTCTGCGTGGACAGTTTGAAGGACCGAATGAAAGTTGATGGTGTCCGGTCTCTTCCTTATCTGGCTTTCTACCACCCAATAGAGGGCAAGATGCTGGGATATGTCAATCTGCCAAGCAGGTCACGGCTTCTACGTAGCAATATTGACAAGATGCTTGACAACAGCGGTGCAAAATTTGCACTAGATCCAAATGGCTTTGTGATTGTGACTGAAGCAGCTCAGTCAAGAGCGCTCAACACAGAGGAGGAAATGGAGGTCAATCTGCAGGAGATGGAGAAAGAACGGGAAGAACTGTTTTCTGCATCGAATGTGCCTGTCTTCAGCACAATGATGAACTGGATGCAAAAGGTGACCATGTCAGGGGAGGAGCAGTCACGATAATTATGACCATCTGCTGCAATATAGTCAATGAGATATCGGTCACAAGCCGTTCTCATCAATAGTAGTAGTACTATTCAGCCCTCAGCATCCCATAGCAGCTAGCCCAGCAGTTCGCAAAGTCTTCCTGTACATTCAAAGTAGTGAGTCTATTAGGCAGACTGCATTTTGTTCATGTGTATTGCAAAAACAGGTGCTCAACATCATAGAAATGTGAGGAGTTACAGCAGACTTGTTGCTTCTGGTTCTTTCCACATCTAGCAGTATCAATAAATTGTTCAGTGTAGTTCGCAATGACAGCAGAGTACCTCGTGAGCGCACAAACCCTCAAGTCAGTTCAACAATCTTGAATCTAAACCTGAAGCACCTCTTGAACAAGAGCAGCTATTGTACAATTGTTTCGACTTGTGATGCAGGTCTGAGTACCCACTGCTGATGTCAACTTTAGGTGCATTCAGAGCTGAGGTCTTGGTCATGCCACCCTGACTTTGCAATCATCCAGTCAAACAACACAGCCAGAGTAACAAAAGACGTGACTGCCTTGTTCTCACAGAATACCTCCTGCATGACTCATGCAGTAACACTTTCCTTAACAAATGAGACATCACTGCATGTCTCAAGCAAACGCCTGGACTCTTCAAACAAAGCTGATCAGTGTGGCACCCAATAGATTCATTGGAAGCCCATCAACTGCCAAGGCATGTCCAGTTCTCTCACAGGAAGCTTGTCAGGCAATGGGCCTCTGACAAACAGCCAGGACTGACTCCTCCTGTCCTCCAGCTCTGACAACACCTTGCCGTCCTTATCCTTGACCTGAACAACATATCATATCTTTACGCATTCTGCAAGTGAATAAACCACATGGTGCTGCTTTTGATTGCAATACAGGCGCAAGCTGTCTGGTTGCAAAACATGCCCTGATAAATCAGAAATCAAGGACAACGGCTCAAAATTAGCATAAGCAAACAAGCATGTGACTTCACACTCTTGCTGCCACTGCGTCACCAGTCCCACAACACAAACGGTGTGTGCTGCTTACTTCAATCATCCATGTCGCCAAGCCTCGATGAAGGCTGCAAATCTTCATCAGTTGACTGTGCCTTACCAAAGCTAGTAGACCACATTACTCCTAGCAGCATCTTGATTGTGCACTGCTTGTATGGCTGCTTACAGAGTAACAACTCCTCATACAATAGTGATGAGGGCACTTACCAGCTGCTTGTTGAGGCAGCCTGTGAAGCGCACCCACATGGCCACGGATGAGCCACCCAGGGCATCTTTGGCAGCCTTCATGGCCCACTGGCTCCAGTGAGCCTCACGCGGTTCTGCATTGCCTGCTTGTGGTGCAGCCACAGCTGCGCTCCCTTTGCTTTCTGCTGCTCTGCAGTCAATGCCACAGCAAGTATGCAACTTGCCTGCTAGCATTTGCGATTGCTGTGCAGCAGTGTGTTGCGTCAAGTCACGATCTGGCCTCAGGGCAAGTCAACCCTGAAGCATGAAGCAGAGCAAAGCCACAGCAGTCCTACACAGCCAAGTGACAACAAAAGCAGCATATACAGCTGTGAGACAAATGCTGGGAGGCACAGGAATTTGCCTAGCACCAGCACAAGCTGAAAAGCATACACTGCGGGAGCGTCAGGAAGAAGGAAACTGGCCCCCAAAACCTGTGCATGCTGCACCTCCACATCTGTCACCTCAAAGAACCTGCCCTGTGAGCTCTGCTGTGAGAGCACTTCCCTGCAGCACAAGGACCAGAGCATGCAAACCCTCAGGCCATGACACAAGTGCTTGAAGATGAGCACACAAGCATGCTGTAACAGACACATACTGAGGTTGCAGGGCAGAAGCAAACCAAACAAAAGTGTCTGATATGCTCAAGCTACTGCAGGGAATTGTGCGGTGCTGCAAGACACAAGAGTACGCAGGTAAAATAAGCAACTGGCGAAGCTTTGCAGAAAGAGGTTTGTCGCTGTCCATGTGGCACTTCTAACCTGAACATAGTCATCAACGTAGGAGTACACATCTCTGCCAATTTGTCATAATCCTTCTCGTTCATGCACTGGTTGACTGCAAGCAAGAAAGCAAACATTCTGCCTTGTGAGTGCTTTTGCCTCCTGATCCCTGTCTATGGCAAGGATGCAAACAACTGTTGCACAGTGTATAACAAGCAGGCTGTACACTCAAGCTTCGCTCAGTCAAAGCGATGGACACAAGCCTGCACCCTGCCCTATGTCATGCCAATGCAGCGTGCTGCAGCAATGGCAAAGCAGATGTTTCTGCGGGTCAGATGCAGTATGGATCTTGCTGTGTCAATGCGCTGCACAAGGCAGCTGTGATAGACAGGCTCACAGATGTGCCGACTCCTCTATTGCTGTGGCATGCAGACATGTACCTGCGCACCAGGCGTCTTTGGCTCCCTCCAGAAACTCTTTCTCATCAAATGTTGTTTCAACTCGATTTTGTATGGCCCATACTGCCAGATTGCCCTGCAGGGACATTTAGCATATCTGGTGTGACTAGTCACAGATGACTGCTGCTGTCTATGCGAATACCAAAAGTCTACCCTTAAGCTGCGAAAGGGTTCACTGAAAAAACTGAGAAGGTCTGTTGGGTCTTGAAGTATTGTTTTCTCTGGAGAGCTTGTTGTGCCTGCATATAAAAGCGCAAGTATACACAAGTCTGCATCTCAAGCTGCTGTCTGACCAGCAACCTATTCTGCACGGACAAGAACCAACCTGCTGACGCTTCGAATCCTGCCTGTTGAGGCTTGTCAGGACTAGGCTGTTTTGAATTTTCTGCCTGATCCTGTGTTGCTGCATGTGGCGTGCCCTGCTTGTCTTCGCTGCTAAACATCTTCCTATGGTCTGTGGTACTTTGTCGATGCCATGCCAGCAAACTAGTGATCCCTGCAGGCTGGACCCAGTCGCTCACAAGCACACTAGAGGCAACACTCGCCTGTGCCAGCCGATGCATGCTTCCGGCCGAGCGCATCAAAGCGTATGCCATGCTTGTGTGGTAAGAGCAGAAAGTTGTATGAACACGAGTACCACAGGATCGCACTGCTATGTAATCTCAATCTTGAGGCCAAACCTGCTCAGCTGCAGAGCTGACGTCACGGGACGATAGGGCTTTGGTTTGGTGGTGAAACGCCAGCAGCCCGAAACGCCAGCAGTCCGAAATTTGAGTGCTTTGTGGCTGCTCGTCTTCGATGAAAATCAACGGACTTATGATGTGTTCGCTTGTGTGCGGTATCAACCACACATTCGCGAGCACTTCGACGCCTTGTTGCACGACACGATGCCAAACGGCGGTGTTGGGTCGCCTTCCAAAGGATCCCATTACTTCAAGTTGGCTGCTGTCCGCAGCGTATTGCTGTCAATCATGGTCGCCTCATCACAGTAAGATCGGATGCTCTGCGTTCGAAGCCACGTTTGTGCTCAGCAGGCAGCAGGCCCTTGTGACGTCTCGACTACCGACCGCGTTATTGATCTTGCGAGCAGCCTGTCCGCACTGTGCAAACTCGTTGTTTAGGTAAATTGCAACACACCGGCCTGTGCCATCAAGCCGTAAGTTTGAGCAGCTTGAGAATGAGCGAGTCCTCGCCAGAACTGCTTGGGTCGCTAAGTTTTCTAGAGGACATAAGTGAGGAGGAAGGCTTTGACGTTTCTCTGATGGAAGCCGACGGTAGCATCCGCATCACGGTCCAGGGCATGCCTGACACAGACTCGCAGCTCCGTTTCAGCAATCTCAAAGACCTAGTCCGGAGCGCCACCGGTAGTTTTGAACAGTATTTGGCAAATTCAACACCACAAAGCATTGCAGTTGATGGTCAGCCTGGCGCACATGATACCTTGGCCACAGATACCATTGCAGGCCAGGCAAGCGACACATATGATGGCATGGTTGTTAGCAATGCAATCACCATACATGATATGCTGCATGAGCCCATGGCAGATGGGCATGCAGCTGAGCAGCATGCCGTGAAGCCCAGCTACTTGTGCAATATGTCTGATGAGGCAGCTGACATCAACAGCGCATGGCCAATGCCTGGCTGTGGTACTTATCCGGTACGTCATTTTCCAATCTCAGCATTAACAGTACATGCTATGGCTTGATAGCCTGAGAGCAAGCCCATCGCGCGCTGCACAATCGTCCAGCTGATCAGCATAACGCAAAGCAGCTCAGTGAAACAGGAAGCTGGCTCAAGGTCACCATGATCTTGGATGATGTTGTGAGTGTGTGTTGCAGGCAGTGGAAGCAGAAGCTTCAGCAATGGCTGATGCCCAGGCTGAGTGTGGCAGCAAAGGCACACATGCAGCAACGTGCAATGTGCAAGAAGAGGCGATGCTGTGGGATCCTCAACAGCAAGCCAGCTCTTGGGACAGTGATGCACCTGGATCTTCCAGTGACACAGGGTACCATACCAGGCCATCCACAAGCACCAGCATGTACAGTACCTCGGCGCCAGTCAATGCATCTGAGCCATTAGGTGAGATGAATCCTCCAGAACATCTCATCAGCTTGATATTGTTGTGCCACCACACCTGTTGAGTTGCCAAACCAGAATGCCTGATGACTCACAAATAACTCGTCACCTAAGACCCATAAAGCATTCAAGTATGTGAGCATATTGTGTGTTTTTTTGGAGGTTGGTCAAAACGCAGGGCCGGACAAAATTACTGTCAGCAGCAGCTGTGACCCTGCTGCATCTGGTGCCTTGCGCCACACACAATGCAATGCAATGCCTTGTGCAATCCCAGAGCCTATGCTCAAAGATGACCCCCCTGAGATCATGTCTCACAGTGAAGTTGGATTGCAAATGAATCAGAGCCATCTTATGCAGTTTCTGCGTGCATACAACCGGGCTCCCAGCGCACATAAATGATGTCATTTTCTGTCTTGCGTGGCAGGCATCCCACAGAATGCAGGTGCACAGCAGATGGTCTTGGCAGAAGATGCCATGAACCAAGAGATATCCTCTCTCATGGTCTGTCTGGGGCAGATGGCTGCCTCCTACCCTCACAACTGGCCTCACATCATTGCTTCTCATGGCCACTCACTTGCAGGTCAGCTGCAGCACTCTCAGTAAGCCTCCAGTACTTTCTCCGCAGTGCCTGCCTGTTGCATCAGCATTCTGGCTGATGTAAACAAAATGCTGACTCGCTGTGTCTACAAAGACGCGTGCAAGTGCAGCTTTCTTTGCGGCAAGGCAACATAGCAAAGCTACTTGACAAGAACTCTCACCACCACAAAGCTGTTGATATTCCGCGATTTCAAGCCCAACACCATTAAGCATTATGTCAATGTCTAACAATGTGCTGATTCTGACCAGTAGCCAGTCACTCTGCTGCTGCACAAATGACAAGGGTAGAAACACTCAGTCTGTATGAAAATACAAGCTACTTCTGACAACCTCACATGGCAACTATTGGCGCGTCAAGAACATGTTGCATGATGGGCAGTCTTTGCCACAGCTGCAGTGACAATTTCTCAGAACCTCACGGAGGAACTTCCAATTCAGGCTATGTTAGACCACGACATGTCTGTGATGTGTGTGCAACACTGTCATGAGTCAGCTGTGGTAGCAGCTTGGTGTCAAATGTGTCAAGTGTTTGGTGGTGAGACTGTGACTATGTTCTTGTGGTTCTGCAGCACATCAGATAGTCACCACTCGTGTGACAGATTGATCCATCTCACAGCTCAACCTATCACATTGCAATTTGACGACAGAAATCGCCATCAAGGGTTGCTGTGTCCCGACTGTCCTTTCAGCATATTCTGAGTTGAGTCTCAGATAGTTCTGGGTTTACGTTGGCATGCAGCAAATGAGATGGGCGATCAAGCAGGCAAAATGTGCCCTGAGGTGCTGGCTGAGGTACTGAAAGGCCTGCTCATATTCCGTGATGCTCTAGTTAGCATACTTCTGAAGAATGCCATAGCCATGTCACAGGAAGAGTACTCAATGCAATATGACAAGGTAAAGTGCTCTACCTGTTTGTATGCAAGACTGGATCATGCAGCAATCTTCTGGAAATTGACGACGATGCTCCTCAGCGACGACAGGACGCAGCTTGTCAGAAGCAGAAAGCCGGCAGCAAGCACAAGCGACGTCGATTGGTGCAACGGCCTGATCCTGCCGCTTCAGCCGGTTCCTCTTCTGC
>JAABUP010008628.1_pt1 | contig 12915 bp, 14 predicted proteins | sample 5559201 | NCBI WGS metagenome assembly JAABUP01 (sample SAMN10711887, study PRJNA513373) | rock metagenome | isolation source: Antarctica rocks | place: Antarctica | reverse complement strand
AGAGAAGGAGGCGAAGTGGGAGGAGAGGGCAACTATATTGGCGAAGGGTAATCCACTAAGTCAATCTGGCACTTCGGTTTGCGAAGCGCCCACGGCGGGGATGGCGGGGTTAGGGCTTTGTAGTCACACCAATGAAGGGGTACCGGGTTCGAAAGGGAGCGCCAGCGATGTGAGGGGAGATGTATGGATACCTGGAAGACACGTACGGCGGGGAAGAGCTGATGAGCCGTGTAGGAGAACATCCAAGAAGCGATTCGGTTACACGAGGCTGGGAGGTGAGAGCAATCGCAACCGCGCATCGCAAGCAAGCTACATGACGGAGTTCAGCGTCATCGCTAACGCTGTTTGCGAAATTATCCAGATCTCGAACGGTCTACAGTAATGTTTGGGCGGCTCGCCAACCCTTCCGGCGCAAACGACGCCTTGAGTCAAGTCCTCTACGGTCTCGCGCTCAGGTTCGTTATACGAACGCAGAGACAAACAACCCATGCTCTGACTCTGACTCTTTCTTTCCCTTTCCTTACCTTCAGTCGACTGAATTGATTGCTTCCATGAGCTAACATACCGAATGCACAGACACGGTTGGGGCTGCCCCCCAAACCCCACCCTCGCAATAACCTACCTCTCCGCCGCAGCCTCCAACTCAGCCGCCATCGAATCCTCCGCGCTAGCCTCCGGCTTCAAGAAAGGCGGCACCGCAAAAGGCGAGCTGGTCCTCGCGATCTTCGAGCTGGCGAATTGTTTCCGGCACGGCTGGGGCGTGAGTAAGGATCCTTTCGCCGCGAAGCAGTATTACGAAACGGCGGCGAATCTGGGTGATACGGATGCGATGAATGAGGTTGCGTGGTGTTGTTTGGAGGGATTTGGGTGTAAGAAAGATAAGGTGAGTAAGAGGCTTGGGTGTTGGGTGTTGATGATGTCCATCATGGGCGCGTCACGGCCGACGTCGGGCTACTGGTGCTCCTACAACACCCGCCCAACCTCAAATCCCCAACCCGGCCCCACACCCCGCCGCACTCCAATCAAACCCTATATCCTCAGCAGGCAGCAACAACTTTCCAACCCATCAAGGCTAACCAAGCGTGCCCATCTACCTTAGTACGCCGCAGCGAAATACTACCGTCTCGCCGAACAGAAAGGGAGTAAAACACTAGGAAATTCCTGGTACGTCCGCGCCTTTCTCAGTCTTCCGTGGGTGTTGTTTCGCCTTACGTCTGTAGCTGTATGTATCCAGCGTGTGGTGATGAGGTCCCCTTGCAGAAGCGTCGTTCCACATCCCTCCTGCAAAACGTGCTTGATTGGCTCGCGATGTTTTCTTTCTGTTGGGCGAAAGGCTCGGGTGTTTGGCGGTGTGCTGCACTTGGAACTCGGAACTTGGAATTCGGAACTTGGACCTTGGAATCGGGAATGCTAAAGCTGACTTCTACATTTTCCTTTCTTGCGAAAACAGGATCTGGAAGGACAAATATAACCCGAAATAAACGAATGGGACCGAGAGGCGGCGGTCGGGTACCAATCTACCAAGGAATTATCATGTCCCACCCACTACATCGCGTCACGTCACGTCACGTCACGTCAGGGCGATGATTATTACTGTCGAGAGAGAGGTTTTCTGCAGGTACTCTACATGTACCTTAGCTATCCATTACATTTTCCATTGCAGGACATCGGTCGGTTTTCTCGCAAAAGAGTCGATTTTATATATCATGATTTGATTTGATTTGATTTGGAGTGTAGCACGGATTCTTCTCCATTAACTCTCTCCACAGTTTCCAGCGTGAAGTGAAGTGAACGTCAGGCTGGCTGATCTGATCTGATCTGAGCCGATCCGGTCCCAATTTGGTATCTTTCCTATCTACATCCCATCCATCCCACCCATCCATCCATCCTACGATTCAATGACCACCCATACATAAGGACAAACTTCGTACGTGAAGAAGGGGGGGTGATAGATACATCCACCCATGAATAGAATAGAAATTTCGACAACAGAATAGTCGTCGTCGTCGTCGTCGAGGTGAGGGATCATGAAAAATCGTAATATCATTCGTGCCGTGCCGTTCATATAGCCATCCATCCCCTCCCGTCCCGTTCCCAAGAAAGAAAGATACAGGAAAGGCGAGAAAACAAAACACAGAATGCGCGCGCGCTCGCTCGCTTTGCGTGCTAGATGGATGACTTTCAAAATCAAGCAATCAGATTTCAACAAGGAAACAACGCTAAGAGATGGATATCGTAGTCGTAATGCCGGCGAGGCAACTGATGGAGCCGTCCCAGTAGTAGGAACATTATCCGGTACAATCTTTCTGTCGATAAGCGCTTCGTCTCGTGGGAGACGGTTGCTTTGCGAGTTGTCTAGGAACGCAGTGAAGGCAAAAGGCAAAAACGCTGAACATATGGCACCGAGAAGGAAAGGGAGATGGTAAGACGATAGGGTAGCGAGGTGATAATTCAGCCAGCGCCAGGACTCTGATCTTGATGTTGGCCCTTGGAACTGCACTCGGACACCATCCTCGCAAAGTCGCGGACTACTTCGGCGGGGACTTTATCCCACATCAAACTACGCGTGTAGACCTCAGCGGCGGAATCTTTGTTGTTATTATTCCGCATCGCGGCCAACGCCTCACCCAAGTTGCGGCGGTGCTGGGATGATATCGGCGGTGGCTGTTGCTCGTTTATAAAGTCTTGCGATGTGATGCCGTTGTACTGTTCCGCCGAGAGTGAGAAGAGTTGTTCGCCTATCTGTTCTTTGGTCGGATCGACGAGTTGGTGGTGTAAGGTGTCGAGAGAGGACCGGGAGAGGCCGGCGATCTCGGCGGCGCTGAGAGTGGTTTTGGCGGATGGCCAGGCTGTACCGGATGGAGCCGGTTCTAGAGCTTCGACACGGTTGGTGAAGGCGAGGCGAGGATCTACCGACGGCTGCACACCGGCATCTTTGAAGATATTGTCGAGGACAGTGGCAGATGCTGCGCGCACTTCGTCCGGCAGATGCGGGATTGATGGCGATGTTGTCGTGGAGCTTTTGGAAGCTACGAAGGCGCCGAAGAGTAATAGTACAAGAAGCAAGCCAGCAGGCCTGTCGTCATCTTTAGTGGTTGTCTTTTCGGTCTTCTTCGGTAGTACCACGACTGAGGTGTCTGGATGAGGCTCGTTATCGATGGAGAAGTCGTTGGCAAGCGAGAAGTCATCCCAAGGGCTGCTGTCCATGGTGAGGTTCTCGAAGTCGGAGAAATCAGCCGAAAAGCCGGATGAGCTGGGTACCGCAGACATGGCAGTGCTCTCTAGCTTTTGGACGTGCTCTGTGAGATAGGCGTTCTTTTTCCGAAGATCACCAGTCTCGAGAGTGTGGCTTCGGACCATCTCTTCTTTCTCCAGTAGCAGATTGTCGATGTACTGCTTGCATTGCTGTTGCGATGCCGCCCACTCGTTCTTCTCTCGTTCCCATTCACTTTCTCGCAGTTTCATCTCTGCAAGCGCCTCTTCTAGCTCGGTGATGATGGTGGTGAAGTGCTTCTTCTCTTCTTCTAGCCGTTCGGTGTGCTGCTTCTTGCGTTGGCGGGAGTCAAGTCTAGATTATATTAGCTGGGCATCGCGACCAAATGGTGTCCAAGACCAAAGAAGGGATTGCCGTACGCTGCCTGTCTATTCCTCAGGAGACGCTTCTGCTGCTTCAGCTCTTTGATTTCTTGCTCATCGCTGGTAAGGCCGATCAGCTGGTCGATATTCTGAAGATTCCTCTCGGCAGGTATCTCGAACCGTGCGTTCTTCTTTCGGATGCCATCTCGCCTTAGCAAGGGTGAGTGTGATCGATATGACGGACTACCGGGTCGCATGCGCTTCGGTATTGATCGATGCTCGAGTTGATCCGACGAGTTCATCGACATCCAGTCCTTGCCCGAGGTCGGAGACGTCGACAGTGACCCATCATCTCCGAATACTGTGCCCGTTCGATATGGAAGCCCTCCGTACGTTGTCGCATTGACCGAGCCGACGGCGCCGGTAGAGTAGGATCCGGTGCCGTTTGACTCGTACTCTGATGGAAAGCCTTCATAGACTGCGGTCGGCGTGCAAGAACCCGAAGGACCGTCCATATTCCACGTCGAGCTCTGCTGCGCGTATGCTGTAGCTTGAGAAGCTTGCGGACGGATGAAAGGGTTGTTGCTCTGCTCAAAGAATGGGTTTGTTGAGTTGGTGGAAGCTCGGATTGGGGCATTCACATCCTGATGCGTGTAATCTGACCATCCATCTTCCCGGGGTGAGAAATTCGCGTTGCTATCTGCGAAGGAGTCTCTCCGGTTCGCAGTGAGCGGTGACATGTCTGGTGTATATGAATCGAGGATGTTCTCATCCAAAACGCTCGATTCGTCTTCTTCAGGAAATCTTTGCTTCGTATCCAGCGATGACGGCGATGGTCGATGGAAGTCAAAGGTCTGCGCAAACCTAGCCATTGTTGTTGATGCAACTTTGGACGCACGGTGGGAATGGCGGTGTGGGCCGGATGTAGGTGGGATGTCTGCCCAGGTGAACGGCACAAGTGATGGTCGCTGAGGGAGACGAAGTAGGCGCGCAACAATAACGACGATCGAAGACAGAACCGGTAGAGTTGGGAAAAGACTAGCGATTGTCTTGAGAGACAAAGTACATTCAACAAGAGAAGCAGTAGTGGTCTTTACTTATTGTGCACCGTTTGGGATGGTGTATCTGTGTTGCGATAGCAGCATGCGAGGCGATCCGTTCCCGCGTCAAGACGATTGGATGCCCTTCACTTCCGAACTCTGTCTCTCTCCAAGAGAGCTAGGGGTTAAGGGCTAACGGTAAAAGCCACAACATGGAGGACGAGGGGGAAGTTGGGTACACTTGCAGCTTGTGACCGGGGATGGCGCAGGCGACCGACGAATCCCAGGGTCATTTGTTTGCATGAGACTGCGACTTGGCGAGGAGAAGAGCCAGGAGAGGGCGGATACTTGATAGGCCGTTGGCGAGGCTGGATGATGTATCTTCAAGTCCAATCACACCGATTGCTTAGGTACGATCCTTCAATGGTACAAAGTCACGTTGGGAATAATAATAATAATACTTGTGAAGCCGTAACGATGACGATGGGTGATCGATACCCAATCTGATCTGCTGCCCTATTACCGCATTGCTGCTTCTATTTGCGTGCTGTGGTCATATCCCTTCGCTCTTTCTTTCCATCCCACGCCTGGACACAGTCAGACGTTGGTGGGTCAAAGATCGATCGCCATGGCGGCCCGCTCCTTTGCCTGGCAGCGGACGCCAGACGAAGCGACAGTCAGTAAGGTATCTTGCTCCAACTGGAATCTCTTCCATGGCCCGTGTTCATCCCATTTGCTCCTTCATCGTCTTCATATCGCGACATTCTCACTCGTCACTAATACCAGACTGAGTATCCTGTCATGTCATCTCAGTTGTCTCGATCGAACTAGGGAGTAATCCAGTCATGATGAATCACACCGCCGACTTCGCGCGACACGCTTGTCTCCATCCGAGATGGCATCTACAGTGAACATCATACATCTATCAAGCAACGACCCTCACGACGAAGCCGATTCCCGGTTTGCCTCCCTGCATCGTTGGAACCGTACTTGCTAGCTCGGTCCAGGTTGAGTCATGAGGCCGGAAAAGAGTGAAACAGTGCCTTGTCCGATACAAAGGACATACTTGTATTTGTACCGTAGGTACTTCACCGCCTCAGTTCAGATCTCGATGGGAGATATCCAATGCTGAAACCCGGGGCAAACGTCGGTGGAGCCGCAGCCTGACATCCTGCGCCTCTGCGGCGCACCTTTCCCAACCGGCCAACTGGGTTTACAATGTCGTTGCCGTTCAATCATCACGCAGTATTTCATGTTCCGCGGGACAACCCAGGCAAACGGGTTACCCAGAGGTCTGGATGCCCGAGGCGTACTTGTACGGGTGTATAGCCAGCCCGGCTCTGGAGTCGCTCGACAGTCATTGTCCTTTCGGTGTTTTCTGCGTAGTCATGTCCTGTCGATTATTGGAGTGATCGTTGCCGCATCTCGCGCCTTAGACCTGACATGACATGTGGAGTTCACCTTAATTTAGCGACAACGATAAGGTGGGGTTCGTTCATGCAGTCGTAAAGGGAGAGAGAGGCTGTTTGGCTGCTACCTCCACTCTCTGTCTCAGTTACAACAACTTGCTCTCCAGAGGCTTCGGGTACCTCACGAGTTATAAGAAGGCTGCTTATCGATGGCGAGTCGGACAAAAGTATTCGCCTTCTGACCATAATTAAACATCCCAATTTAGCCATTTAGGCAGCGCTGACATCTGATTGGCATGGCATCCTGTTTTATTCATGGGCCGTGCGAATAGGAACGGAGGCTTCCTGCCCCGTTCCAGAAAATCCCCGCCAAATAGAGTATTCCTGCCCAAAAGACGAGGCTGACAGCAGGCCCTCGACCAAATCCAATCATCACCACTTTTCAAACCTGACTCTCCCATTGCCTGCCGGACTTCGGCGGGCCCCACGTCACGTTCCGATCACGATGAACACTGTCGGGCTTTGGGCGAATTTTGATGAAGCCGCCGGTGATCTCACGCGTGCTTCGAGACTCGATCCTACGCTCCCTACATGTGTGATTGGTCTTTGCGGTGTGCCCACTGTTGCAGAACGGGTTTCTGATAGGTTCTCTACACAACAATTGAATGGAAGCCTGTCAATCACTCTGATAACGCCCGAGAAAGCAAAGCCATCCATAGGATGTTACTGCAAGAGTCTGCTGGAATGGAGCAACGACCAAAGAAACCTTCCGCTGAACCGTGCGTATGCAAAACTCCACACTTTCATAACGAGCCGTGCAGGATACGGAGAGCATATTCGTCAAGTCATCGGGTGCTGCCTGGAAGGTTTGAAAGCCTCTATAGATGGAAATCAGCCGAAGCCATGATTGCAAGAAGTCGCAAAGTCGCAAAGTCGGCGATCCGGCAATAAGCCAAGAGCGTAGTCCAGCTGATGAGCAAACGCCCGCTTGAGCCGAGGTGAGAGGCCCTTGTCTACACGTCTGTTGAGCGGTCAGGCGCAGTTAGTGTAAGAGCTTCCGAAGCTAGAAATGGACAAAGTCCTGCTGCTGAGAGATCTCATGAGTGTCAGCTCCTATGGGAATGTGCATGGGCTCATCCTCAAGACCATCCGAATCAACATCTTCGCTGTCTATCGCATCGTAGCCGTCCTCCTCCTCGCTGGAGATGTCGCTGCTGTTGTCTTGTTCGCCATCCCGATATCTAGAACCGTCGGAATCTCCTAGTTTGTTAGCAACAATCTTCCGAATCTGGCCTGCTCTGTCAACGTGAGGCAGTCGGCATTTCTTGTTATGGCAGGCTCCGGTGTTTGCGTAGTCTGGGCATTCGTATACGTGACGATCCTGACAATCAGCACCGTGTTCGCAATACCCTAAGGTAGCAAAATTTTGGCAGACAGGAGCACCAGGGTTGACTCGAATGTGAGCGTAACGGCAAGCTGGATTTGAACACTTTCCCCGCAGGAAATGTAAGCAAGCCGGTACTCTCTCTGGTGTTGGGTCGTGTGAAAGATCGCAAGCGTTGCCGGCGGGACATAATCCTGTTTTGAGAAAGTCTTTGCAAATGGCTACCTTGGATGGGTCGTGGATGTAAGGACACAATGGACCCTTCGAACAGAAGCCTATATAGGGGAAGGAAAAATCGAATTAGTTTTCCACCGACCCAGGGCCACATACCATGAGGCATCAGCCAAGATTGGTCTGAAGTAGTACGCTGTAGTTGGGGAGGAGAAAGGGGGTACCCGTTGTCGTGAACCGCCTGCACGGTTCTGAGACCTTCTTCACATGTCCGCTTCTCCTATTGAACGCCATAGCTTCCAGTCAGTCTCACATGGTTTGCGTCGGTGGCCATCGTTACTCGTGGCGACATTTATCACAGGATGTTGCTCACTTCTTTGCTTTCACAAGTCCTGATCGGTAAAGATTGCCATTCTTGCTTCTCAAGAATGTCACTCCGCCAATGTTGGCTTTCTTCGGAGTAGATCGGGCGCCGCTTGCATCACCTAGGGCACATAAGTCTGATCTCGAGCTGCTGTCTTGGACGAAGCAGACTGGCCTACCCGACACTCTTACAAGTCTACTTCCACCATTTGTGACACGGAAGTGAAGACCGTTTATTGTCACCTCATGAGTTGATGCTGTTCCACCCCGAGTCGAACTTGGTCCAGTGGGCTGAACTGACTGGGAGGCGATTCTGTGTAGGTGTCTGCTGATCTTTGACTTCTCCCGCTCATCCCGCTGCTGAGCCTTCAATTTCCGAGTCTCCTCCATGGCTCTAGCCCGCAATTGTGTCTCTTTATCGTAAACCGAAGTGTTGATCAATTGCATATGACGATCGCGCTTGGCAATCCAACCCGTCGCTGTCGGTGGAGGCTCGTTTTCATTGACGTTGTTAGTAACGCTGCCCTCTGCTGTGAAACCAGTGGAACCAGGCTGAGACGCGTTGAAAGGCCCAGTTGACACTGTGTTACCATTCAAAACCAAGGTACGGTTTCGGTGTGCAGGCAGTGCTACTCTACCGCCTCGCCCTCGTGCCCTACTGTATGGAACACCACGGGCCTGTCTCCAAGACGTCGAACCTCGGGTGTGACCTCGGGAGGAAGAATCCGATGGGAACACATCAGTTTGATCAGAAGGTTGTTGGGTTTTGTGTAGATTGATGTGACCTGTCAAGCTCAGTTCAGGTGGCGGTGACACAGGGCCGACGGCAAAACTTACCAGCAAGCTGGCTAATCTTTGCGAGTAGATCCTGATCTTCGGACATTGTCCTACGGCTGTTTTGTGTTTGAATGTACCTTGGGTTGAAGCTGTGCACTGTAGTAGAAGAATGGCATGATGAGAGAAAGTAAGGTCCGATGTGACGCTGCGCTACGGCCGCTTATTAGTCAGAGTTGAGTAATCAACTGTTTTAACTTAACGTGATCCACCACTTAGTGGTCACCACCACCTAGTGGTCACCCCACCAAGAAGCGTCGCGTTGTTCTTACAACACTTACTATAGCAAAACCGCAACGACAAGCAGCGATACAAAAAGAAGATAGACTTGAACTAGCCCTTTAAGCCTATCAATAAAACAAATTTTCAACTCCTACCGCCGCAGCAAAAAGGTGGGGTGACCACTAGGTGGTGGTGACCACTAAGTGGTGGATCACGTTAGTCAGATAGGTGCTCTGTAATCGTGCTCTACTTTACTCATGGAGACCATTGCTCTTCTACTCCTCTTTAGCTAGTGTTGAATGCATACACGGCTACTCAGTGTCTTGTCGGCGTGAGGAACTTACTTAACCTCATACCGCTAACATCATGTGTACCACCGCAGTCCAATACTAGTCCAAGAGCAGATACATCTCTACGAGTTCTTATCTCGTTCATGCATAGAACCAGATTCTGAAATGAACTGATTCATGACATAGGAAGTTTGAGAATCAGCATCATAAGGTTTTAAGATCTGTCGAGCTCAACACCGAGTCTGAAACAGGTCTTGGCCAAGCAGTCAGTAATGAGTCATATTACAGTCTGTGAATGTGGAAACACGCTTGCTCGTACCCTCCACAACGAAGTGCAGAATGTGAGGTATGGCTCGTCAACACCTTGGATGCTCTCCCAACGAACGCTAATGATGCAACGCATATGTTGATAATCAAAGGAAAGGTTCACGAAGGTAAGACGTCTTCCATCTTGACGTTCTCGTCCTCGTCGTCCGTGCCTAAGCCCTCCCCTATATCTGAAGCTCCCTCCAAGCCATAGCCGGATTCCGGTGCTATCTCATCCTTGGCCTCATCGTATGATTGAGCATCCGCGTAAGTGCTAATTCTCGCCTCCGGCTTGAGCTGCCATGTATTGGCATGAGGTCCAGCTTTCACGAGATGAGCAACCATCTCGAGTGTCGCTTTCAAGTATGATTCTGGCTGGTTGAGTTCAGCCTTGAGAGACTTGAGTGGCCAGTAATTGTATTTCTTAAAGCAGTTGTAGATAAGATCCAACAGCTCATTCTGAGGCATTCGGTGAGCCTTGATGTCCTGTTGCTTGCCGCGCTGTGGCCCTGTCGTTTTCTAGTTCGTCGTCAGCTATCCCGCGTAGCCATGAACGTCCACTAAGAAACCTACAATGAAGCTCCCGAAGTTGCCTGGGGCACCTAGCGTTCCTGGAGCTAGTAGATTCCCACCATGCGAGGAAACGTTGCCCGTAAGGAATCTCGTTTCACGCTTCGGCTTGAGTGCTTGCTTGGTTCGCTCCTCCATGATTTGCCTGTACTCCTCGTTCTCCACAGGAAGACAGTTAATCTCAGTTTGGACCTGCCCCGCGATGGCTGTTTGTTCTGTGAAGCGGAGGACTTAGCCCTGGTAGTTTATTTACCCAATGCACCTTTGTAAGCTTACTAGGGACGGCTTTTCTGTAATATGGTTGCCATCTCTTCCCTTTCTCATATTTGGCTTGCCCTCCCTGTTTTCCTCGATCTTGGAACCGAGGTCTTGGGGGAACATGTGGATAGGTCATTCCTCCGACACCTGCGCCTACCTTTGCTCCGCCTTTGATCTTGGAGGAATACCCTGGTAAGTCTTTCTCAGTGAAAAGGAAAGTGTTGGCAGGACTTTGGTTTGTGACGTGCATGTTGTACTCCTTTGGTACGTTCTTATTTCGCGCGATGTCTGACGATAGCAGCAAGCTCATCTGAGACGATCGCAAGGTCAGCCTATGGTCGTGCCACATCCACGCGTGGGAACGGAACGTCTTCGTACCCTAGTGATATTTCCTGTCGGACCTTCTAGTCTGACCGTACCCAGCTGTATCTCCTCGTCATCATCAAACTTGGACCAATTCTCCCAGAGAAATTTCGGAAGCCTTGTCAGCCAGACGCCCTGCTGTGCGCTCGAGAAGTCCAGGTCTCCAGCGTCTTCGTAAATGTCGTCATCTGAAAGTGCTGCAGGTGAAGCGCCCATTGAGTCCGGATCTTCCTTAATTTGAGGTTCTCCACCGTTGAAAGATGTGAAGCCCGACTCTAATTTCACTGAAAGTACGCTGGCTCCGTTCAGTGTTGTCATTCTGATGTATGGCAGTTTATGTTCTCAGCAGCTTGAACGTCGAGCGCAAGACGGGGAGTTTTCGCAAGCTTTCGGGAAATCTGCTGTACAAGAGTTCGCCGTGTTGCTTTGTTCAACGATCTATTGAATGAGGTCTACTATTTCCTAATACATGGTGCTTACTAAGCACCACCGGACCATTATGTCTGGGCATCAATGGATCGACGGTGGAACCACGACAGCATCATGAGTTTAAGGTATGATCAGCTTTTCCCTTCCCTAATGCACGACTACTCTCATCAACCATCTCAGTCCTGGGGGCTCAACCAGCTCAACCAGCTCGCATCAACCCAGATTCACGTTCTCTCAGTCCAAGGCTCAGGCTAACAGGGGATAGTTCATTGAAACCTCTTTCATCGGGCTCTGAAAGACTACTTTATTCTTCTCACCTAGAGATAACGCCAAAACTGCGCCCGAGAGCCTAATGGCGCTTGAAATCATCGCTCACCGATACAGAATCGCCGCATACTGAATTTATCAAACCTTCTAGTCGCCGTTGACTCCACATGGCAATCTAGACTCGGAGACGAACTCTCGCGCTGTGCTATAGCGCACATCGAGTCCTCCAACTGTTGCTTAAACAGCAAGTGCTCGGGACCAGGAACTTCCCAGGTGCTTCCGATGGATCGTATGTGTATATCGCATTTCGTTAAGCCGTGCACCTCGAGCAGCGGCTTTGCCCAACCATCATCTAAAGTCCATTTTCTCAAGGCCTCCACGGCCAAGCTCAGACTCAGATCGCTTAATCTATGCATCTCTTTCGCAAACCACGTGCCAGCAGCTCTCCCATGTTTGATCATCCCATGGTGCGTACTTCGGATCCCTCCTGGGACCACTGGTTAAAGGCGTAATCTCAAAGTACCATCGTATCTGCAGATGAGTGATGGCGGCAAGACGCTGCGGACGAATGGTATTTCAGAGATCGATCAGAGTGTGCAGGTTTTCTCACATTGAAGACGTTACTGTTGTAGAAGATGGTGATAGCCTCATTGTAGACTTGTCGGCAGGTTTGTATAAGGGCGAGATTTGCATTGGACACCTTTCCGGCAAGTGTTTCGTCGAAAGAGTTTCACTCCTCCGGAGAAGCAGGGGCAAACCAAGTGATTTGTTATCAACGGCAATGGACATTGTATATGACCAAGTCTTTTGGATAAGGGTACGAGATGTAGACGGTTCCCACCAAGGACGTAAGTGTAGATCTGCAAGCGGAGCTCGGGTGGGAGTCGACCCAGTAAGCTGGATTTCGAATTCCGGGTCGGGTCGAACGATGCAGATGGATTTCTACGTCTGCGTGGTATGTAATGGCTTCGGCGCGCTTGCTTTTCTTACTTTCTGTGTTTCTTTCAAGCCGGCTTCGGTACAACCACCATGACGGCGCAGGATACAGTAGCAGGGAACAAGGTATAACATAGGCAAATGCACAAAATGCCCAAAACTTTCTCGCGTAGATCACGGAGTAGACCCATGCCAAACCTGGATTAAGTTGACGCGATGGTTGAGTGCAGAGTACAAATGTCTATTGAGGTTGGGGGTACTGCTGCCTGTTACGACGAGTGAAAGTGGAGGGTCGCCGGAAGAGGTCAAGGAATCAAGTAATTGTTGGTTATGCTGTAGTTAATGCAGTCTTTATTTTCAGCGGCCGTAAAGGCGAGAGACCGTGATGGCTTTGACAGAGTAAGTGGCACCTTATCTCAGATCTGGGGTAAGTGGCACTCATATGTCAATTCAGTCAAGTGAATAGGTGTATGCCAGCCCATCTCAGCAGATTTGCT
>JAABUP010008627.1_pt1 | contig 12917 bp, 14 predicted proteins | sample 5559201 | NCBI WGS metagenome assembly JAABUP01 (sample SAMN10711887, study PRJNA513373) | rock metagenome | isolation source: Antarctica rocks | place: Antarctica | reverse complement strand
CTCAATGACCGTGCGCCCATTCTCCAAAAGCCTGCGTCGGGCACCCCCGCCAGTCTCAATCAATGTGCGCCGGAAACCGCCCTTGATTGCGCGTCGGGGCAATCATCATTGCGCGCTGCTACACGTATAAGCGAAGCGTCATACGCCGTCTCGCAGCACTGCGTGGCGGCGGAGGGCGCTGACCGCTTGTCCGCCCTATAAAGGCCGCCGCTGCCAGACCGGTCAAAGCAGACGACGGTTGGTATAAGCCCTGGGGTCAGCCTACGATCCGAAGCTTCACTCGGCGTCCGGAGAAGGAGTGATGTGCGGCCAGGAGCCTCGCCAAGCACGCCCCCGCCATGGGCCGCCCCAAGAAGTAGCCCTGCCCCTCGTCGCACCCAAGCTCTTCAAGGCATGCCAGCTGTGCCGCCGTCTCGATCCCTTCCGCCGTCACCCGCATACCCAAGGACCGCCCGAGCGTTGCCACTGCCTGCACGATGGCAGCAGCGCCCGCATCCTCCACCACATGCGCCACGAAGCCATGGTCGATCTTCAGCTTGTCGAACGGGAAGCGCCGCAGGTAGCCCAAGCTGGAGTACCCCGTCCCGAAGTCGTCCAGCACGATGCCCACACCCAGGGCGCGGATGCCGCCCAGGGTCTCCAGCGTGTGCGCGGTGTCGTGCAGCAGCGTGCCCTCGGTGATCTCCAGGTCCAGCGAGCCTGCCGCCATCCCGGTGTCGCGCAGCACCTCTGCCACCAGCGCCGCCAGCCCCGGACGCCGGACCTGGACCGGGGACAGGTTCACCGCCAGCCGCATCCCCGGCCACTGCGCGGCCTGTGCACACGCGGTCCGCAACGCCCACTCGCCCACCGGCACGATCAGGCCGGTCTCCTCACAAAGCGGGATGAACTCGGAGGGCGGGATCATGCCCTGGTCCGGATGGCGCCAGCGCAGCAGCGCCTCAGCCCCCGTCATCCCGCCTGTGCGGAGGTCGAACTGCGGCTGGTAGTGCAGCAGGAACTGGCCCTCACCCAGCGCCCGCCGCAGGTCCTGCTCCATCGAGTGCCGGCGGTGCAGCCGCGTGTTCATGCTGGGCTGGAAGAAGCGGTAGCTGTTCCGCCCCTCCGCCTTAGCGCAATACAGCGCCATGTCCGCGCAGCGCAGCACGCCATCCGGGTCCGGCCGTGCCTCGCCTGTGGCGACCGCGGCGCCGCTGCACAGGGTGATGCCGATGCTGACCCCGATCGTCACCGCCTGCGCCGCCAACTGGAACGGCGCGGAGATGGTGCGGATCACCCGGTCGGCGAAGCTTGCAGCCTCGCCAGGGTCTCGCAAGCTGTTCAGGATGATCGCGAACTCGTCCCCGCCCAGCCGTGACAGGGTGTCGGTTGGGCGCACCTCGGACCGCAGCCGCGCCGCCACATGCCGCAGCAGCTCGTCTCCGGCCGGGTGGCCCAGGGTGTCGTTGACCTGCTTGAACCGGTCCAGGTCCAGGCACAGCACCGCCACCACCTCCGCCGTGCCGCCCAGCCCATCCACCATGCCGGCCAGGCGGTCAGCGAACAGCACGCGGTTGGGCAGGCCGGTCAGGGCGTCGTGGTGCGCCGTGTGCTGGATGCGCCGCTCGACCCGGCGCCGCTCGGTGATGTCGTCGAGGGTGGAGACCCAGCCGCCATCCGCCGTCGGCTCTTGATGGATCTCGTGCATGTCGCCGTTGCGCAGCGTCACAACGGTTTCCACGATGCGACCCGAAACCTGGTTGAGGTCGCGCCAGGCCAGGTACTCCGCCTTCGGCATGTCCGGTCCAGTGCCGGCGGCGTAGCGCAGGTCCGCGACCTGCTCCAGCGTCATGCCGATCCACAGGTCCTCGGGCCGGAGGTCATACATCTCCGCGTAGCGGCGGTTGAACAGCAACAGCCGCCGCTGCCCGTCGAACACGCACAGGCCCTGGCGCAGCTTGTCCAGCGCACGGTCGCGCAGCCGCACCTGGGCCTGCGGGTCATCCGCACGCCCCCAAACCCCGAGACCCTGATCGACGAGTACCGTCATGCCCGACCCATACCACCGCACTGTGACGTTCCTGCATCATGATGCGCTTGGAAAGGTTAGGAACTCACCCGCGCCCGCGCCCCAACACTGATCGCAGCATGCAGCAGACCGGAACACAGACCCGAGCAGCCATAGCGTCCTGTCAAACGGGCGGATACCGTTGGCGAATTCGCCCCGCCCGCCGCAGTGCCCGTTCAGGAGCCGCGGCGGACCATCCTCGACCCCGGCAGAGCGGGGCCGCCAGGATGGCAGGTGGCGTGAACAAATGGCCAACTCTGAATTCGCCAACGGTATCGGGGTCTGGGGAGCAAGCGAACGGAAAACCTATGTAAGCCCGTGTCGCGCAACTTGTCGCGGAGCCTTGTCCTTGTGCGACATACATTTGCGACAGAAAAGTGCCCGGCCCGCTTAAGGTGTGGTGGCAGTCGCGGAACTTAGAAGTTGCGCGACTGCCCCGCCGCTATTGGTCGGTTGGGTCTTACATAGGTTTTCCGTTCGCTTGCTCCCCAGACCCCCGCTTGGTCGCGGCCGTGGCAGGTCAGGGGCGAGTCCAATCGCCCCTGGAAGCGCTTGGCGGCGTTCCACTCGGTCTCGCCGTGGCGCAACAGGTAAATTTCAGCACCCAATTCCCAGTTCTCCGACCGATCCAAGCCACATACGCCGCCGTGTCCCAAATGGACTATAAGCTGATTGCTACGGCGCCGCCTCTTGCTGGATCAGGGTGTTACCCGGCATCAGGGCGAGGAGGATCAACTGGGACTACTTGCTGTGTTCCCGCTTTGGTCCGGCTAAGCGTGAATCCGGCTTCCGCCCTATGTTGTGACCCCTAGAGGCGCTGGTGCGCTGCATGGCAACGGATGCGGCCACGGCCGAGGTGGCGCCCCAGCCGTTCCCGAGGAAGCCTGGATGGCGGCTTGCGCCACCCTGTCTACTGCGGAGACACCGAAAGATCGAGCACGTTCAGCACGCCGGATGCGCCGTGGATTGATGGAAAAGGGCGCGGTTCATGCCGTTGGCGCAATGTTTAGGCCAGTGGCGCCGGTTCGGGGGACCAGCCATGTGGGGACCAAGGGGGGACCGATGCAAACCTTTGAATTCATTGATGGGGACCGAGGGGGACCGAGGGGGACCGAGGGGGACCGATGGAACCCCGTCCCCGGCAGGTGGGGGGACCGAGGGGACCGCGCCCTTAGGGGCGGTCCCCCTGTCCCCCCTCCGGACGCCACTGGCTGATTTAGAAGCCGTAGCCGAGCTAGTCGCATGAGCACCCCCGCATGGCACGCCCATGCTCAACGGCTGGCCGGCGTGCTGGACGCGATTGGCGTGCGGGAGGCGGAGCGGCGCCGGGCCGCACCCCGCCCCGCAGAACCCCCTCGGCTAGTCCGGTCAAGCCACCTCACCGTTGTTCCCAGCCAGTGGGACACGGCGCGGGAGGAAGTGCAGCGCGACCCGGCGGCCTACGTAGACCGGGTGCGTGTCCGGGAGATCGGTTGGCAGCTCCACGCATTGGGCGGCTTTCATGCCATGGCGGCGTGCGCGGACATGCTCAAGAGCGGCACCGCGCTGTCTTACGTGGATACGGCATGGAACGGCATCGGCCCGCCAGGTGGTGCCCTGTGGTTCCGCTAGACGCTCCGCCGGATTGCCCCGTGGGGTCTAGTGACCATGAAATTGAAAGGGTGGGTGCATGACCACGCAAGCGGTGGAGTTCACGGTAGGGAAGGTGGAGCGGGTGAATGGCCGCGGCGCCCTGGTTGGATTGGCTATTGTGGAGATGGACGTGGCGGGCGTGGTGTTCACACTTCAAGGTGTTCAGATCGTCCAGATGCCGGACGGCCGCTTGAACTGCAAGTCCCCGGTTTGGCGTCACCCGGCATCCGGGAAGTGGCTACCTGGGGTCGTGCTACCTCCCGACCTGGCCAAGGCACTGGCAGACGAGGTGCTGGAGATGTGGACAGCGCAGGCATGACGCTGGACGGGCGCCAGGCGGCGCGGGTGCTGGGCCCCACCTCTCGACCTCCCGCCGCCGCTAGCAGCCCTTCCCCGTAGCCTGGCGGGCCATGCCCCGAGGATGGGGGGGGCGGGTAAAAAGGTTGGACGATGGGAAGGTCACTCCAAACATGGGGCTAGATTTTTCCGGGGGCAAAATGGGGGGAAAAGGGCCCGGATCGGTTCTATTCCACCACCACGTCAGCCCTTGATGCTGCCTTGGTGCGGAAAGCCGCGGTTCAAGTTCGTAGGCACGGGCTGGCCGGGGTCGGTTTTAGGTGTCGGCCGAGGGGATGTTTAGCGTTCCACGACGTCTACTCGCTATTCTGGTGCAGGGTCTTCCTTCGTCCACTTCTTGGGGCCGCCGGCGAACCGGAACTGGTACTTCGGCTCCTGTTCGACCTCGACCGCCTCGACCGGCTCAAAGGCCGGGAACGGTGGGGCAGGCATTACGGGGCCGGGCAGGGCCTGGCTGGCAGGGACGGCAGGCTGCCCGGCCACGGCGGCTGGTGCCTTGCCCCGCCGCCGCACTGTGCCAGCTGCCACGACCGCCTTGTCGCGGCTGACCTTCCACCAAGTCTTGCGGACGGTTTCGGCTGACGTGGCCGCAAGGAGCTGACCGGTGCCGTCAAGCACGCCCTGGTCGCCGAGAGCCTGGGCCACTGCGGGCCAGTTCGGCCGGCGCGGGTGGTTCAGCTCGGGTGCCAGTTGGGCGTGATTGTCCCACATCAGGTCATAGACCGGGGAGCGCCCACTCCGCCCTGGGGACCTTTGACGTGCTGCGGCGACAACGCTGCCCAAGTCCACCGCGCCCTGCACCATTCGCCCTCCATCTGCCCCTTGGTCCGCCTGTATCATGCAACATCTGTCGCAGTTTTGTCGCTACTTTATCGCGTATAATGGACATTTCTGTCCCGCTTTGGAAGCGGAATGGTCTCTTACAGATTAAGTCACCGCTCAGCGGAGGGTTGTCGCGATGTTCCGTCGCAGGTTCTCGGCCCGAATGTCCGGCCCATTCCGGCGGCTCGCAATGCAGGATCACGGGCCGGCACAGCCCTTCCCAGCCGCACCGCGCCGTCTAGCGGCCTAGCGCGGTCCAGTGCCCTCAAGCGGGCAGAGACTCCTCCGACGATTCTGCCCAAGCCTCTAGGAAGCCTGCTGACGGCCTTTCCGGCCCTTGGATGAGGAAATCTACCCGTCCTGTCCTGGATGGCCTCTGGCGACCTTCTCTGCGGCTTCCTGGCCCATGCTGTGTCAGGGGACGTGAGGGAGGGGACGCCTGCCTCATCTAGCCCGCTTTCCTGTCAGCCCCTTGTTCGACCCTGGCCGGAGGCCGGGCGTCAATGGGTCGGGATGCCCCTCGTCCCGACACCACCCGGCGGCTGCGGCGCGCAGCGGAGGGCAAGGGCGGCGCCGCTTGGCGCCGGGACCGGAGCCGCGCGCAGCCACGCGCAGCCACGCGCAGCGACCGGCTTCGGACGCGAGCATGGCGAGCACGGCGAGGACCCACCCTTGCCCGCAGCGAGCACCGTGGCACCCCTGCGCCAGGGGCAGGCAGAGTTATCCACAGCGCAAAGTTCAATTTCTTCTTAAGTTCAGATTCAGGGCCTCGCAACCCATTGATATAGAAGGCGGAAAAGGGGACAGTTGTGACTAAACGGGCGGCTTGTTGTGACTAAACGGGCGTACTGTTGTGACTAAACGGGCGGCTTGTTGTGACTAAACGGGCGGATGTGACGTGACAGAATATTCTGTCACGTCATAAGATGTGGTATGTCCAGCACGCTTGACCAGAAAACCAATGCGGTCGGCTTCCCCAAAGCCGGGGAGCTGATCGAGATCACCGGCGCCCACGAGCTGGAGGCCTCCGACCGGGCGGTGCTGAACCTGCTCTATCAGCACGCCCATGACAGCGGCCTGCTGGTCAAGGACGGCACGGAGTGGGAGATACCCATGACCGCCCTGCGCCCATCCCAGCACGAGAGCAACGACCGCCTCCGCGCCAGCCTGGTGCGCCTTATGCGGGTGGTGGTTACGGTGCCCTTCCTGTCGGCCGAGGGTAGCGAGCCGCGCTACCTCCACACGCACCTGTTCGACTTCTTCGACGTGTCCGCCAATGAGCGCGCCGCCTCCGCCACTGTGCGCTTCGGCCTGCCCAAGAAGCTGCAGCCGGTGCTGGCCCGCTCGTCTCGCTGGGGCCGCATCAAGGCCGAGACGGTCTGCGCCATGACCAGCAAGTACGCCATCGCGCTCTACGAGCTGGTCCAGCTCCGCAGTGGCCTGGACCGCTGCGTCGAGACGTTCCCCATTGACCGCTTCCGCGATCTGCTGGGTGTGCCGCCCGGCAAGCTGCTCCGCGGGCCGGACTTTGAACGGAGAGTGATTGAACCCGCCCTGTTGGAGGTCAACGGCCTGTCCGACGTGGGGGTGCAGGCCAAGCTGGTGCGCGCCCATGGCCGCGCCCCGATCACCGCCGTGACCCTGGCCTGGTGGCGCAAGGAGGGGGACGACTTCCGGGCGACGCACGCCGAGCAGCAGCAGCCGAAGCAGGGGCGCACGGCCCGGCTGCGGCGCATGGCCCAGCCGGTGCCGCCCAGCCCGCCACCCGGCGCCCCCACGGGCCGCAAGACAGCGCGCGGCAAAGAGGCCAAGGTGGGACAGGCCAAGGTGCCCGCCGCGCCAGCCCAGCAGCTTGACCTGGTGGACGCCCTGGCCGCGCAGGGAGCCAGCAGCCCGCCACGGGGGGCGAAGTAGGAGGAGGCCATGCCGATCACAGCCGGTGAGGAGAAGGGCACCCTGCCGTCGGACAGCGGCAAGGACCGGGCTGCGGCGATGATGCCGGAGCGCCGGACGGAGCGATGGCGCAAGCCGGCCTGATGACGGACGGGACCAGCCCCGCCCTGATGGGCAAAGCGGGTGAGCTGCTCGTCGCGGCCGAGTTGACACACAGGTGCGCGCTTGCACTATTGGCAACAGAAAAGTGGCGGCCCCCCAAAGGGAACCGCCAAGTTTAGGGAGGAAACGTCCTGCAGGCATGACCAGAGGTCATGTTGCAGGCCGACTCTACCGCGGCCAGGCGGAATGGCAAGTTAACTCAAGTTAACTTTTGTGCGATGCAGCACCGTCCGGAATGCCCAGACCCGGGCAGCCCAACGCCACCACGCCAAGCAGAGGGCATAGCGTCGAGTGTCATGCAGACAACGCGACATGTGGACGGGCCAGGAACATCGGCATCCCCAGAACGTGGTAAGCAATTGTGGGACGACTGATGTCTGTGGGACGCATTCTGTGGACGGGAAAACGGCCCTTTGACGGCAGCTGCCGAAGTCGTCCAGAGAGCGGACAGTTGCGGGACAGCCAAGTGAAATCAACGATGTTCATCTTGGTTCTGGCGTAGCGTTGTCTGCGTGACACCCGACGCTAGCCCTCTTGCTCAGTGCAGCGGAGCCGAGAGACATACAGCGAATCCGGGATAAGTCTGGGGGCGGATCGGTGGACAGCAAAGCGGGATCACCGGTGGGAGGGAACCACGGCCCTAAACAGGACAAGGCCATTACTGTCATTTTACGTAACGATTATGGCAAGTCCTCGCCGCCCTCTGGCGACCCCCGGACAGGGCTGAATACTGCTCACGGCCAAGTCTCCGCACCCGCCCGGCCCCGGGCGGCGCTCCGCGACTGCCCGGCTGCTTCCCCTCGACTTCCCAGCTCTTTCCATAATGCATCTTCGGCGTTGCTGCGGTGCAGCATAACCCCGCTCCATGCATCGGCAGAGCTGGGCGCCCGCACCCGCTAGTCGCGCCCGAACCCGCGCGGCGGCTCCACGCCCTCCAGCTCGGACAGGTCGAGGCCGCACACCGCCGCTAGCGCCTGGGCGGTCGCGCCGTCCCTGAAGCTCTCGGGCAGGCTGTCGAGCCAGTCCTGGTAGCCCGCCTGCAGCTCGATCAGCTCGGCCACCGCGTCCTTCCACCGCTGAGGGCGGCTGCGCCGGTCGCCCGGCTTGCGGTAGCGCACGGCGGGCGTGCCCGCCTGCCGCGCCACCCGGTAGCGGGCCTGCCGCTCCGCCGGGGTCAGTGCCGCCTCGCCCTGCGGCTTCGGCCCGCGCTTGCCCATGCTTCCCACCTACTGCAACACGTGACGTGACGGATTATAGTCCGTCACGTCACGTGTTGCTACGACAATTGCCATAACTGCATGTTCGGCGTTGTTGCGGTGCAACATTGGGCTAACGGCTAACTTATCCTTACTGGACAACGGGTATGCATCCAGAGACAAACACATATCAGTGGAGCGCGGTGGAATGATCCAGGGTGCAGAGAAGATGCTGGCCCCCAGCAATCTTAAGATGTTGTTTAAAGCCTTACTATGCTTACTGATCACAACATTCTCTCAAATTTCTGCATTTGCAGCCGAACCGGATCTGTCCTGGTTCAGAAATGGTAACCCGTATCAGATCGCAGCACGCTGCTACGGAGCAGTTTTGCTCTATCCATCAATCGAGTTCAATGGAGAAGTAGAAATCTTGGTGAGTGTTATGGCATCTGACCCTCACCTAAACGCAGATATCTCACTCAACAACTCGATGTTTACACAGCCTTCTGAGCGAGGCAAGTCACTCGACTTGATTGGTCGAAACATCTATCAAACAATTCGCGATATGCAATCTCAGTATTTTCCAATCGCAGAAGTCAAGAGCTTGTGTAGCAGCTTCATAAAGCAGCAAAAATAGTGACTATCTGCCATAACTGCCGCTCGGTGATGTTGCAGGATTAGCAATTCTCCACAAAAATGGGTGGTAATTTTATTTGATCCATTGTAGAATAACGAAATTTTCTGATGTCTCAAAGGATAAAAATAATGCAACCGTCTGGCTTTTATGGAATTATGAAGGGTCGTAGCTATGGTGTAGCCCAAGTCGCGTCTGATTGTAGCAATGCTGAAGCGCAGGCGAGGGGCTTTGCCGATCTTTTTGAGATGATCATGTCGGACAGTGACCATGCCCGGCAAGCTACTTTTCTTCTGCTACTGCCCTCCACTACTCCAGCCGAGGTGCATCGCCGAATCCTACTTGATGGCATGGCGAAAGAATATGCCGACTGTGGGGATTGGATGGCCTACGTGGGCAAAGAGAACGGATAAGGCCACGTTGCTGATTTATTAAACACTATGTTGCAATACATCTAACTATGAAAGAACCGGCATGGCTCTTAACCTTAAGAAGATCTGGATATGGAACGGTCAGCTGCGTATAGTTGATACCTTGTTCATTAACATAGACCACATAATCGTTGTTGAAGAGCATACTAGCGATCCTGCGTTTGATCCTTCAGGAATTTTTTTAAGCCTTGATGGTACTGGTCCTATTTTTGGTTTGACCGTGTGGTCAATTACAATGAGCAGCGGCCGACAGATACACGTACCTGTTCCCTGGAACTATAAGAGCAATATTTGGGAGCAACTACAGATTGAGTGTCCGAATTGAAGGCCAGATTGGGTTTAATTTCCAATCTTACCTGACCAGCCAGCGCGCCACTCGGCCCCGCAGTCCGGGCGCTTTCTGGAACCGCTCGGCTTCCATTCTAGCCTGTGCCGCCGCGTCTTCGACCAACTGCAACTCGACCGCGATTGCCTCCCGCGCCTGCTCCGCTGCCTCAGTCCGTGCTACCGCGGCAGCCTCGGCCTGGTGACCAGCTTCCCATGCCGCTTCGCTTTCAGCACGGGCAGCTTCCAGTTCGGCCGCCAGTACCTGCTGGCGCTGCTCGGCCTCCGTCAGCGCAGCTCGCGCTGCGGTCTCCGCAGCCCTAGCCATCGCAGCGTCCGCTTGGGCCGCGTCCAGGGCGGCGACCTGCTCCGGGTCTGGCGGCAAGTGGTTGGCGCCCCGGGCCAGTGCCGCTAGCACCTCCCGCGCATAGGACCGGCGATCCTTCGGTACCCAGCCTGACACCTGCGCCATGCCGGCCTCGTCGCGCCGTGCCCGCAGCCGCTCCTTGCGCTCCCGCCCCGTTCTGTCCTCGCCGTCCATACGAACAACGTAGCTCGTCCTCGGGAACGTGTCTCTAGAGACGGATAGAACCGTCTCTGGGGACGCTCTAAACCGTCCCCAGAGACGGCATGTTCGTCCCTAGGTACAATTTCCTTAGCTTCTACTTGCCTTTGACTGACTGACTGACTGACCATTGCACCCGTAAACGGGAGCAGACCGACAGGTATCAGGTTGGGGCTACCTGATGTTAAACACTGCTACCATCAAACATATCCCGCACTCGCACTCGTCCCCTCTCGCGCACTCACTCCCACTCGCGCGGTTTGCTCTTCCTCGTACCCGTTCCTAGACATAGGCTGCACGGGGGTGATGGCGGAAGCCCTAGAGGGCGATAGAGGGGTAGGAAGAGAGGGAGACTGCGCCTAGCTTGTATCCCTAGATGGCGGCCTGTTCCTGATCCAGCCAAGCGTGGCGAGCGGAAGGTTCTAGTTTATCGGTAGCAGGAACTGACGGACAAATTGGAGATTGAAGTTGACGTCCAAGCGGGAGAACCTTCGAACACAATTGCTATCTGCTGCTGCGGCCAAATTTGGAGAATTGAATCAAGAAACACGGGAGCAACTTCCCTATACAACCAACTCAAAGCTTATTGTTGAACGAAAGCTGGTAGTACAACAATCCGCCTGACTAAAGATTTATATTTGCCAGACCTTATTAGATGGAACGAGGCTCTTTGGAGAGAAGCTGGTGCCTCTGTAATAGACTTTGACTTCTCCTACACTAAGTTTTTTACGCCTTTAAGCCTCCTATTTATCCCACATCAGATTAGGGAATTTCATCGTCAATACCCTGAGATTAGACTACATGCAATCGGATACCAGCATCTCAGTTATCCGGCTCATATGGGATTTTTCGACTGTTTCGGTGGTGCATATGGTAAGACTGTTGGGGAAGCTCCTGGTGATCGTAACTATCTGCCGATCAGTTCTATAAATGTAAGCCAATTCATTAAAGATAATGGCACTGGAAACATTCAAGAAGCTATAGACTCTGAGACAAAACGTTTGGCTAGAGTGCTTGTAAGAGCGAATGATGGGTTTGCGTTCGATGCGGTTCAATACAGCTTACGCGAGATTATTCGTAATGTTTTCGAACATAGCGGCTCCAGGATATGCATGTATTGTGCTCAGTACTGGCCCGCAACTAAGAAAGTTCAGCTTTGTATCGTGGATGAAGGGAGCGGCATTCATTCTTCCCTGACATTTAATCCGAAATTCAAGGATTTTACTGAGAGACAAGCGGTACAGTTCTCACTCTTTCCCGGTGTTTCAGGAAATTTTAGAGAGATGCGCACCGGTGAAGTTGATAGCAGGTGGCGTAACTCTGGATACGGTTTATACATGACTAGTAGATTGTGCCGAAACAATGGAGGCTTTCGCATATTCAGCTCAGGCCAAGTTGTACAGCTCATAAAAGGTCAGAAGTTAACTAATGCAATCAGAAACTTTCGAGGCACCATGATCACCATGGATTTACTGATAGGGAGCCAATTTAATTTCAGCAAAGAATTGGAGAACTATGCTACAGAGGGCAAGAAGATCGCCCGTGATATTCAAGGCGCTAATGTTATTGAGGCATCGGCTGCATCGCAGTTATTGTCGCGTGACTTCGCTAAACAATAACATGCGTTTGCTATGCAGAAGCGTCACCGCTGAACTCCTATACCATTACGTCCGCGCCCAGAGACGAATGGATCGCCTGTAGCCCTCTGGCATAGGCAGGCCCTCCAGCTCGGTGACGTCGAACAGTCCCAACCTGCGATGCTCTGTGCTCATACGGAGCGCCTGCCCCTCGTCGCAAGGCCGAACCCCATATGTGACGATCACCACGCTACGTCCGGGCAGCACCTCGTAAACCCAGCAGTCCAGCAAGGCGGCAACCTCGACCGCGATACCCAATTCCTCCTCGGCTTCCCGTACGACGCACTGTTCCGGTGTTTCGCCCAACTCCAACCGGCCGCCAGGCAGCTCCCATTCTGAGCGCTCGTTCTCCAGCAGAACCACACGGCCCTGTTTGAAAAACACGCCCTTGATGGACACTGGAAAGCTACCTTGGTCCAGTCTTTCGCACTTGCAAACTGGAACGTGTACTGCCGCTCCGGCTCGACCTCGACTGCCTCAACCGGCTCAAAGAATGGAAGCGACAGGTCAGGTGCCGAGAAGCCAGGCCGGGCCTGGCTGGCGGGTTGCCCGGCTACGGCGGCTGATGCCTTACCCCGCTGCCGCACCGTGCCGGCTGCCACGGCTGCCTTGTCGCGGCTGACCTGCCACCACGCCTTGCGGGTCCGCTCGGCGGTGGGCGGCTTGCCAGTACCGTCCACCACCCCGCGCTTGCCCAGCTCGGCGGCGAGCGCCGGCCAGTCCGGGCGACGGGGAGGGTCAAGCTCCTCCTGGAGCTGCCCATGATACCGCCATAGCCAAAGGTAGATCGGGCTGTGCCCACCCCGTGCCATGGCCGGCGTGTCTCGGAGAACGACCAGGATTTCCTGCACGTCCTCATTCGGGATGGCCACCAGATCAACTGAGGCGGCCCATGTGTGCTAACCTGCCAACCACAGAAGGAAAGGGTGCCAGATGACGACGGCCGTAACGAAAGCCGAGCTTGCCCCAACCCAGACCGACTGGAAGCGTCTGCGGTCCATAACCGATGAAGATATTGCGCGCGCCGTGGCCGACGATCCTGACGCAGCTCCGCTTTACACGGCTGAGGAACTGAAACGCTTCAAGCCTGCCCCAGCGCGCAACAAGCAGTGAGTTTACCCCCGGGTGGCTTCCCACCCGGGTATGAATGGGACGAAGCCAAGAACCAGGCCAACATCCGCAAGCATGGGATCGATTTCCGAGACGCCGTACGGGTG
>JAABUP010008626.1_pt1 | contig 12919 bp, 17 predicted proteins | sample 5559201 | NCBI WGS metagenome assembly JAABUP01 (sample SAMN10711887, study PRJNA513373) | rock metagenome | isolation source: Antarctica rocks | place: Antarctica | reverse complement strand
TCTCAGAGATGCCCCTTCGTGCTGTTGAATCAGGTCCTAGACAAACCCGATTCTCTCAGTGCCAGGGGCATTCTCGCTGTTAGGACCCGCTCTACAAGCCACCCAAGTCGGTGGATCCAGGCTGAGTTGACCGTTCGAGCTCGCTTCGTCGTTGTCGGGGGGGGTCCGCGCGCGTCTTTCTTCCTTCGCCAGGCGTCGCGTCTGCGGGACAGGTTCGACGTCGTTGGTGTACACAGTCGCAGCGCGGAAACGCGTGCGCGAGTGGAAGCGAGGTGGGGCCTTCCTACCTTCGATTCGGTGGAGGCGCTCATCGCGTTGAAACCTGAGTTCGCATTTGTGGGAGTGGCTCGAGTGGCCGCCATGGATCCGACAATTGCGTTTGCTGAGGCGGGTATCCCGGTTATGGTCGAAACGCCTCCTGCTCCCGAGGCGCCGGCTCTGCGGGAGCTGTGGGGTCGAGTCGGTCACGAAGGGCTTGTTCAGGTCGCCGAGCAGAGCCTGTTCATGCCGTCGCATCTTGCCAAGCTCGCAGCTGTGGAAGACGGCATTATCGGGACGCCGACATCGATACACGTTTCATCCAATCACCTTTACCACGCGGTCGCCATCATGCGCCGTTTTTTAAAGTCTGGTTCGGGTGCCACGACGGTGCGGGCGTCCGACTTCATGGCGCCGCTGGTCGACCCCATCATTAACGATGTGTGGCAACACGACCAGTCTGAGAAGCTGAAGGGGACGACTCTGGCGACCGTCGATTTCGGCTCGTCGATGGGATTCTACGATTTTACGCAACACCAGTGGTTCAATCCGCTGCGCGCGCGCAGACTGCTGATTCGTGGCTCACAAGGAGAGTTCAACAACAGCGAGATAGTGCGATTGGCGGACGGCGCGATCATCGAATCTCGTGTCCTACGCCGGCAGACGGGCATTGATCTGAACCACGAGGGCTTTGATCTGGACCACATTTCTATCGACGGACGGGTGTTGTTCCGTAACCCCTTCAAAGGCCTTCGAATGTCCGATGAGGACATCGCTGCAGGGCTTTTGCTGGTGACTATGGCTGCTTGGGTACGTGACGAAGGAGTGGCACCGTATCCGCTTGCCGACGGGAGCCAGGACCATCTTATCGGGCTGGCAATCGAGGAGGCGGCTTCCACTGGGCAAACCGTGAGCACTGTCCGTGAAGCGTGGGGGCAGTGAAGACATTCGCTGCCAACGATTGGATGCGGACTTTGGGTACCACGGGCATTGAGACGTCGGCGATTATGGCCGGCGGATCGTCATTCGACGGTGCGCGTGGCCCTATTCAGGCGGGGGCGGGGGAAGAGGGCATCGAGCCGATTGTCGGCGTCTTGGCCAGTCCGATCCGGATGATTGACACCTCCGCTGCATATGGCGCCGGGGAGAGCGAACGACGCATAGGCGCGGCAATTCGTAAGATCGGCGGCCTGCTTACGGACTTCACTGTGGCGACCAAGGTGGCCGGCCGGCCGGGCCGGTTCTCGGGGGCTGACGTTTGCCGGTCCATCGCAGAGAGCAAGCAGCGCTTGGGCCTTACCGAACTTCCGTTGGTGTACCTTCACGACCCAGAGTTTCATCCCCATGACGACATTGTCGCTCCTGGCGGTCCGTTGGATGCGCTCGTCGCGCTCCGCGATGCTGGACAGATCGGGCACCTCGGCATTGCCGGCGGGTACTTGCCTGAACTGCACAGCTACCTGGACACAGGAGAGTTCGAGGTGCTGCTCGTGCACAACCGTTGGACTCTTGTGGACCGGAGCGCAGAAGCGCTGATCGATCGTGCAGTCGGCGCCGGCATCGCTGTTGTGAACGCGGCCGTCTACGGCGGGGGCATCCTCGCCGTAGCGCAACACGATGAAGCGCGCTACGGCTATCGGCGCGCGAACGCGCAGACGGTGGCGGCCGTTGAGTCCATGCGCCAGGCGTGCGCCAGGTCGGGGATCGCGTTGGCGGTCGCAGCGCTGCAATTTTCCCTTAAGGATCAGCGCGTTAGCGCAACCGTTGTCGGTATCAGCCGGACTGCTCGCATCACATCAACTCTTGACGGCGCGGGCACCCTAATCCCCAACGACCTCTGGGCGGAGTTGCAAACTTTGGTGCCCGGGCCGGAGTTCTGGCTGGACGCCGGCGCCCGCAGCTGACCGGTGTTCTCCTCACGATGTACGAGATGATGAAGCAAAGGAGCACCCATGCCGCACGTTCGAGTCGACATGCATCGAGCGCTCGCTCCCCAAATGGAGGCCCTGAGCGCGGCCATCCATTCCGGGCTGGTCGAGGGGCTGGACATGCCAGCGGAGGATCTGTTTCAGATCTTCAATCTGCACGACCCTGGCGAGTTGGTCTTCACCCGCACGTTCCCAGGCGCGGACCGTGACGACATCATTTTCATCCAGGTACTTGCCTCTCTTGGTTACCCTGCTGACTTCAAGCAGCGAATGTACTCGATGATCGTCGATAACATCGTCGCCCTCGGCTTTCGGCAGGACACCGTCCTGATTTCCATCGTTGAGATCGACGGAACCAACTGGCACTCCCCGGGCAAACCAATCACGCCGTAGCGGCATCTCAGTCGATCTGGCGCGTGCTGTTGCGGACGATGAGGGTGGTCGCAAGCTCGAGACGATCCGTCGTCTTCCGCGGTTCGCTGCGCAGGCGGATCACTAATTGAGCGGCCTCTTTTGCCATGTCCGACAGAGGTTGACGGATCGTGGTCAAAGGTGGTCCGGCCCATTTGGCGAACTGCAGGTCGTCGTAACCCACGATGGAGAGGTCGTCCGGGATGCTCAGCCCCAGCGCTCGTGCCGCCTCGTAGGTCCCTAACGCCTTCACGTCGCTTGTTGCGAACAACGCGGTGGGGCGGGTCGGCTTCGTTAGAAGGACGGTACCGGCCTCTGGGCCGGCTTCATCGGCGAACTCCTGGGACGAAATAAGTTCCTCATTGACGGGTAGATGTGCGGCCTCCATGGCTGAGCGAAAACCAGCCACCCGCGCCCGAGTACTCATCAGGTCGTCCGGACCCGCGATGACCCCGATGATGCGGTGCCCCAGGGTAATCAGGTGTCGGGTGGCGAGCATGCCGCCGGCCCAGTTCATCGAGCCTATCGATGGCACATCAGGTGCTGGATCGCCGGCAGGGTCGACGACAACGAACGGGATATTCCGCGAGCTCAGCTGGTACTTATCCGACGGTGGCAGGTCAGATGCAACAAGGATGACACCCACCGGCTCCCGTCGAATGACGCCGTCGATCCAGCCCGGCGCAGCAGAATGCCGGTCCCCGCTTTCGGTGACCGTCACGCTGAGATTGTTCTCGCGGGCGACCCGGACCGCCCCCCGAATCAGCTCGATAGACCAGACCCCGTCGAGCGCCCCAAACACTAGGTCGATCGATGGCGAGAAAGTTTCCGCTGTTCCACGTTTGCTGTAGCTATGGCGCTGTAACAGCTTGCTGACGCGTTCGCGTGTGGCGTTAGAAACACCGGGGCGGCCGTTCAAAACTTTGGAAGCAGTGGACAGGGACACCGCGGCATCTCTCGCCACGTGCTCCAAGGTGGCACGTTGCGGTGGTGAGGGAGGTGGTTCCGTACCCGGCATGGCACTCACCTTAAGACGAAGTTGCTACCTGAGCGAGGTTGCCTTCGGTGGCCGCGCCACCCCCAGTTGCGATGGGAACGACCTTGGATCAGCGGGACGAGGACCACTCCCGCGGTTTTTTAACGAAAAGTTTCGTATCGTTTGCTAAACCTTGACGCCCCGCACGCAGCGAGTTAGCTTTGCTTCACCTCCCCCGGGCCGCAATGCGCGGAAAGTGCACGAGTGGTCCGGGTTCCGCCTGACGTACGACGTTGCCGCCGGTCACGAGCCACTGCCGGCCGGATTTCTTGCTACTACAGAGCAACCAACCAGCCATAACGCTGTGGCTGTGAGAGCCAAGGAGAAACATCGATGTTTCAGTCGTCATCCGCCAAGAGGCGCAGGTCCTCCGTCGTCGTTGCTCTGGCGGTAGCCGGTACGATGGCCCTCGGGTTGGCTGGCTGCGGTTCTTCGAGTTCCGGCTCTTCGAACTCTGGCGATTCCGCCACTGCCGGGTCCATCAACTGGTGGGGCTGGACACCCGAGATCGGCGTCGGAACGCAATATATCGCGGCGTTCAATAAGGTGTACCCGAACATCAAGGTGACCTACAAGCAGGTCGCCGTGGCGAACTACGACGCGGCGATCCGACCCGCCCTGGCGTCTTCCGTCGGCCCTGACGTCTTCAACATGGCGCCGGGCGGGGGTATCGGTTCCATCCAGTCCTACGAAGGTTCGGCTATCGACCTTGCTCCCGTTGTGCAGGCGGCCCTGGGCAACGACTGGAAGTCGAAGGTCGCCCCTATCGGTCCGGCGGGTCTGACCACGGCCAAAGGCAAACTCGCCGCTTTGTCGGTCGGGTCGACGTTCGCGGGCTCGATGTGGACCAACCCGGACCTGTTCGTGAAATACCACCTCACCGCCCCAAAGAACCTGGCCGACTGGGTCAGTGTCTGTGCAGCGTTCAAGTCGCATGGCGTCACCTGCTATGAGCAGGGCGCTGCGGACCCCGGCTTCAACCAGGACATGCTTCACGCGATCTCTGACTCCATCCAGCCGGGTGTGTGGAGTAAGGCGTCCACTGGGCAGGCCAAATGGACGGACCCGGTTTTTGTCAAGGCGTGGACCAACACCCCTCCACCCGACGGGGCCCGTGCCCGGCGTTGGGGCCACGCCAGCCGTCAGCGTTCTGCAACATGTTTCCACCGGCGAAGGTGAGCGGTGTGCTCGCCGCCGCAGCTGGTGCAATCACGCCCAGGCCGAACGTGGCCGCTGCGTGGTTCCAGGTGTCGAGCCCGGAGCTCGAGGACCGCGCGTCGGCGCGGGTGTCACGAGAAGGCATCCAGACGAGGTGGGGGCCGCAGGTGCTGGCGGCGGCGCGAGCGTCCGCCACCTGGTCGCTCTCACCACGGAGGGCGGAGAGCAACGGTCAGGTCAGGATTTTGTGGCGTGTCCGTTGAGAGCGGCCGTGCTGGCCAGCGCAGCAACCTTCTCGGTGACGGGCGACGTGGGCACTCCGAGGCGGTCATTGAGGGTTTTCCGGAGTTTGGCTCCTTGGACGAGCACGGGCGAAACGGCGACGAGCCGGATGCTGGTGGTCACTATTCGTCCTCCTGCTGGTCGATGGCGTCCTGCTGCTCTTCATCATCCGCGAAAAACTCGGTGTCGTCCACATCTCCGGCGTAATCGCCCTCCAGCTCGTTGAGCCGCGGGTTGGTGATGTTCAGCGAACGCAGCATCACCAGGTCATCCGGGCTGGCCAGCGCCGAATCGGCCAACCCGGTCAGGATGGCCAACCCGGTGGCCTGGCGCACCGGGTCTGGGCTCAACGTCAGCTCGGTGGCCCACTGCACCCGGCGAAACCATTCCTCGCGTGCTGCCGCCTTCTCTCGCTGAACCGTAGCCTCCACGGCGCGGTTAGAGCCGATGCGGGCGGCCAGGAATGAGCTGCCGACGGTGAGCGCGCCGACGAGCAGGGTGACCCACCAGGGTGCCGGTCCCATCAGAGCCCACCCACCTCACTCGTGTTGATCATCTGGCGCACACCGCCAGGCTAGGCGGTGGGTCCGACAGATCGCCGGTAAGCCCGGCCGTACGGCCATTGCAATGTGCAGGATGGCGTCACTGGAGCAACAGGAGATACGGCATGTCACGATCCAGATACCAGCGTGCGATCGACCCGCTGGTAAAACTTCGGGCATAACGTCAGCTACCGGCCGCCTGACAGTTCCTATTGCCGCTGGCCTGCCAACAGGTCCAACGCTCCGCAGTGCGCACTCCTGGGGCGGCAAGTGGCCATTTGGGTGTGTCTTTCTTCTTGGTCGATGAGGAGAGCTCATGTGGTGTCGGCGTGTCATCCCCATTTCTGCCTGCAGAAACGAGGATGATCTCGGGCATGGATCAGCGAAAGCCCGGCAGACCATCCAAAGGTCAGCGGACCATGTTGACGACCAGGGTGCCCCTTCCGACCAAGGACGATGCGAGCCATCGCGCCGCGGAACTGAAGATGACCCTGAACGACTACGTGGCCTGGCTCATCGAGCAGGACGTCGCCGAGCACCCGACGCACGATCCGGAAAGTGAGCTCGAGCTGGGCCGCACGGCATAACGCCTAACCCTGGCGACCCTTCCGCCAACAAGCACAACTCCAGAAACGACAAATGCCGCCCCGTTGACGCGGGACGGCTAGTCGACGGGTAGCTCAGTTGGAGCTGATCTACCAAACAAGCGAAAGGTCTGTCTGAGTGGACAGCTCTGATAGTAGGCCATACCCGAAAGCATCTGCCGGCAACGACACGCCGCGTGTTGGTCTTGTAGCTCCTGCCGCCGCCCCGTCGGCTTGGCCTACCCGGGTTCGGCGCGCCTCCCGCTTTCTGCAATCAGAAAGCGAAAGTATCGGCGCCATGGAACGAAATACCGGTCGGCCGTCCAAGGGGCCGCGTGCGTCGGTGATCTTCCGCATGCCGACTCCGCTGCGCATCCAGACTCAGCAGGTGCTCGACCAGCTCGGCGCCACGCTGAACGACTTCGTCGAGCACCTTGCCGTCGTTGACCTTGCTCACTTGCCTGCCGACCAGGAGAACGTGACCCCAACCACCCTGGCGAGCCGCCGGACCGGCAAGACGGGCCGGCCGTCGAAGGGCCCGCGGATCACTGTCGTGCTCAGGGTGTCGCACGAGCTCGCCGAACAGGTCAAGGTGCGAGCTGCGGCGCTTGGCCTGTCGGTCAATGACTACCTGGACTCGCTGGTGTCGCATGACATCACTGCCCACCGAGCTACCGGGGAGGGGATGGTTCTCGATCAGAGCGCGTAGCGCACCGAGGCACCCGCAACTCCATACAACGACAAAAGCCCCGCCCGCGGGAACGGGAAGGGCTTTGAGTCGGAGAGACCTGGCGCCAACCGGATCTGTCACATACAACGAAAGGTCTGTCGTGGTCGACAGCTCTGAAGCTACCCCATTCCCTCGGGAGCTTCCAGCACCATATGGTCGCGACACGCCGGTGTCCGCTGAGTTCACGCGGATCCCAGGTCGTGCGGTCAGTGCTGTGCGAATCCGTTTGAGCGACCGCAACTCGCCCTGCAGTGCCCAGCGCGCGGGCCTCTACGACTTCCTGACCGGCCCGGCGTCACCCGACGCGGGCGACTTCCGCATGCCTGGCATAAGGAAGGAGGTGGGGAAGCGCGGCTTGCCGGCCTAGTTCTCGACGCGGCATCTCGGAACAACTCCACAACACGACGAAGGCCCTTCCCGAGGGAGGGGCCGAGGTCGAGCAGAGACGGGTCGCCACCCGGATCTGCGAACAAACGAAAGGTCTGCTGTGTCAACTAGCAGCTCTGATGGTACTTCTTACCCTCAGCTCGGTTCGGATTTTGAAGGCGACACGCCGCACGTTTCGCCTGTACTTCGGGATGCCGCCGAGGTCACCGAGGCCGCGGATGCTTGGCGTGCCCTCGTGCAGCTGTTGGCGGCCCGCCCGATCTATCGGGAGTCCACCAACGGCGGCCGCGCCTACCCCAGGAAGCTGACCCGGGGTTTGACCGAAAGGTTGCCGGCGATGCCGGCGGCGATTCCGGTGTACTCCCACGCCGGGGACACCCGGCTGCTTGTCGTCGACCTGGACACGTCCAAGGCGGACCGCGCCACGGTGCTGCGCGACGCGGCCGCCGTGACGGAGCTGGTGCGCCGGGCCGGCGGCCGGTTGATCGTCGATGAGTCGCCCTCGGGCGGCGTCCACCTGTACATTCCGCTGGCCGTCCCGGTCGTCTTCGCCGACGCCAGGGCTTTCGCGCTGGCCCTGGCCTCCCGCACACCGACGATGGACCCGCTGCCGATGCTGAACTTGAGCGACGGACTGATCCGCCCGCCCGGGGCTCGGCACCGCTCCGGCGGCTTCCAGCGACTGAGAGGGATAACCCTGGCCGCTGCGTACGGCGTCGCGAAGCAGCCGAACCCGCTATCAGTGTGGGAGGCGCTGCAGAGCGACCTCGCCGCCGAGCTTGAGGCGGTGCGGGCGCATCACATTGACCGGGACAAGGCCGCTCTGGGCCTGGACCAGGCCGCGGCCGCCTACGTACCACGCAAAGGCGGGGCTCGGGAGCTGGCCGCGGACTACCTGCGGATCGCCACTACCGGCCTGTACGACAGTGCTCGCTACCCGACGCCCTCTCATGCCCGGCAGGCGGTGCTGGTGTCCGCGGCGTGGGCGGGAATGAAGCTCCCCGAAATCATCGACCGGGTGCAAGGCGGCGCGTGGCCCGGCCTGGCGTCGTTCTACGGCCGCTACCGCTACGAGGCGGCCAAGCGGAAAGCGATGGTGGCCGACTGGATCAAGGCTGTCGCCTGGGTGCAAAAAGCCAAGGCAAACAACACGGTAATGAGGCCTGTCCGTATCTCACCCACAAGCAGGCAAATTACACAGCGCGCGGCTAGGACCACTCTGCGAAGTCAACAAGAACGATCGTCGGCTGGTGAATTCCAATTTCTTCGGGAGTGGTGGTCGGCGATGCTGCTGTTGGAACGTGACAGGTACGCCGGTCGAACTGGTCCGGCGATCCGGATAGTGCTGCGCGCCATGGGGGAGGCGTCGATGAAAAGCGGCAGCCGGTACATCGAATTCGGTACCCGGTCGCTGGAGATCGCCTGCGGGCTCGACCACGTCACGGTGGCCAAACACCTGCGGCAGCTGCGCGTCGAGGAGGATCCGCTGGTGTATCTGGTGGAAGGGGAGCGGGGGCTGCTGGGCGATTTGTACGAGCTGCGGATCCCCCAGGCGGTGGCGGCTCAGGTCGTGCGGCAGAGCTGGCGGGCCGGGAAGATCCAGGCGCTGCGGCCGGCGTTCCGGGAGCTGGGTCTACCAGCGGCATTCGTCTACGAAGCGCTTGAGCAGGGGCCAGGGCGGATGACCAGTTTCGAGTTGGCAGACGGGACCGACATGGCCAGATCCACGGTGTACGAGGCGCTGCAGATCCTGGCCGCGTTCAACCTCGTGCAGCAACATTCCGGTCGGTGGTCCATCGTCGCGGCGACGAGCCTGGTGGTTCTGTCCGAATCACTGGGATGCGCCGCCGAAATCACCGACCGGCTGCATCGACACCGCCGGGAGCGAGACGCCTTCCGCCGGGCGATGCATGTCGTCACCTACCTGGAAACAGCGGTGGGGGACGAGTTCTACGACCCGGTGATCGCCGAGACCGAATCGGCGCTGGACTTACTGGAACGAATACTCGGGGCCCGCCGGCTGGCGTAGAGGAGCGATATCGACTGCGTCATACGACCGACGAGATTGGCTGGCATCACACATGTTGAGCGTTCGGTATCCGGATTGGCCTTTTGGCACTGTCCTGATGGATAGCGGGGCGGTGATAAAGCTCAGCCGATTTCTGCTTTGAGCGGCTCGTCCGTTGATCCTTGGTCGGCGTCGACCCGCCGCTGCTGGAACGCTACCTCGCCTGGATCGCCGGGCAGAGCGCCCGTCCAGACGAGAGAAGATGCCGTGATTTACCTTCACACGTTCTCGCCAAGGAAACCGCGTCGGGCCAGCGAGCCAGCGCTCTGCGGTGCCCGCCGAACGGCCGGTAGTTCCCGGTGCCGCTGATGCACCGACACCCAAACCGTCATGTCCGGCATGCCCCAGTTCGACACCGCGAACCACCAGTACGACACCACCGATTGGGACGCACTCGTCGGGGCAGTCGCCCACGGCTACCTGAGCCCCGATCACCTGCCCGCGGTGAGCTTGTTGAAAGCACCCGGTTACCAGGACGGGCACGCCGGCTATTCCGATCCGCTGGACGAGCAGGCGTTCATCACCAGCAAGATCAACGCGCTGCAGCGGACGGCGGCTTGGTCCAGCACCGCTGTCATCATCGCCTACGACGACTCCGACGGTTTCTACGACCACGTGTACAGCGGCGTCCACAACCCGTCGGACACCGACAACGCGGCGACTCCGCCGGGTCCGCAGGACTTCCTGTCCGGCGCCGGGATCTGCGGGCCCGCGGGCAAGACGCCGCTGGCCGGTCAGAACGGCCGCTGCGGCTACGGCCCGCGGTTGCCGCTGATCGTGATCTCGCCCTACGCCAGGACCAATTTCATCGACCACACCCTGACCGACCAAAGTTCGATCTTGAAATTTGTCGAGAACAGCTGGCGGCTACCAAGGATCGCCGGCTCGTTGGACAAAATCGCCGGAACTCTCGACAACCTGTTCGACTTCCGATGCCCTAACAGCCGCGGGCATGCCACGACGCTGTTCCTTGACCCCACTACCGGGCAGCCCTTTGGCCAATAACAGCTGATATGACGAAGGCATGTCGTCAACGCGACGACCACAAACGGCGTCCGGGTGTCCCCCGGGGCCGTTTGGCTATCGATAGACCACGCCGCGGCGGTGACTACACTCCGAAACGGAAGTAATCCTCCGTTATTAGGGGGGCCTGGACATCAGTTATTTTCGACGCATTCGCCTCAACGAGCGGTTTCCCGGGTTCCGTCCCGGTACGGATTACGATGCTGGTCTGCATAATTGTTACGGGATCAATCCTCATCAAGAGGAGAAAACGCTAGAGCTCGGCCCCTCGTGACGTTTGATCGTCGAGGTGGGCAGGAGATCTGCAAGACGGGGCCGCGTTGGACGGCGAGGTCCTTTTGGACGGTGGAAACCCGGGCGTAGTCGATCAATAGTCCGCTTGTCGGGCTAGCCTAGGCTAGTGTCTCGTATAGGCCCAGGTGGCGCGCGCCGGAACACGGAGCGGCCTCGGTCAGTCGGTATTCTTCAGCGATGACGACCCAGCCAACGGCGCAACATGGGTTGACCTGACCGATCAGGCCGCGCCACCGCCTGGAGTGCCAATGTCCCGATTCCGAGCGGCAGGCGCCCGCATGTCCCGGATGATGCGAGCCGCACTCGCACCGCCAATCGCCGGGGCGCTCCGCTCGACCGGACGGTCGGAATTCGCGCTGCTGGACCGCCGCAAGCAGGTCGGAGTGTTCCTCGACTTCACGACGCATCCCACCCCCACACTGGCACCTGTCCATTTCCGCCGTGTCCGGCGCCCGCGCGGAGCACCGCACCGCCGCTAGCATCGAAGAGATCAGCGCATGGGTGCAAGCCGGCTTCCCCGCCGTCGGCACATTTCGTACCTACACCCTGGCCAGCGACGTAGCGCGGCACGCCGACATCACCACCCCCAGCAGCGGTGAATCCACCAACTAACATTCCTGGCTCGCCGAGACGATGGGCGGTTGAGTTCGGTTCGCCAGCTGTGCGCACCGGCCGTGAATCCGCGGCCCTCGTCGCGATCGCCCAGGCCGACCCACCGGAGCTGGCCCACATCTTGATCGGCAATCTTGCGGAGAGCCGCGGCGTGGACGACCTCGCCACGTGGGCGAGTTTCGCCCCGCGTGTGAGCTCGTTCTGGAACGCCTCAAAAGGCGCACAGGGTCCTGCGCCAGGTTCGAGGTGTGGTTGGGTCGGTTGGTGACCGAGAATCCGGTGCCCGCTGTCGCTGCCCGTAAGGCGAAGCGCGTTGCGACGCGGACGTCGGCGATCTTTTTGATGGTCGTTTGGCTGTTGGTGGCGGTGGTGTTGACCTTCGATGCGATCAGCGCGCACTCCCATGGCCACGCACGGTCCGCGTTCTTCTGGATAGATTTGGTCGCTCTCGTCCTTTTCGCCGGGCGCATCGTGCGCGTCTGGCGCAGGCTGAGCACCCGCTATCCCAAGCTTTAGCGAACGGTTCTCCACGGCCCGACTCGGCCTGCAGGCCGCATAGTGCGGACGCAGACCCAGCTCCCGGATTTGTCAACGTCGGATACTGCAGCAACGGGGTCGGGCGAATCTCGTTGGCCTGGTTGTCGCTGCCGGTCAGGCACGCCAGGACCAGTCTCAGATCCCTCCCAGCACCGCAGGGATCCGGGGCTGTCTGGGTTGCGTTTCCATCGCACGGGAAAACGTTAAAGGCGAATGTTCTGCGCCGGAGGTAGGTGCGGGCTGTTTCCCCGAGGGCGAGGTTTCCCGGTGGTCGATCGGCGTCAACCAGCCGGCGACCAGGAGCGCTGTGGTGGTTTCGGTGAAGATTACTGCCGCCAGGTCTGAGCGAGGGTCCGCTCTTCGGCTGGCATGGGTGATCGGGTGAGGTGCGGGTGCAACTGGAGCACGCCAGGCGCGCTTGTACACGTCGTCGGCGGTTGGGACGTTGCCGTCGCGGCGGTGCAGCAACATGCAGGCGATCCCGGCCCACGCCAAATACGCTGAAGTTTACCCAGCCGAATCTCAAGCGTGTCTATAGCTACAGTCCCTCTCTTGTATCCTGACCCAGGCGGCGGGTGGGAAATCACACGACTGGTGTGCAGGAAGGGTGCGGGTGACGAGATGCTGATGTCGACAAGCGCGACGCTGCCGGCTTGCGGGTTGCTCGTCAGTGCAGCCGGTTGCGGACAAACCCGGCATGTCGCCCCGGGTTCGCGAGAAGGAATGTGCCTCCACGCCGACCGCGAGGAATCAGCAGTTGCTGCCCGGCTCCCCCTCACCGCCGCAGACTTGTCCGCTTTCGACCAGGTTGCGAAGTGGAGTCGGTGAGCTGGGCACGTACTGCGCGTACGGCCTGGTCCAGTTGGCGACTTCAGCGCAGAGCAGTAGCCCTGGTTTGCGTAGGGGCTGGCCCCAGTTCCGTTCGACCTGCATGTCTTGATGGAGCTACTCGGCGCCCGCTTGGGTGTCGTCTTCGAGCTGGTGCCGTTGAAATTCTCCGATGAGCCCGGCCGGTTGTCCGGGATGTTGGTTGCCCCGGAAGAACATTCGACGTTGCCCGTGCACCGGA
>JAABUP010008623.1_pt1 | contig 12921 bp, 14 predicted proteins | sample 5559201 | NCBI WGS metagenome assembly JAABUP01 (sample SAMN10711887, study PRJNA513373) | rock metagenome | isolation source: Antarctica rocks | place: Antarctica | reverse complement strand
GGGTGGGTGGGTGGGTGGGTGAGTGAGTGAGTGAGTGAGTGAGTGAGTGAGTGAGTGAGTGAGTGAGTGGGTGAATCACTGTAGTGACCTTATTTGCTGTGCTGTTGATGGTGTTGGTCATTTTCTCCTGAGGGCGGAAACATTTATACTGACAACCTGGGTCCAATGATCTTGTCTTAAGGGGGGAAGCAGTGGCTCTCAGATGCAGCGACCATTGCTACCCTATTTGGCCTGCTGCTGTCATTCCTTGCCACCCTTTGAAACATGCACTGAGTTATGTGGGACAACTGCACATAACCTTGCTTCTTCAAAATGGCAGAGACAGTTTGCCATCAGCTTCATTCAACATGAAGATGCTGTCAATCTAGAGGTGCCAAAGGCAGCGTCTTGAATCTATGGCCAGACTAGGCAGTCCTACCATCATGTATCTCGTCATATCAACGATGATGACATCTTTTGTGGTTTGGCCATTGAACCATAGGAGGAGAGGCTTGCTCGTGCTGCCAAACTTGTCATGAAGATCAGCAAACAAAGGCTCGCCAAAGCACCTAGCAGGACCCTGTTTGCGCAGCCTGATCCAATTCCCATACCAATGCTAGCCCATTTGTAGGCAAGCTGTATCGCACACTTTTGGACGCAACCTTTGTTCATCTCAGCAAGTCTTTTGGCAGACCTTGATTTTGCTTTCATTGGTTGTGTTAGCACCAGCAGTGTGTCATGACCATGCGTGCAGGCCCTATGTACAGAGGCATCGCTGCATGCCCTGCGGCGGCAGTACCCCCAGATCTACAACACCCATGACAAGCTGCTGGTGGACCCCGCCACGGTCAGGGTGTCGCGCACAGACTTCCTGTCGGCCTTCAAGGCCATCACTCCCTCCTCCCACCGCTCTGCTGTGGCCCATGCCAGGTAGGTTCTCACACCTGATGTTTGTCTGTCTGTCATGCAGAATACAGGCATTGTCTGTCTGTCTGTCACATAGGCTTCAGACACTGTCTGTCTGTCTGTTTATTTGTCACATAGGATTCAGACAATTTCTGTCTGTCTGTCACATAGGACCCAGACACTGTCTGTCTGTCCGTCACATAGGCTTCGGACACTGTCTGTCTGTCTGTTTGTTTGTCACATAGGATTCAGACAATTTCTGTCTGTCTGTCACATAGGACCCAGACACTGTCTGTCTGTCCGTCACATAGGACCCAGACACTGTCTGTCTGTCTGTCTGTCACATACCATACTACATGAGATTGTGTTACGTGGTGTTGTATTGGTGCATGCAGCAGCCTCAGGTGTGGATGTCTGCTGATGTGCAGGCCGCTACCTGCAGTGGTAGTGCCCTGCTTGGGCGCCCCATTAGCTACCATCCTGGGCCACCTCAAGTCGGTCTTCCCCCCAGCAGCGGCATGCCTGGCTGCTCAGGGCGCTTCCAACAGCCCCACTGGAAGCTTGGCCCCTTCAGGCACCCCAGATCTGATGTGGGATGATGATGATGAAGAGGAAGATCAAGGTACTGCTGGTCACTGGGCCCATGCTTGCAAAAGCGCACCAGTCCACAGGATTACGGTACCCTGACTGGTGGTCTTTGCTGTGACAGAAGCAATTGCTATGGCCTAACACTCAAGTGTGTCCCACCTTCAGAGAACCAGGGTGTGCACTAGAAACCTTCATGCATGCAGCTCATGCTGGTATCGCTGTGTACTGGTGCTCCACTGATGTCATGCACCGGAGCATTTGCACAACCCCAACACTCTGTCAATGGTTCAAGAAAAGAAAAAGAAAAGAGTACAGAAGAAAAGTTTACGCTTTTCAGCAATCATAACGGGAGCCTCCCAAGGCGGCAGCCCAAAGCTAGTCAATGGTTTAATCACTGCAGATCAGCGAAGTCATTGATCCATCTCACAAACACCATCATCCCTTAGCTGCCCAGCAGTGTGCACAACACACCACCAACCAGGTGTGCTTGTCTGCAGATGACCTCGAAATGGGTGGAGCTGGCGCTCCTCTTCTTCGCCCACTGCCCTTTCAGCAGGTGCAGCGCCCCCGCTTACTCATCTGCGGGGAGGAGGGCTCTGGGCAGTCCCACCTTGGCCCTGCCCTGCTGTATGCCCTGGAGGGCCTGCCCGTGCATGCCCTGGGCCTACCCTCGCTGCTGTCAGATGCCAGCGCCAGGTCGGTCCTCTTCTTCATCACGCTGCTGTATCACAACATGCCCCTTACTGACAAGCTCTCTGTGACACAAGCAGAGCTGGCAGATCCAAAGTCTGCCTGTGGAGCAGTACTGATTGTTGCCTTGGAAGCTCAGCAAGCACCGGCCAAATACCACTTTGTTTTGTTTGTTGGCTTAGAGCTATAGCAGTTGTCAGATCCTATCCAGATCATAGGTACCAAACCCTAGAACTGCCACACCATGTTCACACCTTAGACACCACACCTTACAACGGCCACATCATACTCCAAGTCCTGAATACCAAATTTGAGACCTGCTACGCCGTGTTCAGTTCCTGGATACCAGACCCTAGAACTGCCACACCATAGCCAGACCCTACATACCAAACCCTAGAACCGGCCTCCAGCAGGTGTGTTGCTGTCATGCAGGTCTTCTGAGGAAGCATTCCATACTGTAGATGCTAAGCCATAAACCTGTGTCCAAACCCTACATATTCAACCCTAGAACCGCCCTGCAGCAGATGTACTGCTGGTGTGCAGGTCCCCTGAGGAAGCAGTAGTGCACGCTGTGTCCAGACCCTAGATAACAAACCCTACGTAGTAAACCCTAGGGCTGGTGTGCAGGTCTCCTGAGGAAGCAGTGGTGCATGCTGTGCTGGAAGCCCGCCGCGCCTCTCCCGCCATCCTGTTCCTGCCACACCTGCAGCTGTGGTGGGAAACAGCCCCCGCCTCCCTCAGGGCCACTCTCACCATGCTGCTGTCAGACCTGCCCCCGGAGCTTCCGCTGCTGCTTCTGGCCACCGCTGATGTGCCACTGGCAGACCTGGACGCTGATGCACTCAAGCTCTTTGGCTCTGGAGGTCAGACTTCAAGAGAACCCAATGGCTGCCTTGATAATGCTCGACAGAAATTGCCCATGTTTCAGCTGCTTACCATTCACAGAAATTGCTTCCCCATTGTACTGGGTATCAGAGATGGACTCCCAAAGATGCACTGATATGCAGAGCCTGGTAGAACGCCTGCTTCAAACAGGTACTGTGTCAGATAACACACAGATACCGTGTCAGATACTGCGTCAGGTACAGCAGTCATGCATGCATTGCTCATGCGCCGATGTATGACTTTGCCTGTGTTCTGCACCGACGTCTGGAAGCTGTCTCGGCTCTGGAGGGACGGCTCAGCACCATTTCAAGAACCTGAGAGGGTGCCTGCCCTTGGAATGACCTGCGTGTGATGACTGACATGGCACGTGACACGCATTGTGGCAGATGCTGATGCCCTTCAGCTGTCTGGAGGCAGTATGCCCTGCTCACACCATGGCTGCAACAAGAGGGGCATTTGCAGCTGGCAAGACTGGCTCGCTCATGGCAGCCTGATGCATACCATTCAACGTCGATGATCATAAAGATACTTATATCAATGATAATAGTAACATCAATAATAAGAAGAACAGTAAGAACATTTATAAACTTGGCTGAGCTGGTTGCTATAGCTCTCAAGCTTCTGAATGCGCATTGACCACTTGCATGATGACCATTGTCAAACCCTGTTCTATGCTTGAAACCCAGGAAGCTGTACTCTGTTGGGATAAGGACTGGATCTATCAAGGATTTGGTGGTGAAGACTGAACCGTATCAATGGTAAAGGCCTTTGGTTACAGGTACTGGGATATACGCCTTGTCAGAGCCCTCAGCAGCAGAGAGGACAGTCTTCTTCAGTGGCCTCACCCACCAGCTGGCACAACCTCCCCGGCCTAACCTCAACAGGAAGCGCAAAGCCCTGCAGCCACCACAGGTTAGCCCATTGCACGGCAAAGTACAGTCAGTGTTCAAGGGCAGCTCTGCTCCTCATTGTATTTAGGCTACTTTGCTGAAGAGGGACCAGACTCTGTTAGCAACAATTGTGCATTGTGCCATGCTTGTGCAAGAGTGTGTGCAGAAGCTTGCCCTCAGGCACAGTCAGTACAATACCAGTTGATAAGGATGAACCACACCTGCTCAATCATTGCTTTAACCTCAATTTGCAGTCACTTTCACCAAGCGTTGTGGAGATGCAAAAGCAGCCCTGCACCTGCCTGGTAGCTTTTGCTGCCTCACATGTCAAACACTTTGTTAAATCATTGCTTCTGACTGTCCTAATGCCGAGTCTAGTGATACACAAACAAGACTTCATGCACTGACACAAAACAAGAAGTAGGGGAAGAAGATGTGCAGCATGTGACAGTCTGCCTTGTCAGGCATGTCTGGCTGTCGCTGTGTCCCAAGCTGAAGCAACGAATACGATTTCTGGTTTGATCCCAAGTCAAAAACAGCCTCGCTGTGTGCAGTTGCCACGCGCTCCAGAAGCTGTTGCCGCTGAAGAAGAAGCACAGCAGGCCAAGCGTGAGCAGCATGTGCGGGAGGAGTACAGCAGAGACGTACGTGCTGTTACGGAGTTACGGCGGTACCTGCGTAAGATTGTGGCCAGCCTGATTGCTAAGTCCAAGTACACAGATTTTCTGTACCCTATGAGTCCTGAGGACAACCCTGAGGCCTATTACAAGGTACAAGAGCCAACATGCATGATGCAACATCATGGCATCTCCCTGTAACCTGCAAAGATGAGTAATATGCAGAAAAAGGTGAAACATGCACGCAAATGTGACAGTCAGTCTCCAGCATATGTGGCAGCACTCAGCTCACAACCTATGAATGACGCACGTTCCTGATGTAAATTACATTGTCAGTAGATCATGGTGCCTTCATGTTTCCCTTTTGTGGACACAGCTTTCATAGTCTGGTATGATCCTGTTTTGCCTTCTGCACATTATGTGTCACCTATCACAATGTGATTGCCCAACACGCACAGGTGCAGCGGCAGATGGACCTGGGGACTCTTCTTCACCATGTGGACCATCACATGTACCCCACATGCGCCCCATTCTTAGCTGATGTGGCGCTCATCCCACAAGCTTGGACTCAGTACTATCAGGTGTGTGGCCTGTCCTTGATACATTAACAATACATCATACACCACCCAGGCACAAGGCCAAGATCAATTGCACACTCACCTGTTTTTCTGTGTGTCTTATTGTGATGTATGGCTTGGCATGCATGTCATGTCACAGCATGTGCAGACATTCCCTCTCTGATATGTACAGAGGTAAGCAACTAAGTTACGTGTCTTCTATCCCAGCCCAGGCTCATCTCAGCAGAGACTTTTGGGAGCATCCATTGTGCTAAACATCATCACACATATCATACTAAAGGTGTGACTGACTGGCTCTCAAGCCCAGAATGATCACTCAAGCTGGTTGCACTGCATAGAAAATGTAGTTGCATAAGGTCAACCACCTGACCCTCAGCCGTGAGAGACTCAGGAGACTCGTGCATCTCAGGCTGGGCCAGCAGATGGGTCACCCCCATCCACAGAGGCCATCCTGATGCCCAGCAAGGCTCGCCAGCTGGCAGATGACATCAGGGGGGCTGTTGCCAGCCTGCCCTCCCACCTGGACCCTCTCTGCCAGGCCATTGCCGCCAAGGGCGGGCCCAAACCGCCCCCAGGTCTGCCCCTTTTTTTAGTCCCTCTCAAGCCTCACATACTCATGATGAAAGCCTGTGCGCAACTGCTGCTGTTATACTTGGCGCACACTTGCCTGCCCAAACGGGACCTGTGCTTTCAAGCCAGGATGTCTGATAAGTCATAATTGGCTCCACACCCCAGATTTTAAGATTCTTATTTAAAAAAAGGAAGAACGCATCAGCTCTGCAGGCTCTTCTGGGCATGAACCCACTATAGCAGCAGCCCTTCATGCATGCAGGGATGTTCAGTCCCTCACACATTCCTGGTCTGCCATGTTCTACTGCACTCCCCAACCAGATCTGCCCATGTACATCTTCAACCCGCCTGATACTGTCTCTGCCTTACAGAGTAACACCACTCAGTGTCAACAGCTGCCATAGCACTACTGTGCGCCTCCTCACAAGATATTGGGTGCAATGCTGACGTGCATCACTTCCTGCAGGGATGGAAGAAGAAGCAGAGTTGTGGGCTGGACCACCGGCCATGACTGCTGGCCCTGTTGCCCCTAAGGCACCCTTTGAAGGGTAAGTACATATCGCTCATGTGCCTTCCATGTAATTGGCCCTTGCCATGTGTGTTGCCATTGCTTGTCAAGCAATTGTGCATCAGCTGTCTGGCCCACATGCACAGACATGCATGTTGCAACACTTTGTTGCTTGTACGTGCACAGCTCTCTGTTGATTGTGCTACGTCATGTGTTTCGTTTGTTGCTCAACACAGGCTCTGACCAATGGAGTCAGGCTAGCAAAGTTTTGCGGCCTGTGTACATATGTCTTGCATCCTGTTGCACATGCATGCAAACATCATTCCTTTTTTTGTCTCCACACATGTTGCCATATCTACCTTAGCTAAGGATGCCCCCCCCCCCCATCCCCGCCCAACTTCCCAAGATATAACAGATACCAGATGTGTGTCCCTTACGTGGACATCTATTTATCAAGCTCTCATTACAAAATGAACTCATGGTACAGAAAATTGCAATAAGTAGTTGCATGTGGGCGTGTCTGCAGGATTTCTCGCAGCAGCAAGCGCTTGAGAGGCGAGATGGTCAACAAGCTAGCAGTGTACAATGATCCAGAGCTGCTACGTCGCCGCATCCGGCAAGCAACCCAAGGGGAATCTGGCCCCAAGGCAGCTGCCAGGCCACCCAGGGCAGTCCACTTCCAACAGCCCCCATCTGGCCACAATGGTCCTGATGCCATGGAAGAAGAAGCTCAGCTGATGCAGGGCGCAGAAGGAGAGCAAGAAGAACAGTTCCTTGCTGAGACACCAGATGTGGGTCTGACTGCTGCTGCTGCTGCTGACTCAGCAGGGTCAGGCCTCAAGCTGATGCTCTCGACCTCAGCAGCTCGGCCAGAAGACTCTGGAATGATGGATGAAGAAGAGGGTGCTGGGGTCGAGAGTCGGCAGATGCAGGTCTTGCATACAGCTTCTTCTTCAGCTCCAGACCCCCCCGACACCACAGGGAAGGTTCTTGCCACAAGCAAGGACAGCCTGCGCAAGGCGCTGGACATAGCTCAGGGCATCCTCAGATCAGACTCAGACGGTGCAGCTGCCGGTCCAGCTGCTGCCGGTGACATCATCCCAGCCAGGCCTGTCACAACTGGAGCCAAAAAAGCTGCCTCTCCCGCCAAAACCGCTGCTGGAGGCGCCAAGTCAAGCCAAGGCGCATCTCCCGCCGAAACTGCTGCTGTGGGCGCCAAGTCAAGCAAGGCTGCATCTCCCGCCAAAAGTGCTGCTGCGGGTGCCAAGTCTAGCCAAGCTGCAGCAGCTGAACTGGCTCACCCGCAAAATTTCATGAATGCAAATGAAGCCTCAGTGTCTCAGCAAGGTGGCGGGAAGACCCATCTGGAAGAATCACCATCTGGGGTACAATCGCCAAGGCGGGAAGTGGGCCCTGGCATCAGCGTGCTAGCAAGCACCACCAGACCTAACGTGCCCAGGAAAGTTGGCGGGAGCCTTGCGCAGCTCAAGGCAGCTTCTTCACCTGCAGCAAGGGTCATTCATGCGGGTCACACCCCCCACCCCAGCAAGTCCAGGATGTTCCCTGCTGATCAGCCGGCAGAGGGCACACCTCATGGGTCAATGGGGCAAACTAGGGGGTCCAGGGAGGGTGACAGGGACCAGGAGGGGGCGACTCCGGCAGTCACCTTGAGGCCGTTTGGGATGTCCTTGGGGCCAGCGCCGTTTTCCACCACAGCTGGGATTTCAGCTTACCCTAGCTCAAATGGCGCCCCAATTGAAGATACACCCATGGCTGTATTTGGTCATGCTGTGCCATCTGGGATGGTGCCAGATTCCTGTGTTGGCCAGGTGTGCAATTCTATGTTTTATATTGTGTTCATTGTTTTATACTGAGTTCATTGTTGGGTCACAGGCTGCACGCAGACTCTAGATCATTCTGTATTTTGGTCTGAATTGTGCATGTGCATTGTGCAGTGCATACATGCAAGATCCAATCTACCTGCTATGATGCATCTGTATGATCATCTTTTGTCAAGCTGCTTTTCAGCAGGTGCTTTTCAGCAGCAGTGTGCAGCCATGCAACAGTTTGTGCCAGAAAAGAACATAGTTCAAGATGTGCTGCTTCTTCATGTTTCAGGTGGCATCTGGAAGAGTGAATCAGAGCATGCAAAGCGTGGCAAAGCGTAGCCCGCAGTCTCACCCCATCCATGTGACACCTCACTTGAGCACCATTGAGGAGGGGGGTGTTGAGATGGCTGAGCAGAATGCAGGCTGTGAGCTGTATGACACTGCCACTGGTTCTCACACTGACATGGCTGCTAGCAGCCGTCCAGATTTGGCGCCCAGACTGCCATTGCCTGAAGATCTGCAACATGCTGAAGCCTTTCAGGTCTGCTGTGCGCAATGCCAGTGGCCCTTGCATATCATGGCCATGCACCATGAGAATGCCGGACAATGGTCGCCTGCAGCCTTGCATAACATGATGTCACAGTGATGGGCTTTCTGCTGACCCATTGCTTGTTTTCATATACTGCTTGACCTTCATCATGTCTTGCGTTGCTGTACCAGTATCCCAGGGAGAGGTGCAGCAAGATGTGTCAAAATAGCTCAAGAGGAGTCACTTAGGGATGTTGTATGTGGTGCAGGCACAATTGGTTGGTCATACGGCAGGCATAGTTCTGGACAGACTGGAGGAGATTCATTCGGCTTTGACTAGGCTTGTCTGGCAGCATCGACACAACTCAAACAGAAAGCAAACCATTGAGGAAGCCGAGGCGGCTGCACAGGCAATGCTGCAGCATGCCATTTCAGAGTTGCAGTCAGAGTTGTAGTCACAATGATGTTGGCAACTTATGCATGACTCATAAATAGAACCATATGTTATGCGTGAACCAATGACACTGGATTATTAGCTTGTGATGGTGTGCCATGAGCTCTGAGCTGGCCTACTTTGTTGGAAATACAGTTTGAGATTTCATGTGAGCAGACTCGAGGATCGTTGTTGGTCAATCATTCCAGTCAATCATTACAACTTGCATCTAGCTCATCAGTTGAATGAGCTGTAACTGACAGCTGAAGCATCAATGCCAGCTGATTAGTCTGCCAGCCACTAGCATTGGGCAGCAAACGACAGCGTGCAAGGGAGAGCTGAATATCAGTACAACTATGTCCGCAGAGTCAGAAGCTTGCACTGAGCGCTGTCATGAATGGCTGAGGCATGACTGTACTGCATTGTGTACACAGAGCAGCTGTACTAGAACTTACTAACCACTGGCCCCTCAGTGCACACCTTGTAGTACAATGCAACAACTAACCATTGCAGAACACCTTCACTGAATCAGTTTAAGTGTTCTGTAGTTATTACACAGTGTGACACCATGCATTGCAAGTGAAGCAGACGAGCTAGAGTAAGGCTAATTGGGAGTTCTTAGGCACATTCGTTGACACCCCAACCACCCCAACCACATACAATCACTCTTGTGTGTCAAAGCAATACCAGAGCACAGATTATCCAGCTCCTGTTGTTAGAGTGTACCACAGAAAAGGATGATGACACAGATGGCCTTGAAACATCAGAGTCTGCCGAATAGAGAATGTTATCACAGCCTTGAGCAAGCAGAAGTCAGGTAAAGGATATGGGGAAAAAGAGTAGGCACAGCATTCTTTATGAAGCCTCCCCAGTGCACAATCTGTGATACAAAACTCATGTCTGATGCCTGGCAAGCGAAAGCTCTGGAGGGCTACGAAAGCCTGAAGATCTGTATGCATCCTAACCAGGCATCATTGCAAGCATCAATCAGACATCTAAAGGCACACTGAGGACATTGCGCACTATATGACGCATCCCGCTGCAATCCACTGCCCAAGACCTGTCTACCTACACAGAAGCTGTATTTGTGTTGTCCACAGGTCATAATGGCGCTTCTGTATACACCCAAAGGATAAAGAAGAAAAGAACACATCTGCGATCAACTGGTGTGGCACTGTGGTCACATCAGCTTGTTGGGGACTGATCTGTCTGCAAACTTGACCACCAACACCTTGCTGCCCATCTGCTTGCCATTGTTGCTCATGATGGCTTGTTGAGCCAGGAACTTGTTTGCATACGTAATGAAGCCACACCCTCTGCTCAAACCATTCGGGCCTCTCAAGACATACAGCTCCAAAATCTCACCAACAGGTGAGAAGACAGCCCACAGGTCTGCCTCTGTTGCCTGCACAAGCACCGCTGCTCGTCATGATATGCCATCCTAACAGCAGGTTGCAAAGCATGCTGCGAGCACAAATGCAAGTGTCTGAACACAGGTGCAAGCACCACATCAGACAAATTTGATTCTTACTACAGCGTCATGTACAGGGAAAATCAACAGGGGGCACAATGTACAAGTAAGCATATACCCAAGCTTGCAGCACTTTGAAAACAACACAAACTGATGACCATGCACGTTGCTGTGCCAAGTGTCCCAGTACCACAAAGCAAGACTAGCTTTGACAGTATTGGGGGTGGTGGAATGGCAGGAAGGAGTGTGGTGATGACTCACCTCAGGTGGTAGCTGACCAACAAACAGCTTCCATTGGTTGCTGACTTCGTTAGCCCCACCGGAGCCCATGCGCTGCTGTCTAGGCATGGCCCCTGGGTACTGACCAGGGTACAGTGCAGAGTTGCCATTAGCACCATATGCATGGCCATACATGCTGTTGAGACCATTGCTGGGCATGTTGTTGCCCATTTCACCTTCCCTCTGCCCATTCAGTCGGGCTGGCGGCATGCCCATGGCACCAACACCCCTGCCGCCATACAAGTTGCTCTGGCCATACATGCCATCATTGAGACCTGCCATGCCTAAGCCTGCTGCACCATTGTTGACCAGGTTGTTGGAGTTGGACAGATCAACAGGCTGGAGGCCGCCATACTGAGAGGGGTTCATTTGCTGTGAAGCAAGGGAGTTGTTGCCCAGGACGTTCTGCATGCCCAGGCTGCTGAGTAGACTGGCCTGCTGCTCTGGTGTGAACTGTGCTCCATTGTACTGACCATAGGCGCCAAGCACATTTGCAAGACCCTCCATGCCCATCTGTCCCTACAAACAGCCAATGAAGCCAGTCAGAAACATGTTTTGATGGTCAAGCACACTGCTTAACAAGAAACTTTTGATGATCAAGCACATGATTCACCAAGCAACTTCCAAGGTCTAGCATACTCTTTGAAGGCAAAACAAGCCAGCAGATTTTCAGCAGATGCCACACACCTGAAGGAAGGCATCTGGCATGCCACCTGCCAGCTGTCGCTTACTGTCCTGCCATGGGTCTGGCAGGATGCCACGCTTGATCCCATTGGCAAAACCATCCTTCTTTCTAGCATCAGCAAACTTGACTACCAGAGGCACTTCAGCCCCAGGAAGAACTGTCTTTGCATTATGCCTGTCTATAGCAGACTCGGCTTCTGCCCACTTGCGAAACTGGACAAAAGCACATCCTGCAAAATAAAAAGGCATGATTGTCAGCACCAGGACCTACTTACACAACGAGTCTGGCCATGACAGCTAACTTTGGACGTAACGTACGAAGACCAAGCGACAGGCAAGAAGCTGCAGCCCATACCTGAGCTCTGCCCCTTCTGTGTTCTAAGGATGTTCAGATGAAGGACTTCGCCACACTCCTCAAACAGAGGAGCTAGCTGTTCTTCCGTGATATCACGTGGCACCTGTGACAGACACAACCAAAATCAAGAGCTGGACTTGCCTTTATGCGAAGCAGAGACAGACCACAACTGCAATTCATATGCTTGGCTTTGTGCTGTACAAAACATGCAGTGGCAAGTAGCAAGCAAAAGGTCACCAGCCAAATTGCCACACTTGACAGCCAGGAGGTTCAAAGGTTTGATCAGTGATCCTTTGCAGATAACGGCAGCTGAGAGCAGTACCTGTCCTACAAAGATCTTCTTTGGAGCCACGCCTTGCTCAGGGGCCATGCCAGTGGGACCAGCTTTGCGCGGGTTGGCGAAGTGCACCACCAATGCCCGACCTTTGCCTCCGTCCAGCACGGTCTTGCCGTCGTGCTTCTCCATAGCTGCCTCTGCTGAACTCCAGCGATCGAACAAGACCATTGCACACCCACGAGACTTGCCATCAGGCCCTTTGACAAGGTGAAGGTTCTTGATGACGCCAAAGCCCTCAAACAGTGGTATCAAATCCTCAGCTGTCTTGTCGGTGGGAACTTGACCGACAAATAGCCGAGGCTCGCTAGCTACAGGTTCAGCGTTTGCCATGAGTATGATACCGCCGGCCTCAAAAAGTATCAGTACTCAGGCAGACAATCGCAACAATCGCACAGCTAAGGACAGCCAAGCAGTATTGCTGAGACTCTACTAACGTGACGGCGAATTCTGAGCACGAAACAAGCGCAGCCTAACTTATTCTACTAAACTGCACTATTTCACCACACACCCAACCTCAGGTGCTACCTCTGACAGAGGCAGTGCAACTTTGCTTTGACTTAAGCGGCGTCACTTGTTCTGACGTCGGGCGCGTCAAAATGGTCAAAATTGACATTATTCTGTGGCGCGAATTCATTCGTTTACTAGGATGATCCGAGGCTGAGCTTGTCTGGTTGTGAATTGTGGGGCATGCATACCCCCCGTGGCGAAGCACAGAAAGCACGGGTTGCTTTACAGTCCATCTATGATAGATACCTTAGGCACATCTGTGGGGTCAAGTATGCTACGCCTAGTGC
>JAABUP010008622.1_pt1 | contig 12923 bp, 15 predicted proteins | sample 5559201 | NCBI WGS metagenome assembly JAABUP01 (sample SAMN10711887, study PRJNA513373) | rock metagenome | isolation source: Antarctica rocks | place: Antarctica | reverse complement strand
GTGCGATGGGATGGGATTCAGATTGCGGACCCAGCTGAAAGGTTCACGGGTATTTAGATCCCTTGTCTGGTGAAAGCCGGTGCTTGGGAATTGTGGCAGGCGGGAGCGGCACTGTTCTTAATTCGAGCGATGGGTTCGCTGGGCCCGACGGGACCCTCCTGAAGCACTGAAGCACCTGAAGCACCTCCTGGTCTGCGTTCGATGATAATCGCTCTTCCGTCTTTCGTCTTTCGCTACTGCTGACCGCTGGCTCCAAACCGAACCCGATGATGATGTCCGATCCCACGCAGCGGTGCGAGCAGGAGCAGGGAAGGGGGAGGGAGGCACTGGTGTCCAGGATCCCTCGAGCCGCTTTCGCCTGGCACAATTCAATACCATCTTACCAATCTTACCAATCTTACCAATCTTACCGGACGCCCGACTCGCTAGTGTGGCTGCCCGACCTCGCTCTCAGGCTTTCCCTACTAGAGCCCGTCCGCGATGCCGCCACATGCGCTCCAGAGGGTCGGATCAGCTGCGGACTACTCCATCCTCTTCTCCTCCTGGAAACCTTGCAGCCCGCCACAGCAACCTTGCTGCAGGACGCAATCGTGTGAGGGGATGGATCTACCACGGATGATGAGGGAACGGAGAAAGGGGCAAGGGGGAGAAATGCTCTTCGTCGGCGAATACCCACACCGTGCATCGGAAGGGTGTCCTGCTGGTTGCGTGCTTCGACCGAAGGGGATGCAGCGCACCGGATGTGGGAGGCAGTCAGATGTTTATCTACACTGGATGAGCTTACGGCGTCCCAAAGGCTGAGCTGAGGGAGGGTCATATATCTGCGACCTTCTCTCGAATTACGTGCGGTAGCATGTTACAAGGATACTCGTGTAGCTAGGAGCTATCCTCGCCCTCGACTCTATCATCATGCAGCTGTCAAACGACCCTCTGGCACCCTTTATCGCCGCTCTTCGCCGTTCTTGCCGTCTCCTGTTCCTCTCCGACCCTCCCTCTGATCCTGGACCCTAGTGCGTCTGACGCCACGATACCGGTCGTACCTCGAAACCATACCGAAATGCCGACGATGGCGCGGTACGGGAAACCTCTGGGCAGGCTTAAAGTGGCAGGAATGGTCCAGTGCCCTTTGGCGAACCCGAACCGCTGCAAGGCCAAAAATTGGCTCGATGCACGAAGGCTCAGCCCGCGCTGGAACAACTGCAATTGGGCCCCCCCCTTCGCCGATTAAGATGACATTGGGCTTAGCTGCCCACGCGGGCCTTGGGGGCCAGGCGGGCCCTTTCGCAATGTTTGCTCACCCGCCCAGCGGTTCAGCGGTCCAGCGACTCCTCTCGACGGCGTCTTTTCTCCTCCCCGCTAGCCAGAAGTCAAAGCGCAATGGCACCGAGAGGGAGAGTGGTGGAGTCGTGTGGTGTGAAACAGAGACAGTTTAGGAGAGGACGTGGAGGCAAGCCCACTCGGGAAGGCAGGCAGCCCAGGGCAGAGCCCCAGTGACGAAAGCGAGCGGCGATCTCTTCCCCATCGGCCTTAGCGCCGCCTGAACCTTGACCTGCCACGCGATGATCGCCCCCGCCGGTGGCCCCAGTGCTGCGTGCTGCGTGCTGCATCTCTGAGGTGCCCCTGCACACTCGAAATGGACGAATACTAACAATAGAGCCGCCTGGCCTGACGATTCGCTTTTCGAGCAACGGCCTCCTGCTAGTCAGTTGCAGCACACCTCGTCGTCAAGTCGCAGGGCATGCATGTCAGCTCCGGTGTTCCTCGAAAACTATCAGAGCCATCAGGCACTGTGCCTGGGCAGGTTGGCTCCTCCATCACGAAACAGTGCGATCGCGCTGACGTTCGTGCTGGACAACGAAAGTGGTCAGGCTATCATCTACACTTGCCGCTGGGTTGAAAGCATCCGACGTTTGGGGGACACGTTACACGAGTCACGGTTCGGCACGAAGGAATCCCGCCAGGGTTTGGCCCTGTTGAGCCTGAACAGGGGGCCTAATCCCACACGAAGAGTGGAGAAGGCGTGCAAAGGTACTTTCCGGCATGCCTCCACCCCGTCAGCGCCTCCTGATTGGCTTCATTCAATCTCAAGGCTCCTGCCGAAGTCTGGTACGCCAGCTTTGCCGCTCGTAATCTTGTTGGAAAGCTCAGGGCGGTGTGAAAGAGGTCTGCTGGACTGTCGCAACTTGGCCTGCCTTGGGTTTAGCTGAGCAGCTGCTGGTCATGTGTTCCAACGATCATATCGATAGCGGGCCACTCCGCAAGCAAAGACGTCGGAGGTCCTGGCAAATCTACCGCGGACTTTCTTCGGTTGGGCGGCGGTTGGATGTTGCCAAAACCCAAAGGCGTTATTGCTTTGGGCAGCAAGCAAATGAAGGCTAGCCTGTCCAAGGAAAGTGGGTGCTGCAGCTGCACGACATGAGCCCTTCTAGTGTGTTTAAGGAGTGGTGGGGTGGGGCTCCCCGCAGCCAATCTGGGCTCGATGGAGTGTTTTCAGACGAGAGGCAGCATTCGGTGAGGTGGTATGCGACGGTCATTCTTGCTGGTGCCAAGTCACGTAGGGGCATTTGGCATCAGCACTCCGGGACAGGCAAGCCTTTCGAGGCCGTCTTAGACGCACCGTCTACCCCTCAGAAGGGGGTAGCGCGCTTCGGATTGACATCGAGTCGCGGCCACTACAAATGCAGGATGCATTGCTTTAAAACATGTGGGTCGGGTCACACCGCCTGATGTCAAGGTGGTGCAAATGACCGAGGCGGTGACATGGGTGCGACGTAATAATAGTGACGTCCGTCCTGTAGCAGATCGGAAGGTGGGTCGCCAGTTTCAAAGCTGGTGGGGGGTGGAGGGGGGCCGAGAAGGAAGACTCTCGGATTGTTGCATACTTGTACAGTTGTACTGTACTTTACTCGTCAGTACTTGGCCCATTCATGATTCGCATTGGCATTCGCAATCGCAGCGAGTGTCGTTTATCGCGCATCGAAAAGGTTCGGCTAGAGCGATCAAGCCGTGCCCCCATAAGGTGCCCGGGGAGTCTGGTTGGATCCCAAGCTGGCGGGCTGCAGGCCCCATCATTTGCCATGTGCTCGTGCTAAGGCTGCCCCGGCCTTCTTCTGGGCGGGAACGGCACGCTGCAGGGTGTGATGTGATGGTGGGGGCGTGTAACCTCCCCTCGCTCCCGAGCAACACAGGACAGGCGCTTCGAGTCTGCAGTCTGCAGTCTGCAGTCCGCGCAGGGTCAAAGACTCAAAGGGCAGGGCCAAATGCACTGCCAACTTATGCAACACGCATGACATGATGTAAGGAAATCATGTGCTCATGTTGTGCAAGCCCGCGAATGGCATCCCGACTCTCCCCTACATCGACACCCTTCTCGTCCGCGTCGTGTGATCGCTGATCACGATCCGTTCCTCCATGCCGCCCGGCGCGCAAGGAGTCGACTGTGAAGTCTGCAAAGTGAAATGTCGTTAGTCCTTGCCGCTATGCAACAATGATCTCGATGATACACATCGATCGCGGCCGAGCTCAGCCGTCTCGGCACGTCGATTCGATGTCAGGCATCGAAGGTGAGGCCTTTTGTTATTGCGATGATCAGCCGAGGAATTCTGCTCCAACAGCGACACCGTCTCATCTGGTGGAGCGCTTCCACAACGGCCTCTCTTCCGTCCATTCCCCGTGGCACCAGCCTGGGAGATGCCCCGTCGCCAAAGACGATCACTTCGGATGGAAAGGGCACGCACAATTGGCCATGCAGTAAGTCGTCAGGTAGTAGTTCCTGCAGCAGGTTGAATCTGGGTGAGAGGATGGACGTACCCAACCATTTGCGAGGAAAGCTCCGGCCTAGCCGACTAACAAGCGACCCCTATGATGTGCCCAGGGATGACACAGACCGAGCGTGGTGACGCTGCTTTTACCCCCGAATCCTTCGCTCCTGTGGGACGAAACATACCTTACAAGCCTCCCTGGAGTCCTGGTCCCCTTATCGCCACGCGAGTCAGATGACCGAAAGTGCATGCGAGTCTAGCGAGTCTAGCAGCTACATTAGAGTCCGCTGGAAGCTGGAAGTTAAAGTCTGTTGAAGTCGAACCAGCCAACAACGGGGCGGCAGGATGTATGGCGGGCCGAGTCCTCGAGATTCGGAAGGTTACATTTGCTCCAGTCTCAACCACCAGTCATGCTTTGTGATGGGTCTCTTCATTCATCAGGTTGAGTGCGTGATTGCCACTGAGCGACCGTGTACTTCGACCCTGGCGCGTAGGCAGCCGGGCGCTTTAGTCATGCCAACGCATCATTTGGTCTGAAGGGTTGCGCTGCGTAATGCAGTATCTGGTAGATGCAGTCGCGATTGGTGGAGTTGCTGCGGAAGATTTGGCCTACATTTTAGTGTATGTTGCTGGCGAGAGCAAGATCTTGGTGAGAGATATTTAGGAACATGGAAATCGGGCGTGCGCTTGCTGTTGCTCTGCATCAAAGATGTCACCAAAGTCCAAGCGGTATACCGGTGATGTGGAAAAGGCATGGTCGATAGAACCATTGACGAGGCTCGTGCGGGGAAATACTGGCAGTAACGAACTAGGGCATCGGCAACCCTTGGCTGTCTTCCCTGGGCACCACGATCAGCTATTGTCGGAGAGGTCGTACAGAGAGGGAAATCCATGGTACACGATCTGAGCTGGGGCAAAGCTTTTGGCAGAAGGTGACAGTAGCCAGTGCGAAGTTCTGTTGTGATCGAATTCGAGACTAAGTACCCTTGAAAGCTGTAGCTCGCAAAGCCACAGCTGTCAATGGATATTCTAGCGCCAAACAATCATCGCAATGGCGGCGTAGCGTCGACGCAGTGATAGTGAGTGTCTGTTGCTCGTTTGAAATCTTCCATTTGAGGACTGTCACGGATGGTCAGACAGCCTTTATCCTGCATCCAGAGACGTATCGAATCACAGTCACATTGTCTGCAAGTATGTGATGCGCGCAGATGCGGATGGTCGTGGGATTGACATTGCTGTGGAGGAAAAGAAAGGTACTGGTTCGTTGTAGGGTCCAAGTGCCTTACTTGGGAGGCCCTTCACAGAATACTCATATGGACCCTCGGATCACACTCATGTCAGCGCGACTGCTTCTATGCTTTTGTGCTTTGAGTAGCTAGGTGAACCGAAGTTTCTTACATCATTCGTCCTGATCTTACCACTACATCACGACCTTGAATCATGTGTCTCATCCGTTCTACTCAATAATTCCTCATGTGGCACCCAGGTCCTACGCTCAGCTACACACTCCTCTACCACCAATCTCAGCAGCTTCCAGACGTTTGGCCACCATCGGCCAATCTCGACATCTGTAATTGGCGATCAGATAAACATTCAGTCACAGAGTAGGGGATGAAGTGAATCAAGCCTAGCGGACATGATCGGAAACGCAGACTTTCCTCCAAATGAGATGGTAGCCACATCATGTGCCCAGATCCTGCCAGATACGTCCGGGGCTAGTAGCAACCTTGAGCGTGGATGCTGAGCTACCTGTTCTGCACCTGCAATGCAAGGGTAAGCAGGCAATGATCCGTAATAATCAACTGACTCGAGTCTTCATGTCTGATTCTGTTTTGGATTGACGCAGACAGTTTTCACGGCTGATATAACTGGATATCGTTCTCGACTGCGAACACACTACTGAAATACTTGCCCTTAGTTAAGATAGAGACTGTGAAGTAGTTCAACATAGATGAAATGAGTTTTTAGCGACTTTTTCGCTCATAAATGCTCTTTTGATTAAGGGAACGATGTCTCATGAATGCTTTGCATTAGAAAACTCTCTTGGAGGGCCGCTGAAGGCTGCTCCTGATTGAGGAGTAGCCTCATGGTAGGATCAAAGGAAGGGTTCCTTATCGAATCTTTTGAGTCTGTGATTCTTCGAATGACATTTCACCTGAAATAGGACTGCGTACAGGGGTAGAGCCCGGACAAGCTGTTACATTTGTGGGTACTGTGACGCTGTTGAGGCCTTGATAAGCATCATTCGAAATCATTACTTTGCTGCAATAAGACAAACGATAACTGATTAGAAAAGGGTAGAGAGACGATCGTAGGGAAGCCGGACATCGAAAGTTCCTTTTCTAGAGCGGTACAATCCTGGCAGAGAACCGTTAATATACGCCACGAGGAGGATTTCCCAACGAACTTGTTTCTAATGTACTGCAACATCTGCGACATGAATGATCATAAATCAACCAAGATGTCAGGTGGTCTCGACTAGGACTAGCGCCCCATCCTCGCCTACCCCGAAGAAAGTTCCTTCGCGCCTGCAAACTCCGAATAACTACTGCACTGTACGAATATGTATCCTGCGTGATCGATCCTGCCGACAATGCCTCTGTCTAATCTGAATGCGCCTCAGAAGCGCAAGCAGCCTCCACAGGCTGCAAATCCTTCGCTAAAAACCCAGCGCTCTGCCAAACGCGTCAAGACTTCTAAAGCCAGAACTATTCTGACGCAGTATTCTGATAAGGCTCTTAATAAGAATGGCGACCTCGACGTTTCTGCGTTCGTCAAAGCACGTGAGTTTGAGATCAGGGCCATGGGTGCGAGCATGGGTGCGTCAAAAAGCAGCTTGTCTACGAGGGCGTTCCAGCAAGTACCTAAGGATCTCAGGAGAAGGACCGCAAGTCACAACGTGAGAAGAGTTCCAAAGAGACTCAGGGCGAGAGCGGCAAAAGAGGTGCGTTGGCTGGACTGGTCGACGAAGAGGCTTGGGAAGATGCCATAATACTGACCTGGGTCTCGCAAGGGTGAAGATGAAGGATGACAACACCCCTACGGTGATATCGCGACGACGGAAACCTACACCTCATCAGAGATTCCGATTAGAAAAGGCGAAAGAACTTAAGAAGCTCGGAGCTTTGTCCAAGAAGAAGCGTGATACTTCCAAAAAACAGAATCCTGGTGAAACAGATCCAGAGAAGATGGTGAAAATTGCTCCTCGAATTCCTAAGCTGAAGAAAGACGCGCTGTCCAAGCCAGCTAAGCCACCAGCAAAGTTTCGCAAACGACAAATACATAAATCATGGCTTCCTACTCATTTATTCCATGCAAAAAGGGCACATATGACGCCTCCTAAAGAGCCACTCTGGCGTTTTGCGATTCCACTGACCCCTACCGAAAAATGCTTTAGACCCACTCATCGTGCGGTAACATTGAGAGGTTGCGTAACTTGGGACATGAGCTATATGGCTACAATTGGGGTTGAGGGAGTTCGAAGCAGTTTGCTTGGATTATTGAAGAGCGTTGGGGTTGACGAGAAAATAGTCGTTGGGAAGAGAGGGGCAAAATGGCGAAGAGGCTCGAGATGGTGGGAGGGCTGGATTAGAGAAAGAGATGGGGAGAAAAGATGGATTGCCAAAGTTGGGATTGTATGGTGTCTGGACACATTAATTACTGAGAATTCAGGAACCATTGATTCCAGCAAAGACATGCTGGAGGGGCACAATGCTGATCAGGATATGGAGACTGAAGGGCAAGGAGAACCAAAAGCTACCCACGCACAAAAGTCCAAGCAAGAGCTCAAAGGGTTAAAACAAAGACTACTTCTCAGAGTGCATCCGTCTGCTTTTCTCCAGACTTGGACAGAGATTTTGAAAATTGCCAAAATACAACGTCCGGCAGCGATGGTCGAAGATTTGAGGTTCGAAATTGGTAGCATCGAGGTTGTTGGACCTGAATCCACAGAAGCGTTGATTGGAGTTCTTCAGCCAGCGAAGCCTCTTATAACAGCAACGGAATCTACTACAGTGGAGAGCCCAGACGATGAATGGGTAGATGTTGAGACACCTGAGCGGATCTGGCCTCAATTAGTAGGAACAACGAACCCAGCTTCCTTGCCTGCAGGTGCTGTCATAGGATTTAATATCTCAGATCCCCGTCTTCGTCACCCTCCGAGGACCGTCAAAAAAACTGATTCGGAAACGAGCAATGATGCACTGCTTGAGCTTATTGCTTCATGGCCACCAGATCACACCCATATCGCTCATGACCTCTTCGACCGCACCAAACGTCTTGCAGCTTCTCGCCAGCTTCTCAGCCAGAAGGCCATCAACCGCCGGAAAGGCGAGGCTCTACCAGGAGCGTATCCAGCTCCTTCTCCCACAGATACGGAAATTCCAATTCTACTCATGGCTTCGCGGACTACAACTTACACTACGCAGGGCTCCTGGACCCTGCTTTTACCCTGGGACTGCGTCCTCCCTGTCTGGTATTCACTCATGCATTACCCTCTCAGTTCGGGTGGCAATCCTCGCTTCGGTGGTTTGCAAGAGAGACGACAAATTGCTTTCGAGCAGGGTGTGCCATGGTACCCTGCAGATTATCCCGGTACTAAGGCTGGGTATCACTGGGAGCTCCTGGAGAGAGAGAGGAAAAAGCAGGAATGGGAAAAGCGACCAAAAGGAAAAAGGACTACATGGGAGAGCGTGGAACTAGGAAACGGGAAGAGAGGCGAAATAGGATTGGGCTGGGCTTGTGATTGGGAACGACTTCTTCAAGGACCACCGCCGTCAAGCGTGGATGGTGAGGAGAAAACCACTCCTGAACAATCAGCAGGAGATGGGAAAGAAAAGACGTCCCAGAAAACAAAAATAGCCGAGTCTTCACCTGAAGTCAGGGCCACAAGGCAACAACCAGTGGAACCTGCCAACCCACCGCTTGCCATCCACAATCTTATTTCACCTCTTTCGGGAGCGCGGCCGTTTCCACCTACAGCCCTCTCAGCTGTTCATATCACTCTTCTCACGACTGGCCATCCGACCCGAAATGCCCGGATTTACCGCCTGCCAAGCAAGGATGCAGATCTTCGAGCGAAGTGGCTTGCTTTGACCGATCCAACCAAGAATGATAAACAGTCTCGTCAATCCCGTCCAGCAGTAGCTCTTCCCAAGAACGCACCTCCTCATCAGCGAGTACAAGGTCTCGCAGCCAGTCTCCTGGCTCCATGCTCTCCTCACGCTTATGCTGGGACTAGGATACCAAAAGCGCGAGATCCATCCTATCCCTGTGTTCCAGACGAAGGTGATCTCATAGGATTCGTGACTACTGGTAACTATCACCTTGGTGAAGGGAAGTGTGAAGCTATTGGAAATGTAGCTGTCGCAAAGGCGATGGGAGAGGAGAATAAGAAGGGCAAAGGTAACGAGAAGAACGTGTGTATCATACGTGAGGCCGGGCAGAGTATCGGCAGGCTGGCGAGATGGAAGTTCGTATAGCGACTGAGAAGCATGATCCATCACCTCAAGGGAGTGTCAAGACCTTGAACAATCACTATAAGCTCTAATCGTAATGCTTGACAGCTGACGCAATTGCAAAAAAGAATGAGCTTATTGTGTTGTCACTCTTGAGGAGAATCCTGTATTTCAATTTCCATATGGTTCCACCTGCGTACTCGCGCTATCTCCAAAGTCTGATGTTGGAGGGCAGCGAGCCGCTAGAAGGTTTGTCCAAGCTTTATCACGAACTACAGCAATCTGTGGGGTGGGCTAGATACGCTGAGGATGATATGGGAAAAGCGTGTGAGATGATGGAGAAGGAAGATCTGGAAGGCTTTGAAGGTGTCAGAAACAAAGTGTACGAGGAGCATGTGGACGGGAAACTGAGGAGGACAGTGGGTCGGAGGCGATTCTTTATACCCCACACTTCATCCACTCCGAGTCATTCGGATTAAGAAAATCATTCCAACCTTGACCACGATTCTTCACGCTTTTTTACTCTCAATCCCAACATTAAATCTACGAAGTCTAAGCGATCATACACTACCATAAACGCTCTCCAAGACAGTCTTTACTTCATGGATATTCTAAGGATACCAACTTTTGAGCCGGCGGATGAGGCTATACTCAGGTATGCCGGGCACCTAACGCCAGTCGTGAATGGGAAAAGGAAAGTATCATGGTCGACGGTGTCATCGAGTACCTCTTCAGAGGTAGAGGATCTTATTCTACCCGCCAACACGGACGTCATACAAGACACGCCAACTCTTGAAGTTCCGGAATTTGTTCAGTCGCGAGAAACTTACGAAATTCTCGGCTTCAATGCCAAAACAGCCACGGATCTATTTACGAATTGGCGGAAAATGTGTAGAAGTTTGGGTGATTCAAGCAGATATGATATGCTCGAATTCGCTCAAGGTTACATCACTGATTGCGAGGTTGACGATGTCGAAGGCGACGGCAACTGGGCAGAATGCTTGGATGAAATCGGCGTATCCGCCAAGCTCAAAACCGCAATCCTCGACGATAAGTACAAAGGTTTAAGATCAACGTCATCCGCCAAGTATTGGGTTCAAGACACGTTATCACACCAATACGCAGCGGTAAACCAGATTGCCGCCGAATCAGAGAGCCGTACCAACTTGAGAAAAAGAGTGGCAGGTACAGTAAAACAGCCCAGAGTCGGTGGGCCGTTTTCATATACCCCAGAATATCATCAGGATGCCAACAAAGCTGGACCAAGTGTCGCTCTCCAATACCAGATTCCCGCTCGCGAAGTACCTGGACGCACAAGATTATTCAAGGGCACCAGTAAAATCAAAGCCGAAAAAATACTGAATTCTACAACAAAGGATGTCTCACTTTCATCTGTGATCTCTGTCGGTAAGTCTCTTGACTCGGATTACTTGTTAATGTCAGTGAAGCATGCTGATCTTGATATGTTCTAGGCAATATGGATTTTCATAGAACTGGTCCCAGATTTTGCTTTGCGTCATCTTGGCCTGCCGCGTTGTATTATGCCAACTTCGTTTCTCATCGGGCACCTCTAGCTTCGAAAGCCATTGTCCAGATGGACGTTCCCAAATCGCTGATAGCCAGACTCGCACCATACACACTGAGTGTAAATACGGATGCAGGATTCAGCGAGTGGGCAGACTTAATTTACCATTGTCGGCGTGGGGACTACCTGTCCAGAAGTCTGAGTCATCTCAGCAGCAAAGATCTTATGATCGGTCCGATAGCGACGTTCCCAGATAATATATACGGGAAGATGCGCTCAAGCGCAGAGATCAAGAACAACAACGTGTTACGAGTCGGGGGAGTGGAAGCATCTCAACCTATATTCTCGGCAGATGAATCGGTTTCGAAAGCGCTGGAGAAGGAGTGTAGAAGTCACACATTTGTCCATTATGAACTGCCAGAGGAATGCCCAACAATCAATGACGCCAAAGATCAGATCTGAGATCCGCGTGAACCACGAACGTGCCGCCAGGCTACGCTCAGTATCTGCAATTCTGCATGACGGGGATCGAGCCGCTTGATCGTCTGCCAAAGATGTACCACGCCCTCCAGTGTTACGCCGGCCCCTTTGATCAGGTCCAGCAGCTGATGCGCAAGGCTTGTCTTACTTTGGAGAATGATGACGTCAAAGAGTTTGGGAGATTCAGGATGGAGGTTCTTAACATGAGTCAAAGCCTTTTTGCAGGAGACGGAGGAGCATTTGTTCGATCATGATGCGAGATCGGTGCAGCAGAATGCGAATGGAGAGGGGAATGGGAAGCCTTGCTGAGGAAAGGGCGAAAGGAGATGAGATGGGCTCGGCAGTCCGAAGAAGGCATGAGTCTTGTCATGCTATGGTAGCTAATACCATTCTATTTGTTGACTTTGAAAGGTTCAAAGAGTCACCAGCATTTAGGTAGTCACAGGATAGTTCCATCAGATCTAACAACTACATGAAGGTCACTTGTCATCATTGCCGTATGATTACTGTTGTTTCTATGGGAAGAATTAGGTCTGAGGCGGCAATCTATCCGCCAAATACTTCTCCAAGTCATCGATTTCCTTTGGATCCGCCGAGTGGGCAAGCCCTTTGTACGTCTTCAAGTCGACATTCCAGCCCATCTCTTTGAGTGCCTTGGCCGTGTCGACGCCCCACTCGTGCCTAGGTGATCTCGCAGTCAGCATCTCCTACGATGAAGGTATATCGGAGATCATCCCATTGCGCCAGAACCTCGATACTCCATCCATATCGTCTCGTTCAAGGTGAATACGAGAAACCCCCACACAATACAAAGCGAAAGCATAACTTACTTCACAAGTGGATCCGCGTCTCCGTGGCCCATGAAAATGGGCGTATCCTTGTTAGTGCTCTCTTCGGTAACATAGTCTTTGATCTTGTTATGGAGGAGCAGGTAGCTTGAAAGGCCAAATATACCAGCCAGCTTATTAGGGCAGGTTATTCCAGTGAAAAGGGAAATAGCTCCGCCCTGGGAGAAGCCGCCTAAGCAGTCGTCAGCCCCTTTCGCCTCGACCATTATTGAGAGGAAATTTGTCACCGAGAACTATCCGGTCCGAAGGAATGCCCTTATCCATTTCAGCTTTGATGAGACCATTGAAGTAGTCGCGGGACTTGAGTATGCCTGGCTGGTCGTGGGCTTGGGCCAGGTCACTGAAGTTTTTCTACGACAATGGGATCAGTTCAATGTACGAGTGGCAGATCTTTCCGTCCGTTTCAAGAAAACGAACGGTATCGCGCGGCCTCACTATATCGTACCTAGGAGGCGCAATGGATCAGTATCATCCATGAGGGTAGATCGCAAATTGGACTTTTGAGGTAACTCAAGGATTTGAGATAGGCTAGTCAATGGATCATAACTTGGGCTCGAGATATCGAGTACGACACAGCGCCCTGGGAGATTTACCAGCCTGGCATCTCCATGCCAAAGTTCTAGATGATTGTAAGCCAATATTCTTCCCGTAATATGGGCGCTGTTGCGAGCTCGGCGACAGAATTCTCACGGATGAAGTGGCTTCAAAAGAGTAGATAAAGATGATGGTATTCTTACTACGGTAATTGGTATATTGGGAGCATTTGGAAAGATAAAAGCCACCTCAGAGAATCGTCCCTTTCGGCGGAAATTTTCTGCAATTGGCATCCTGGATCACTTAGATCCCGCCGTAA
>JAABUP010008618.1_pt1 | contig 12925 bp, 18 predicted proteins | sample 5559201 | NCBI WGS metagenome assembly JAABUP01 (sample SAMN10711887, study PRJNA513373) | rock metagenome | isolation source: Antarctica rocks | place: Antarctica | reverse complement strand
GTACTCACATCTAAATCATCCTCAATGCTCAAACCTACAGATTGACCCTGGAGCCAACTGTGAACTTTATGGCTCCAAACAAGGTGTGCCGGATCATGCATGCCCTCAACAAAGGCACACTTGATGAGACGTTCATCATCAGACAGATTGTTGATGCGATTATGATATCGCAAAATTTGTTGCCACCAATGGAAACACAAAGGGAAACGGCCTAATTCAGCTAGTATGATGACATTTGCAGTACTGTCCCTAACACCAAGTATGTGCTTCAGAAATTGTCTATGCAGTAGCTCTGCAGCGTCACCTATCTTTTCATCAACAACTTGGCGAACCGGTTCGCCCAGGCTTGTAATCATCTTCTTCTTCTTCTTCAGTAAGCAGATGCTTCTGCGAAGGTGAAAGCCTGTCACATTCACATTAGCTTGTGAGTGTGCATGCAAGACAACACATTCCTACAAGCATGCCCTGCTACAGCAGTTAAGTTTAAATTGCTTTGCAAAGCAATCACTGAATGTCACAGTTGTGCTTGCAGATAGTTACATTGTATACATGATTTGATTAACACATTGTCACTGCTCCAAGAACTGAACTACAACGTTGTCGCAAAATTCCAAGGCAGACATAAGCACCTAATAGGTATATGATATGTATAGTATGTGATATGGTGTATACTCTTAGTACTACTTCCTTAGTTTGTCCTATAACCTAGCAAAGTCTGGAGAGGTTTTAAAATGACAGAAGTTTTTGCTGACTGACTGACTGTTTGTGCTGACACCACATGACATTGCCAAACTTCAGATTTACAACAGACCATGCAAGCCCAAGGACTTCTTGCTTGGCACCAGCCTCGTGTTTGTCCCACCTGTCGAACAAACAAAATTTCCTCCTAGCTGTTTGTTGGGCGGAGATCAAGCAAATGATGATGATTGTCCTCATCAGCACCTGCAACAGGCCTGCAAGCAGCAATGATGAGCTTGGCCATGGCATATATATCTCAGATATACATACTGTTGTACAGTTTATTTGCCAAGGACGCATGTCACGAGAGAAGTACAGGGGCAAACCCTGCTTGATTGCAACTGTTGCCCAATTTATCAGCATCAATGGCACAGTCATTGTTAGCATCCAGCCTGGCTGCCGCATCCGTTGACAAAGCACACTGAGAGCTGAAATCTACCAGAGAGAAGTACACATGCACAATTGTGTGGGCAGAAAATGCCTTGGAGCTAAATGAAGTCAGCTCACCAGTCATCAAGCACATGACTTTGCCATTATTTATTGAAGTCAGGTGGCTGTTGGTCTCGAAGATGTTGCAGCAACCGCACATGCAGGTCATCAGGAATGGCGCAACCCTGCATGTAACCCTGGCAACTGCTGTTTGATGATGCACAGTGCTATGTGATTTAGAATGCTACGTCTCCCCTGCCTTGATCAAATGCAAATTTATTCGGTGTCCCAGTTGGTTAGCCAAGTTGAAGGCAAAGATGCCGCGATTTTCAACAATGTTTTGCTGAGGACAACCCATGGCCCTGCAAGCAAAAGCAGAGCTGCTGTACATAGCCATGAGTGACCAAGGTAGTGGCATATGTGTAACTAGATGGAAGCTATGGCCAGCGTCACAAGCATCTCTTAATGGCTGTAAGCAGTGCTCACCTGTCTGTCCAATCACATGCTGGCTTGAGAGAAGTATGGTCGCAGTCAGCATGCCTTGTAGGACATCTCATTCTGAACCTGTGTCCCTACATTCTGGATGACCATGTCTCTGCTTAAATTCTGCAGATGGCACATGCTGCCTAAGAGCTATTGTCAGGCAGAGATAAGCACCTAGGTTGAACAACGCAGGTCACGCATGTGCAACTACCTTGATAATGTGGCAAGACCCGCACAAAGGGTTGAGGTACGTAATGGAGAAACCTGTCATGTTGAGCATGGCACAGACCAGAAGCCATTTAAGACTGTTTATGCAGCCACGCATGGTCAGCAATCAGAAAGATGGTCATTTGACACTTTGTAATGCTGTGCAGCATGAAACAAGATGCAAAGCCTTGCAGCATTTACCTGACAGGCCGTGCTGTCTGGCTGACTCATCATGTTGCCCCACAGAGTCATGGCTCCCGCTCTCCACATCTGCAGTCAAGTCCAGCCTGCACAGGCAGCACATGCTCATGTTAGTAGCCTTGACATTGCCAAGCTGTTGTGCTAGATGAGAAAGCTGCAGCAGGTCATACATATGTCAGTGCATGGAAGCAAGCTTGACAGCATGTGCACATATCAACTGCTTGAACGGCCCTGAAATAACTTACAAAGCGGAAGGGGCTGCCGGTTCTGTATCACCCGCAGGCGCAGGGTCCTGACGTTTCGTGCTAGGCCTACGGTCAGATGCGCCGCAAGAGCTGATTCGTTTATGTACCTTGAGTTGCAGGTTGTGATGGCTCTTGATCTACCCTTTGTTTTTTTCGGTGGTCCAGGAACCCGTCCTGCGGGCACGTGTGTCTTCTGATGTAACTTATCGCTACTGTAGTTCCACATTGAGGGCATACTTGCCGCTTGGGAGCTCCTTGTCGTGGATCAAGCCTGTCAACGTCAAGAGCATAACAATACAGAATGCTGTGAGCAGTGAGCCTACGCACACGATCTTGCAGTGCATCACATCTGCTCAGCCTGTGGGTGCTGGCGCCTGCGAACCAGCGCCTACAGCCCTAAGCTTGCATGGGATCAATATAGGATCACTCCCATTACATGATTAGGAAGCTCAGCCATGCTTTTCCTATGTTGTTTAAGAACAGGTGGCACCATAAAGGAAACATGGCAGTGTTCCTATAGTTTTGAGATTTATTTGAGAAGGTTATAAGAGCTTTCTCAAATATAGGAACTTCCAGCCCAAGATTTGAGAAGACCGCTAAAGCTTTGAGAACAAGAAGGGAACAGTATAAGATGTTCCAAAGCGGTTAGGAACATTATAGCACTCATGGCTTCTGGCAGTGGCTGCAGTAAATCAGCGGCTGCAACTCCTGCAAGGTCGGCATGCGCCACGCCTGGTTGCGCATGGCTACATCTGTGCTGGCTCAGCATATTGTGTGGCCACTGAGTATGTCAAGGTAAAGCTGACCAACCATACTGCCAGTGGCATATCAATTCATTACCAGGAGGCTCTTGAGCTTGTTAGCAAAGCATTTGGTCTGTTTAGATGGCAGCACTTGTGCTGGCACCTGGTTAGCATATGATTGTGACATGGTGACTTAGTAAAAAATGTCTGTTTACATAGAGTGAAAAGTGGGCATGTGTAACAGACTAGAAACAGTATAAGAATATCAGACTGAGACTGCTACATGTCTAGTGAGCGGGACCCTTCAGCTGATCCCTAAGCCGGTCTGGGATTCACTCGAGTGAGACTGAGTGGTTGAGTTCGCTCTCAGCCGTTGAATCTCCATCTAAGATAAGATTCACACTCTTGTGTGTCTACACACAGCCTAGCTGGGGACTCGCTCTAATTCTATAATGCAATATATCAACAGCACACTACAGCATGTTGCAGGGCTGTGCTTGGGACTGGCAATCACCTATGCACTGCATGCTGATAGGCCAGCTGCAAGCAGTAGTGGGTCAGATTCATGCGGCAGGCGTTGTTCATGGTGATCTGGAGCCGCAAAACATTAAGGTCACCCCCAACATTTTAGACTTTGAGAAGGCCAGTCTACCATCACCGTCATCTCAGTATACAGACGAACTTCATTATGAGCAATCTCGTTCGGCCTACATCACATCTGTGGTAAGCAAGAAGGTAAGGTAATCTGTAATCCCAGGTGTCTGCATGCTGCAGCAGAGTCTGGCTTTTGTGAGGAGATTCATATCCTACAAACGGCTTCAGCCGTTTGCCAGTGAGCATGCCGCCTGCTGGGATGCTGCAGGCTTGATGGAGATGCATGCATTGTCATGAGTCTGTATCCACAGTCTGCTGCCAAGCGTTTGGAAGAGCTTGATGGCTAAATTTCTCCCCTAAATCTTTACACGGTTTGTCTCTGGGGCAAAGTACGTCCACTATCAGATTCTGCAACATAAGCATGCCTACAATCAACGCGTGCTTGTATTAGGCTGCAGGCCCACTACAGATGGAAGAGCTGACTAGATGGTAGTGAAGATGCTAGAGGGCTTGAAAAAAATGCAGTGAATGCCTTTGCCCACTCAGGGATCTCAGTCGTCAGCATTGAAATTTAGCATGCTATTGAATCACAGTGTCAATCGCTGCAGTATACACCTGGTGTGGTCAGCGTTGACAGATGACCACACCATGCATGTCACATAATTGTCACAACTTTCAGCAGCTTGCTGCCGGTAACACACAGCATTCCATGATAGCATGGAGATGTGTCCAGGGCTTGACACCTCTTATGTGTGCGGTGATCTGGAGGCAAGAGGATACTGCCGCACTCGGCCAATGAAGCTCAGAGCAAAAAGTGCAGCTGGGCGATAGGACAGCAGTGTGGCCAGCCGTGTGTATTGCATCTCTCATGCTGTATTAGGATGTTGCAAACTTGTCATGCAACCAAATTGACTTTGCATAGAGCTATAGCTTCTCCATGAGCTGCACAGGCCAACATGTTTGATGTTGCTGGTAGCAAGGGCATCTGCCCAGGTGTATTACTGCATTCTGTAAGGTTATGCATGTTGGCATGCATGTTCTGTCACAGCAAACATGCACAGTGTCAATGACAGCATTGCGTTGCGCTTGCTGCAGGGCCAAGATGCCGTTGAGTATGCAGCACATTTAGGGGCGTCAGGCTTTGCAGAGCTCTTTTCATGCATGCTGCATACAAACATACAGGCACGCAATGTGGTAATGGTGATGATCTTGGTTATGGTGGTTGTGAGAAAGGTCATGGTCACATTTTGGTCATGTTTATTCTGGAGACAGCTGTGTTTCGACTTCATCTGACTCAGACGATACCTTGGAGGTAACAGACTGGCTTGGAAACTCCACTGTGCCACTCTGTCAGCTATTGCTAAACAACCACCTGCTGGGAAACAGGTTATATGCATGCTGATGGCTCACTGTTGCAGCCATGGCAGGAGTCATGACGAGCTGCTGGATTGCAGCATGACTCAATTTGGATGTTCAAGCAGCCATTGCTTGTTGCCTCTCAAGGACTGCAAGCAAGCGCTGCAATGAGCAAGACACTGACAATGAAACATTGCTGCAGATATGGCAAAAAAGGTGGGCCAGATCTGAAGCTCGCGGTGAACTACCTTATGAGTGGTGATCGTTAGATAAGTGACATGAGCAGCATATGCAAAATAGGCTGGTGGCAAAATATCACTTGACCAAAGCTCCAGAGATTCACTGTGAGCAAACATCAAAACTGAGTCAAGTCCCCCTCTTGCAACTGAGAGGTCCACTTGGATCAGACAGGGTCCCAAGGGGTTGGGGGTTCAAAATGCTTATCGAGGCAGAGTCATCATTCTGCACTACTGTGCAGGGACTCTGCTTGTGTATTGGCATCACTGTACTGAGCCCTCTCACAGGCTAGCAGTGACACTTTACCCAGCATGCAACAGACTTCTGCCTGGTACAAGGCACCCTTGGTGGTGGATTCAGCTTAGCCTGGCAAGTGGAAGTAGGAGCTTGCTTAGGGTGATTTGGTCTGAGGCAGTCCAAGGTTGCCGGCAGATCACAGGCAACTTGATGAACAAAACACGACGCTCAAGATAAAGTGTGTAAGCATGACTGCATGGTGCCAGCTGCAGAGAAGCACAGCTTTTGGCGATATTGAAGGTTGTGGTGCTGCAGGCATCGCAAAGCTCTTGTCAAGTGCATATACAGGCATACTACCTGGTACATTGCGGTCACGCTCCATACAGCTGTGCTGTGACATCGGCAACTCGTTCCCTTGATGTTGTGAGGTTTGTTTGTGCATTCTTTTGTCAGCTACAGCTGCTACACGTTGATACATGGTACATGCGTGGTAAGAGGAGCTGCATGTTGCGACCTGCGATCAAGAACCAGACGATGACAAGACACTTGTATTGTCTCCCTCCCTGATTCCTCCCCTGTTTGCAGCATGGTTAAGGGAGAACATGGGCTGCTAGCAGAGTGGTATTGGCGGAATACTATCTGCAGTGGCAGCTGGAGCTTGTCTGCCTTGGCAAGCTTTGCAGCAACAGAGGACGCAAATTTGTGTCTTCAAAGGTGAATGAATATGTGATTGCAGATGCAATGGCCCAGCTGAAGGTTCAAACCAGTTGCTTGGATGCACCCAAGCAGGTCCAATCATGTTTCCAAACCACCAAAAGTTTGTCACAGAATCAGAATCAGAATCACAGAATCAGTGTCATGCAACATGTGCAAAATCCTCTTCATATGCCCAGCAGACGGCTTACAGCATTTCTTGCTAGACCAAGTGAGTGGCCATATCAAAGTGCGGGCTCTAGCTGAGCCAAGACATGCAGCTTGCAGATTCAAATTCCGTTGCAAACAATTTGCTCTACAGGCTTGAGGGTTTCACCGTGCTGAGGGGGTCTGACGCACTAGCAGGGACCTTGTGCCTGGTATGCAACACATCTGTGCCTGGTATGCACATAAGGTCATCCTGGCATACACAGTGGGCTATTGTTTATGGAGCCAGAGCTAAAAGTCCAATGCTAGCATATCAGGGTGCGCAGTTTCCACCTTGTCAAAGGCACGCTCACACTGACACTGACTGTGTAACAATCAGTGTTGAAGTTGCTGCATGTAGATGCAGGGTGACTTCTGGCCTTATCACAACAGGCTCAATCTCTTTTGCCTGACTGGAGCTTCTTCTTCCTCTGATGTAGCAGGGTCTGGTACAGAAACAACCATAGGAATGGGTATACAAACAGCAAACCCTACAGCACCCATTTGCATTATCAGGCTCAAAAGGGATTGTGTAAAGCCTGCAAGTGTGATTGAAGGCATGGCTGGTATGGCGCAGTGAGAGTGGGCATGCCAGTGTCATGTGCCTTGTTGCAGCAGGGCGGTTACACTGCAACAGCCTTTGAAATGGATGACAGCGTGTGCAGCCAAAGCACAGCTGTTATTGAACAAGGTACCAGCAGAAATTGCAAGGAGGCACACCTGGATGAACAAGTGGTAGTCGAAACCAAAGTTGAAAACATTTGGAAGGGAAACGCTGTTCAGCTTCTGGCTCTTGAGGAACGGTAAAGCCTTGACCATGAGGACCATCTCTGCTAGCATGCCCACAGGGTACAGTGGAATGAACAGGGTGTACCTGTATCAGTATGGCAGCCTCAATCAGAGAGACACCGATATATCAGCCTGACTGTCTTTCTGATGATACTTCATGGTAGTTCCATGCGTGCTTTGCATGCTTGCAACTCAGGGTAACCACTGGTACTTCTGATTGCACAGCATCTAACACAGATGATGTGCAGGCAATGCCTTTAAAGTGCTCAAACATATGTCACGCACTTGCTTTACACCATTCTTTGTAACGCATACAACACAGTACTTGCAAGGTACACATGCAATACAATACTTGCGCGGTATACATGCAATATAATGCTTGCCAGATGTACATGTATCTGTATCTGTGCAAGGAGAGTCAAAGTGCAGACCTGAGCCAGGTGAGCCAGGAAGGGCAGCAATTCAGCAGGCTAGTGGCATACCAGGGATACCGTACCACCTGTACACATTCATCAGCCACTGTTGCACACTGAGTTTGCAAGTTTGCTGATTGATGCAGCAGAGATGTCACTGCAGCTCTGTGGGTCAGACATCTGCTGCAGGCAACATAAGACAGCCTGTCACACACTGTGTGCCATTGCAATCTGAGGTTTGCAATGCCATGATTCTTTGGCGCCAGATGCACAGGTGGCTTGGCATTCAAACAAGCGGACATGACTAAGCCAGAGGGATCATGCTGTACCTCTGATAAGGCCCAGACATATATCAGCACAGCAGCTGCAGAATTTGTCCACAGCTGCAGACATGACACACCATGTGTGGTTAGATGGCTATCAAGCTTGATAAATCCAGTTTGCATGCACGTGTGATGTTGATAGCAACTATGCTAGCTGGTTCACAAGCACAGAACATGCACACTGCAGGGATGATCAGCATTCACAGAAGCAGGTCAACCAACTGTCATTGAAGAGCAGGATTTTTGGGATCTGCAAAGTTACCAAACCCTGAGGTTGATGCAGTACTTGACTGATACCTGTGGAATGTGGTGCAGAATAGCGAAAAGTACATTAGACCGGCCTGACCATTGCATGAGGGCTGTTAGTGGCGAGCCACGCACCCTAAACAGTCCATATCTCAGTCTCACATGCCAGTAACCTAGTGTACTACCTGGTTTTACTACTCTGAGTTTCTTGCGGACTCTTTAACTAACCTGCTGCTGCATGCAAGATCTCCAGGGCGGATAGAAGCTGAAAGCATCCTGCACATACGGTGCAGGGAGGTGACTCAACATAACAAGAGCACTTACACACTCGTCAGGCGGTGAGTATACCTACTCACGACAGCGTTTGTGTTTTCGTAGACTGTTGCATAACCATCAGCGGACCAGAAGCTGGAGACACAGTGGTATAATGCAGTGGCCCATCCTGCTGCTTGTGCCGTGTTGTAGGCTGCAAGATACGACCGGGCAATCTTAACCTTCGGCATCTTGACGAACTGCGCAGCACCTTTGTCTCGCGCGTGAAATTGTTTCCCAAATAATAGTTGAGCATATGCAGGCTGCGAAAATAGACGCAATATGCTCCGAAACCAGCTGTGCAAGCATGCAAAATGCTGCTACGCAAATGTCCTGCAAGATCGACGGCATGCGTGGTCAGAACAGCACGACATGCATGTGCTTCTGCGCTGTTATGCACAGCCACTTCCTCGGTGTGCTTTAAAACTGTCTTACCCTGATCAGTGCTTGTCATTCATCAACACTAGGCAGTGATTGTGATTAGAATAAAAAAGCTCATGGGGACTTGGCGCGCACGTCCTGATGTTCCCTGAACTGCACGGGCATAGGAACTCAAAAGAGCAGGGACCGCCTAACAAGAGATTTGCGCCCGGGGGGCAAATCTGCGCGGGGGAGGGGAGTGGGGGGGGGGGGTGGGGGTTGGGGCCGACCAACTTGCCCGTTCAACTTGCGCACAGCGTGGATCACATGAGTTAGGTAAGATCGCAAAGTCTCTTGCGAAGTTGCAAAAGCGAATTGCTTGGGAGTCCGCAGGGCCAGGTTGCCGCTAGCTGCTAGCATCGACGTTGGCTGGTCGCTTGTGCCGTCCGCCCAGAGGAACGGCTCGGTCTTGAGGGCTTCATGACTTCTGTCCGTCAATAATCTTGGCAGAGCCCAAGCGCGCACTGATGACTTTTGCGCTACCACCTCCGGAGTTACAGCATGTAGCGCCTGATGTTCTGCAGGTGCGGAGCACTGCACGATCGCCCGGTAGATGTACCGGTGTAAATGACGTGACCCAGGAATGCCGTTCCTGCAGGATTACTTGAGAAGTGTTATCAGCAGGCTTGCTGCTGCACCAGCGTTGGCCAGTCGGCTGCGGGTACGCCCAGCCGATTTGCGAGACGCAGTAGCGGCCACCTTTGACGAGCTGTGCGCCTCTGGGTCTCGGGACGGATCAAGTTCGCAACTGAAGCTCGTGTTCCGGCACGACTGCCAGTGAGTAACGCCACATGCTGACATCTGTTGTGCAAAACTGCATTTCAGGTGACCTTGATGGTGTTTTACTAGCCCGCCTGCCTATCTGCAGGAATCTGACTTGTCTCAACCCTCGTTGTGCTTTGTGCTGTCAAAATCCTAACAAACGCTGCCCAGACTCTGTCAACTTCGCCTCCAAGTATCTGGAGAAGAACCCTCTCAAGTCTAAATGTGGCGCCAGCATCAGAATAGAGGTTGTAAATGCTGCTACTGGAGAGCTTGCCCACTCTCAGCTCTTACAAGATGTCCAGCTCGAGGTAAATGTCTGAAGCTGTTGCTCTTCCAGCAGCACAGGTTGAATGCAGTACCTACTGTCAATGTACTGACTGTGTGGCAATGCTGCAGCTATCAATGTTGGATGGCAAGAAGTTTGCTGCCCTGCATGAGACAGGGGAAGACATGGCATCTTGTGAGCTGTTTCTGACACCCAAGGTGACCTTTCATACAGCATCTCTGTCAACAACTTTGCGTTCAACTTCTTATCATTGCTTCCCATAATGTCTCCCAGATGGCCAAAAGAGCCATGCAGGTCAGGGAAAATTTTGAGCAGGGACTGAAGAGTGTGCTACCACCAGAATGCTGTCTGCCTTGTGGCAAGTGTGATCACCTCATTCCATTCAACCCGCGTAAGGTGTCACGCAGCATGGAGGCATTACAGTATGTGATGTATAGGGTAAGGAGCTCCTGAACCCTGGCAGGCTTGGGACTCTCACCACAGACAAGAGAGTCAGGATGTCGCTCACTCCCCGCGGCCAGGCTGTGCTTAGCACAGACCTCAATGTGCAGGGTAGGTCTCACACCCACCACCTACCACAATCACACATGCAGGTGTCAGACTCTTGCACCGAGCTCAGCCCCTGCAACAGCACTACAATGTAGGGCTGTGACATATATATGTGTGTGTGTGTGATACCAATCATGTATATGCAATGAGACCAGTGTCAATGCTGCTGCCTCTGCACTGGAATTCCCATCGAAGTCAGCCCAGTCAGCCCATTCTGTCTGGCTGAAATCAGTAGCAGCGCATTTGCAGCTGGTACTGTCATCAGCAAGATAGGTTGGGCTGACTGGGATGAGTTCTGGTGGCAACTCCACAGGCGAGCCTGCATTTGGTGGCCAGGCAATGATGACAGTGCACAGTCCCTGTTGTGCCAGACAGCATGATAGCAAGATGCTCACTTGTCCTTGAGATGCAGATTTCTAGAGCTTGCTGTCATGCCTCTATTGCTGCTTGCCACACGCACTCCCTCACCAACAAGTATTGTTCTCATGACTACCTTGTCTGTTCAAAGTTCTTGCATGTGTACTGTGTCACATTGCAGTTTTGCAAATCAAGCTTGATCACGCTGCGCATGCTCCATCATACTGACACTAAAATATAGACAGCTGGTGTCATTTTGCATGTGTCCCATACATGACATTTTTTTGGTGCCACAAGTAGAACTGTACGACTGCAGTGAGCTCTGAGGCAATGTTAGGCGGGCAGAAGTCGCCCTACAAGCTTTTGGTGCGGGCCGTCAACCAGCACACCGGCATTGAAGTGCCCTACATCACCTTTGTGGCGTCTGAAGACTTTGTGGTGAGTCACCACTGGTCATCCAGCCTTGCCTTGCTGGAACACCAAACACCAAAGTTGCCTCTGAAAGAACCTGCCTCTGCAAGGGGGTATGCTGCATCACACTGAGTTGCGTTCAGAAAAAGGCAGATGAGCTGATGCAAGCATAGCACAGTAAGTGAAATGTGTAAGTGTTCAGAATGTTGCGTACAGGATAGCACAGATGTGCTGTGCATGGTGATTGCCCTCAAACAGCAGATTGTCTGGCTCATTCTGCATGAGCTCCTTGCTGATCCATGGGTCTTAAAAGATCGTAGATTCTCTTGCTACTTGTTCTTCATGCTGCTGGCCCATGATGTTCTGTATGTTCTTCGCCACAATGCTTTTGCACATCGCGTCCTTACTGTACCCAGTCATTGTCTGTCGACTCCCCTGATGAGTCCCAAAAATGGAAAGTTTTAGTTGCGTGATTGTCACAACAGCTGCACTGAGCTGCAACAGGTGCCATGTTAAGGCATCCATGACACCGCATCAACTTTGTCCAAGCGCTGAAGCCTGTTACCCTCTTGCCAGGTGGCAACACCACGTGTGGCCAAGGCAGTCAAAGCAGAGATCCCTTGTGTCGATGATCCAGTGAGTAAACTTGAGGACATTGGCGAGAAGACTCAGAAGAAGCTGCTTGACATCCAGGTTGCTGCAGAGTCCTCTGGAGTGCATGACCTGGTCTTTCCTGATAGGAGCATCACCACAGGTATGGGACCAACGACTTGGACTGCTGAGAAGTGTGGCGTGCGAGACATGTATGTAGCAGTAATGCTGACTTTATTGCTACCCACACTCACAGTTGGTCTATTAGCACTTTTTTGAGCTGTTACATGAACCTTTGCCTTGGTGTCGAGTTTAGGCTTTGTGAACAGCATCATTCTTGCTGTCCTTCTGCTGACTGTCTGCCTACACTTTTTTTGATGACCCATGTGATGGACAAGTCCAATCAGCTGTCTTTCATGTGTCCACACTTTGTGAACACTATTGAATTTTTCACATGTACTCCAGACAAGCTCAGATGCAGCTTTTTGTGCCCATGCTTGGGGACTGCTCCCACTCTGTGTCAGCGTTCGTGCAGTGGGCCAGTTCAAGCAGCTGGTAGAGCTGTCCAACACAGACCCACGCTTCAACGAGAAGCTGAAGCAGTTCCTGATCCCCAACAAGGCTCGGGAGCATGTGGCTCTGGCCGTGGAGAATGACAAGCGGCTGCGCATGTGGTACCCCGAGCCCAACAACATTGAGGGGGGTCTGCTGTACCGTAGTGTCAGGGCTAGGGTGGATTTGGAGCATCCCGATGGTCAGCATGCCACCTTTACACCATTGCTTGCACGCTCCTGCACCACTGTACTGTTACACATGCTGCTGTGCATGCATGAACACAGCAGCAGCTGTTGGTCTTCTGCTTCAGGCAATGCTGACTCAGCACTGCTCACTGTAGTATGGTCAAGAAGGTTTGGTGGAATGTCTGGTCGCCCTCTCTGCCATCATTGGCATGACCGCCAAGGTGTACGATCCACTCAACCATGTGTTATTCTGGTTCTACACAAGGTGGTTCCATACAGCATGACAGACTTTGAAACAAGACAGGACTGCGCGCACCCTTCATGCCTAGCAGCACCCTTAAGACTGACACAAT
>JAABUP010008616.1_pt1 | contig 12927 bp, 16 predicted proteins | sample 5559201 | NCBI WGS metagenome assembly JAABUP01 (sample SAMN10711887, study PRJNA513373) | rock metagenome | isolation source: Antarctica rocks | place: Antarctica | reverse complement strand
ACGCCCTCAAAAGCACCGGTCAAGCAGCACGCGCTCACCGTTTCCCGCCTGCCCGTCGGCCTGCTGGCCCCTTTGGCGCTGGCCGCAGGCGCTTGAGGGCCCTGCAGTTGTAGGCGCTCCTTGTGTCTTAAGGTGACAGCCATGATAACGTTGCTAGGACAGCACAGTGGGTGGGAGCTCTTGCCTGGTCACGCTCTCGCCGTCCTGCAAGATTTCTATGACAGTGCGCTTCAGCATGATCGTCCCTGCCCCCTGGATGTTCTCACTGAAGCCAAGCTGGCCGCCAGACACCCATGACAGTGCGTTTGTCTTGGCCCGCTTGCTGCTTTCCATGCTGTCGACGTCAAGCACCGCTTTACCTGGGAGTGCGGCCTCCTACATTGATTGCATTCTGCCGTCTGATCCGGCTGCGCGCATGCGCAATCGAGCTGAACTCCCAAGTGCAGCACAACCTTTGCAACGGGTGGACTCGCGGGCCTGCAGCCGACCTAGGTGTTTTTTTCGAAAGGCCAAATTCGGAGGGCCGAGGACCTGCCAACCAAGTTAGTCCTTAAAAGTTAGTCTCCACTGCCACAGAACACGAGCGCCAAGCATGCGCGTCCAGAAAGCGTGCACCTTGTGCAGAGCGCCTGACGAAACAAGGTAGCTTGTAAGCTAATTAGCGCAAAGGCTGCGATGTTTTCGAGGTGTGTCGCGCTGCTGAGCCTGTGGCGCACGTGCTTGTCTGGGCAGTGCCTGTATGCATCACTGTCAGGCGCAGCAGCGTCGCGCAGCCACCAGCCCGCGTTCAACGCCGTGCAGCGCCACGCCGCTGCATCTTTTGCAGCCTCCCAGCACAGCCCACCAGGCAGTGATCCGGTCAGCGCGGCGCGCGTCGCATGCTTACAGCGGCCAGAGCAGGGGTAAGCGACGGTGTCTAACGCTGTTTCCTTGACCATCACTGCGCCACAAGTGCTCTGGTGAGAAGTTTATTATGGCGGGTACAATTGCTCTGGTGTGACGACAGGCGTGGTGCGGCCCTGTGCTGCGCAGGTCTGGCGGAGCTGCAGGGCCTTCGATTGTCGAGGCCGAGGTGCACAAGTTCGGCAAGGTGGCTGCGGAGTGGTGGGACCCCAAGGGCAGCTTCAGGCCGCTGCACGAGCTCAACCCTGTCCGCGTGGCCTTCATGCGGGACGCCATCTGTGACACCCTGAGGCGCGCTCCCTGCACGCCGTCGTGCCTTGCGCTGGCTCTGTCGCGTGCGCGCTCTGCCCACCACTTCAGCACTTCGTACTCACAGCTCCGTTGCCCCGAGGCGCCAGGCCCAGCGCAGGCAGGCAGCGCGCTGGCGCAGCGGCGTCACCCCGCGCGGTCCGCGCAGGCGCAACGCGTCGCAGCCGGCGCCGCTGGCGGGCCTGGCGGTGCTGGACGTGGGCTGCGGCGGCGGGCTGCTGGCGGAGGCGCTCGCGCGCCTGGGCGCGGACGTGACCGGCGCCGACGCCAGCGCCGAGTCGATCGGCGTCGCGCGCGCGCACGCGGCGGCCGACCCGGCGCTCGCCGTGGCGTACCGCGCCGCCACCGCCGAGCAGCTGGTGGCTGAGGGTGCGCGCGCTTGGAGCGGCCCGTCCTGCCTTGCGCGGACTTTGGGCCGCGCGCGACTCGCGCTGTCCTGGCCAGCACCTGCCTGCTGGATGCCGCTCGTGCGCAGGCAGGGACGTTCCCAGCTCCGACTGCCGAAGCACTGCGCGCATCAGCCAGCGCTTGCATGTGACCAGGCGGGATCCGAGCAGAGTTGCATCAGGACAGAGTGCCTAGGCCTGCAGCTCCGTCGGCGCCCTGCCAGTGCCACGCAGTACCATTCCCGCGCCGCGATTGCCCGGCAGCCGGCTGACTGGGCGCTCGTCGCCGCGCAGGCGCGCAGTTCGACGCGGTGGTGGCCTCCGAGGTGATCGAGCACGTGGCGCAGCCGCGCGAGTTCATGCGCGCGCTGGGCGCGCTCGCGCGGCCCGGCGGCGCGGTTGTGGTGTCCACGCTCGCGCGCACGCCGCGCGCGTTCGCGCTGGCCGTGGTCGGCGCGGAGTACATAATCAACCTGGTGCCGCGCGGCACGCACGACTGGACGCGCTTCATCAACCCGGGCGCGCGCCCTGTTGCACTCACGCGCTGGCGTCGCTGTCTGACAGTGTCCGACTGTCAGTGTGCCGCTCTCACTGTCACAGCAGTGTCACTGTCGCAGCATTGTCGGAGCATAGAGCGTGGGCGCATGCGAGTTGGGATCTGAGCTAGCGGCGCGCGCGCAGAGGAGCTGGCGCTGCTGGGCGAGGAGGCGGGCCTGGGCCTGGAGCGCGCGGCGGGCATGTCGTACAACCCGCTCACTGGCCGCTGGCGGCTCAGCGGCGACACGGGCGTCAACTACATCGCCAGCTTCCGCCGCACCTCCGCCGCCGCACCCGCAGACCACCCCGCGCCGGCGGCCGAGTCAGCGCCAGCGCACCCTTCTGCCGCCGTTGAGCCGCCCGTGTTCCGTCCAGGCGATCTGGGCCTGGGGCCGCTGGCCACAAAGGCGTGACAGGGTGCGCGCGTGCGCGGGGGACGCGCTGCGCCGTCGGCGCCGGCGGCGCCAGCGACTGCCGCCCGTGCGCTGCGGCCGCGCCTGCGGGGTGTGTTCACCCGCAGGGACGTGCTGGCCGGGGCAGAGCGGTCTCTGCGCATGCCTGTTTCACAAAGGTGGGGCCGCCGGTTAGGGAGGTGCACGCCCCGCGAAACGCATGCCCTGTGTGCACGTGACGCGAAGCTGGGAACTTGGAAGTGAGGTCCCCTGGAAGTGCTGCGACGCATGCTTTCGCTCCCGGTGTGCCCCGGGCTGCTTACACTTGGCTAGCACAGGAGCTGCTCGCTCTGCAATGTATCTTCCCCGTAGGTACTACTCTCAGTTTGCGCCTCAACATTCTGCTAGTGGACTGCGACATGTTTGCTGTAAACATCCAGCTCAAGACAGTGGTCTCTCTGCAGTGGGGCGACATCAACCAGGCATACGGGCAATGACAGACACTACAGCAACAAGCAGATCGCAACCTCTAAAGGTCACCAAAGGCGGCGATGCATCACGTATCAGCCTGCTGAAGCCCGCGGTGCCACTTGAGTACGGCGTCGAAGGCCAGGTTGCCGCCGAAGATGTCCAGCGCGCTGCCGACGGTGATAGCCACGCGGCCGCCGCCGGCCTCCTGCACCAGCTCCAGGTCCTCCTGCAGGCCCGCCGCGCAGGCGCCGAGCTCAGCGGCTGGGGTTCCCGAGGGTGGAGGGTCGTGGACACGAGCAGAGACAGGCGCGGCGCCGGCTGCCGCTCCAGCCTCAGGCCGGTCGCGCGGGAGCGGCAGGGCGCCCAGGCTCTGCTCGGCCACGCGGCCGGGCGCGGCAAGCTCGCCGCCTGCCAGCTTTGCACATGCCGGGTCGGCCCACAGCGAGCGCATGCGCCTTCGAGCCCCGTCGTGGCCATGCAGCGATTATAGCAAATGGGGAACCTGATAGTCGTGAGCGTGAGCATGGGCCCAAAGGCGGCGACCATCCAGTATTCACTTTGGTCCCTCCACTGCTTCAGCGTTCCGCCCGGGCCTGCGACCTCAGCGGCAGTGCTGATACGGTCGCCGGGGACTGGGGTGGCGCGCCAGACGTACGCCAGAGCCCGGCGGAGTACGCAGCTGCAGCCGCCCATCGCAAGTTTTCGGCTCTGTGCTGCACTGGGCTATGGCGTACGTCTGGCGCGACACCCCATTCCCCGGCTAACGTACCAGCACTGTGGCCTAGCTCGCAGGCAAGGGTGGGAAGCTAAAGCAATGGACGGAGCACGAGCGAACACTGGATGGGTCTCCGTCTTTGGCCCCGTGCTCGCGCTCGCCATGTAAAGCAGGCCGTTTGCAACTCAACCCTAGCAAGACCCTGCCTGCCCCCTGGGCCCGGGCGCGCGCCAGCGTGCGCACGCCGCCGGCGTAGGTGACCGGCAGCGGCGAGGACGCGCCGAGCAGGCGCACGAGCTCCTCGTCCACGCCCAGCCGCATGCCCTCGACGTCCACGCCGTGCACCAGGAATTCCGCGCAGCTGCCGCCTGCGCGCGGCGCGCGCGCGCGGTCCGTGCCCGGCCGCCCCCCATATCCGCGTCCGTGCGCGTGGGGCCGCGCCGCTGCTGCCAGCGCGCGGGCGCCTCGCACAGCTCCTCTACTGCAGCTCCACCTGTCTATCTCATCCAACCCCACATGTCACACATCATTCCAGCCTTCCGTAGTGGCGTCGCTGTGCCAGCAGAGTCCACATGGACTTGTATTCAAACGCATCAAGGGTGCGAGCAGCATGGCAATCACCATGGGCATTATTGCGCACTGCCCCTGTGCACAGTAGGCCGCCCATCTGGCCCGGTGTGACAGGGCTGACGTCTGCAGCTTGCGTGGTCGGCTCACAAATAGTGTCTGAGCGCGATCGTACCAGAGCCGTACTGGCACCAGCAATTTGTTTGCTTACTTGCGCAGCCAGCATGCAGGCAGTCCAGACAGGTGCATGGTGGGAAGCGTTCCGTCACGCAGCTGCTCAGGCTGGACAGCTGCACACGAGCGGCGTCTGACAGACCCGCGGGAGGGAGCTCTGCCTTGCTGCGCTGCAACGTCCCAGTGCAGCCGAGTGCACAGCACCCTGCTCCGCACAGCCGCCGACGCCGCCGCTCGGGCGCGGGCAGGGTGCGCGCCCAGGTCTGCGAGCGTGGCCGCGTCGACGACCAGATTGCTGAAGCGCTGCCAGCGGTCCGTGACGACGTAGTAGCGCCCGTCGTCCTTTCTCCTGCAGCTCAGGTCCAGCACCAGCCGCTCGCGGCCCGCCGCCTCCACCTGCCGCACCTTCAGGTTTTGCCATGCACTCCGTGATGACCGGAGCGCCCCGCACCCAGGCAGTACGTGCCATGCCCCACACAGCCGCTCCTGTGTGCCAATGCGGACGCACCAGCGCCGCCACGCGCGTGCGACCGGGGCGGCCTGCCCAGAGACCCTGTGCACCCTCTGCCCTGGCCGCTCGTCCCTTGCACTGCCAGGCACCAGGCCTGCTGCGCACATGGCGCGGACGCTCCTGCGCACGAGGGTAGGGTAGCCTACCCTACCCTGCGCCGCCGTGCCGCAGCTGGCCCCCCTCGCGCAGGCCGCACCAGCTCAGCCAGCCGCTGGCGGTCCAGGCGGCCCTCCCGGAAGACCCAGGATGTGACAATGACGTGCGACGCGCCCGCGCCCAGATACATTGCCGCGTTGTCAGCAGTCACGCCGCCGCCCAGCTGCATGCCGCCCGGGTAGGCCATGAGCGCCTCGAACGCAGCCGCCCTGCGTCCACAAGCGCACCGTGCATACGCGGAGACGCGCATCAAGCACGGAGATAGGCATACGACATTAATTAAGCCCGGCTTATCTCTGACAGTGACTCGTGGTTTTGTGCGGGTTTGATTGCCATGTTTGCTTTGCATGGACTCGCTTCCGTCTCCGCATACGCCGTCGGCAGGCTCTGCCGCTCAAGCAACCACCGTCACACGGCGCGCCGGTGAGGCCCGGCACCTGCTGGCCGCATCATCGCCCAGCATGACGATGTGGCCGCCGGGCAGGCCGCTGTGCCTGTACAGGTGCGCGTAGAACGCGCTCGGCAGGTCCGACTCAAAATTGGTCACGAGGCCCGCCGCCGCGCCCTCCCTGCGAGGTTTTGCCTAGCGGATTATATGGTGCTTCAAGTACGCGTGTGATAAGGCACGCCCCTTGGCTCGCGTGTGCACAGACAAGCTGGCTGGGCCGCACTGCAAGCGCAGGTGAGCCGCTGCTTGCCCAGCCGCACTGCCGAGCGCACAGGTGCCACATCTATTCTTAACGTGGCTTTGCTTGGTACTTGTCTGGCAGCCCACTGCGGAGCCCTTACTACGCCGAACAGGCCAAACAGGCTGCAGACGCACTGTTATCATGCTTCAAGGATAGCACTTGTCCTGCACTCCTGCACTTACATTTCATCTGTGTGTCCTCGCTGTGTGCTGTGGAGCTGGCCGAACAGCTCTGCGTGCCACTCCACCCATGGTCCTGCTCAAGGAGTCCAGCATTGCTCGGGCAAGGTGCATGCAGAGAGCACCCATCCCAGTCACGGCAGGCGCGCCTGGCTTTCTCGCCCAGGTCCTGCAAGGTGGAGCCCACTATCTGCTTCACCTTGCCCTGCGAGCACAGCAGCGCGCTCCTCAGTCTGACGCCGGCAGGTTCATGTTAAGTGCATTGTGCGCTCCAAACGTATCTTTCCTCAGCACTTCCTGGGTGCGCTCGCGGGAGACCAGCCTTGCGGCCTTGACGGGTACCTTGTGGATGTCGATGCATGGGCGAAAGCCTGCCGCGGCGTGCACCGCTGGCCTGTGCTGCGGGCGTGCCTCCACAAGCGGCGCTGCCGGGCCTACACCAAGCACCACAAGAGGCGCACGCACTCTCAAAGGCATGCCTTGCCTGTACTGGCCACTGCACCATTGCCCGCCCAACAACATTGACATCATCAATCTCTCCAGCTCCACACGCTATCACCAAGACACCAAGGGTAGTGCAAGAAGGAGCAAGCCTTACTCAGCAGACTCCCACAGGTGCAAACTCCCACAGGACCTAGCTGTCCAAGAAACAACCCTTGGACATTGCAAAGCAATGCACATGATGAGTGGTGCGAGTGCTTTGCAGGCAGAGGAGGAGCATAGCTTTTAATCTCGCATACATAGCGTCACGCTGTCCCTTACAATAAGCTTGGGCACGATGTGCAATGCCAACGCATGCAACCTGCTCCTCTGTCTTGCTGGCTCCTGAACTTGCAACAGAGACTTCCGCTGCACGAGGCAGGATGATGGCGGCGGCACCGATGGCCAGCGGGCGCTCCGCGGCCGGCCCGGAGGACCCGCTGGCGGCAATGGAGGGCCAGTTCGAGGCCGCGCGGCGCTTCGTGGACGAGTGGCTCCTGCAGCTGCGCGACCGCGGCGCGGCGCTGGAGGACGAGCTGCTCGCGCCCGGCTACGCCAACCTGCGCCCGGAGGACTGGGCGCCGTGCCTGGTGACGGACCTCCCCTCAGCTCTGGTGTCGAGCAGCAGCGCCACCTGTATGGGAGCACAAACACATAGTTTTTCTTGAAGCGAGTGCGCGTGGAGGAGGTTCACGTTTTCCTGGCGCTGCCTGCTGAGCACTGGCGTGCTCAAGCGTCTAGCATAAGCCCTCAAGACTGCCTGGCGGAGCCCTGTGAGGGTTGGAAGCCTGGGCAGCCCTACTTGGGTGACAGGGGCTGCTAGGCACATGCATGTCGCATGCATGTTGGAAGGCATGATTTGCCGCGAGGCAGTCTGGCTCGGCAGCAAGTGTTCAGGTGAGAAGCCTGGTGTCCAGTGCAGGGCGCGGCGCGCAGCCACAGCAGCTCTGCAGGCAACCGCCGGCTGAGCCAGGCGCGGCGCGCGCAGGTGGCCGCGGCGCCCTGCGAGTGGCCCAGCCCGCAGGGCCTGCTGGATTGCGGGAACGCCGCCTTCAGCAAGCTGGGCGCGCTGCTGACCTACCTGGCCACCGAGCTCGAGGGCCTGCAGCGCCAGGCGCGTCGCGCATGCTCACTTCCAGCACGCATGGCATCCGCAGAGCGCAGGCGCCGGCCCGACCAGCATCATACCACACCCCGACAGCGCTCCGCGGCGCTCCGCGGCGCTGGCACTGCATGCCTGTGGCTGTGCGCTCCCCAGGATGCAAAATTTTGCATCGAGCTGCACCCCGCTGCTTGCGGGGCGGCCGGCATGCATCCCCACCCCTAGACGCCACCCCATGCTGCTGCTGCCGGCCATCCGCGAGGCAAGCAGGCAGCCGCTCGCGCGCTGTCTGACGTGAGCGCGCGGCATGACGCGGCTTGGAGACAGCTTCTCGGCGGGGGCCCTTGTGCTGACACACGACCGGCGCCCCGCGACGAGCGCACCGCGGCGGCGCGGCAGGCTGAGGCGGACTTCTACCCCGTGCTGCTGCTGTTCGGCGAGGCGCCGGGCGGCGCGCGCGGGGACGGCGAGGCGCAGGCGGCGCTGGCGGCCGCGCTGCCGGCGCTGCGCGCGCTGGGCCGCCTGCTGGGCCGCCTGGAGGCGGCCGCGGCCAGCCTACTCGGCCAGCTGGGCGCGCTGTGCTGCGCACAGACGCGCAAGGCGACCATCCTGCAGGGCGCGCCCTGCGCGCCGCGCTCGTCGCAAACCAGCGCCGGGGCGGCCCGCGCTCGCGGTGCCAGCGGACGCGCATGCAGCTATGAGCGCCGAAATGGCGCTGCCCGACAGACCGCCTGGCTGCATTGGGGACCTGACGACCCTGCCCTGGCCCAACCATGATTTCACCCTCGCGCGCAGGCGCGCACGCGGGCGCGGCGTTCCGCGCGCTGGCGGAGGCGCTGGGCGTGCTGGCGCGCGTGGAGGCGCTCGCCGGCCACAGCCGCCACCTGCACGCCGCGTTCGCCGCGCTGCGCAGGCGCGCACTCCGCCGCGTCGCTAATTCCCCCGCCCGCGCGGACCGCGGCGTGCGCGTGGCACGGCCGGGTCACACCGCAGCAAAGGCTGATGCGCGGCTGGGGGAGGGGGGCATGCAGCTACCTCTTGTGTTGGAGTGCGCGTGCAAGCAAGCCATTCTGAGATCTGCCCGCGCAGTGACTGGCCCGCGCAGCAGGCGCAGCGCGTGTCCGCCAGCTTGGTCACTGCCACAGGCTCGGCATCACGCACCATGCGCCTCGCGCGCTCCGCACAGCCGCCAGACCTGCTGCATCCCCGGCCGCTGCGCACCACCTCAACGTGCACCCCCCATGGCAGACGCCCGTGCGGCGGTGCGCGCAGGGCGCTCGCGGCCGCGCAGGCAGAGCCGGGCCGCTTCGGCGAGGAGGCAGCCGCGGGCGCGTCCGCCGCGGCGGGCCCCGCGGCCGCGCTGCAGGAGCGACTGCTGGGGCGCGGCGTGTTTCGGCGCTTCCTGGAGGCGCACGTCGCGCGCGGGGCGGAGCACTACGAGGCCTGCGCGTCCGCGGGCTTCCTGGCGGCCGCGGGCGGCGTGCTCAGGTGCCGGGCCCCGCGGCGCCGTACGCGCCGCATCGGCTTGCTGCCGCCCTGACTGTCCTCTGGTCATCATGTCATCAGGATATGCGGTAATGCCACAGGATACTTGGAGCGCCGTTGTCCAGACCGTGCATCGTCGAAGCCGGGGCTGCCGCCGCGCCTGCCCTGGCAGCCCACCGGGGCGTCCGCCGCGCACGCAGACAGGAGGTGGCGGAGCGGCAGGCTTACGGACGGCTGGAAGGGATGCAGGGCGTGTGCACCACCAAGCGCCCGCGCCGCGCGCAGGCAGGAGCTGGCGGAGCGGCAGGCGCGGCTGGCGGCCGGCGGCGAACGCGCGGGCGATCGCGGCGGCCTGGTCGGCCTACTCGCGCTGGGCGTCGTGTACGCGCGGCTGACCACCGACGAGGCCCCGCCCGACCGCCGCCTCGTCCGCCAGCTGCTTGAGCTGCACGAGCAGGCGCGGCGCGCGCTCAATCCAAGCGCAGTGTCACCAGAACACCCGGCTTGGCGCAGTCACGGGACAGGGGCTGCTCGAGTGGGCCGAGCGGCGGAGCGAGCCCCAGCGGCCCGAGCAGGGGCAGGGAAGGCTGCAGGGCCATGCCTTCTTGGTGTTACCATCACCCTACCCTAACCATAGGCGGCGGAGCGCGGCCGCGCAGGTGCCCGTGCTCGAGGTCTACCAGGGCGTGTCGCTGCAGCCAGCCGCGTTCCTGAGCCTGCACCTGCCGCCCACGCTGGACGCGCTGGTGCCGCCCACCTTCACGCGGCAGGCGCGCCACGCCGCCCGCGCTCGGGGCAGCTGGAGGTGTCGTGCTGCGGGTGACAGGTGGGCCCGCCGGGGCTGCGGGGGCACGTGTGAAGATGTGGATCTTGAAAATTCAAGCTCGTCGTCTTTACAGTCCCTTATGGACAGCATCTGACTTCCTATCACTCGTCTAACACCCTTTCAATGGCACTGCGCCTTCTAATGGTCTAGGACTCGCTATCCCCGCCAACATATGCAGCACACGTTCGCACTTAAGTCCCGCCTGATACGACACAACTCCGCGGCGGCGCTCGCGTGCAGGCAGCGGCGTTGCGGCCCGCGCAGCTGGAGGGGCTCCGCGAGGCGCTGCCGGCCGACGTGGGCGCGCTCAACCTGGCCGCCGCCGCCTGGCTGTCGCGCTTCGACGCGCTCATGGCGCCTCACCGGTGCGGCTTTGGCCCGCCGCGGCCGCCCGCAGCCGCGTGCGAGCACGGCGTCGTGCCGAGTGAAGCATGCCGCTGTGCCCGCGGCGAGGGTTTCCACTTTGTGCAGCATCTGCTGCGTGTCAAGCGGCATGCTGTCTGGCTGCAGTCATGCCCGTTTATCATGCGCCATGCAGTGACCTGTGCACCGCACCGATGAGCAGCGGGCATGCGACGCCTGCCGCAGGTCCAGCGAGGCGAGCCTGACGCGCACGGCGGCCGCGGCGGTCGCGGGCGTGCACCTGGCGGCGGCCGCACGCGCGCGCGCGCAGGCCGCGCTCGCGCTGCACGAGGCGGCCGGCGCGGCGCTGGCGCCCGAGCTGCTGCGGCCGCTGGCGGGCGCGCTGGCGCTGGCGGCGGCGCTGCGGCGCGCGTTTGCGGCGCACGCGCCCGCGCTGGCTGAGGCGCTGCCGCACCTGGTCACGCACGCGCGCTCCGGGCTGCTGGCGCGCGCCCTCGAGCGCGCAGGGGCCGGCCAGCTGCACTGCAGCTCAGAGGGCGTGCAAGCGGCTGATGGCATGCTGGGGTAGCAAGGCAATTTCAACGAGCGCACGACATGCTCTGTAGCATTCGGTCCCCGCCGTGCCCTGCGCATGCGCCACGCCCGGCTTGCCACGACGGGCCGCGCCGCGTGCCGGCGCAGGGCCTGCTGGCGGAGACGCTGCAGCCGCTGCTGCAGACGCGCGCCGGCCGCGAGCGCGCGCAGGCCGCGCTGCTCGACGCGGGCGCCGCGCTCGAGGCCGCGCAGCGCATCGTGCAGGGTGCGGGCCCCGCTGCCGGCCGCGCTCGCCATTGCTCAGTGCACGCCCAGATGCACTGTGGACGCACTGCCCGGACGCGGCAGCAGGCCCGTTTCATTCCGCGGGGCTTGAACGGGGGCTGAGCGCGCGCGCGCCGCAGGCCCCGCCAGCGGCGCGCACCTGGCAGCGCTCGCGACGTGCCTGGACGCGGTGGCGGCCAGCGGCCAGCTGCCGCCGCCCGACCTGGCGCGCCTGCGCGACGCGCTGGACGCGCTGCGCACGCTCGCCTACCTGCAGCCGCTGCTGGAGCAGGTGCCGGCATCAGGACAGAGGTAGGGTGTGGTTGCAATAACCTAGGTACCAATAATCTAAACACTGCCAGAGCAGGCGCCGCCCGCGCCGCCGTGCGCAGTGCCGCTTGCCTCCTTTCCGCTTATGGCCGAGATGCTGTCTGAAGGCAATGCTCTGACGTGCCGTCGGACTCCGCTGGCACGCATCTTTCCTGCAAGCATGAGTACTGGTGGGGAGAACGGCTCAACATGCAGGAACCAACATGCAGGACAGGCCTCCCTGTCACATGGTGAGGAATCGGTCACATGCGTCAACCCAGCTGCCGCCTTGCTGCCCGGAAAGAGACGCCGCCGCGCCTGCGCGCGCGCCGGCAGGCGTCCAGCTGCGCGTTCCTGTACGCGCAGCGCGGCCTGCTGGCCGCGCTGCTGGCGGACGCGGCGGCGCGGCCGGCCGAAGCGCGGCGGCTGCCCTACCTCCTGTCCGCGTACTGCGACGTGCATGGCCTGCTCGCGCGCGCGCCCGGCGACGCCGCGGCGCTGCAGGAGGTGCGGCAGGGCTCTGCTCATGCAGGGGCGCGCCCATGGCGCAGCAGGGTGCGCGCGCGCCCTCGCGCGGCGGCGAGCAGCGGCGCGACTGCGCTGCATGCGGCGCACGCACCGCGCCGGCGCGGCCGACCGTCCGAGGCGGGCGCGGCCGGCCGTTTGCCCCCGTTGCATGAGCGTGCAGGGGCGCAGCCGGCGCGACCGCGCCCGCACGCTTTGCACTGGCGAGCGGGAGCGCGCGCGCACAGGCGCACGACGAGCTGCTGCTGGCCGCGCTGCGCCGGCACGTCGTGGAGCCGCTGGCGCGCAGCTGCGAGGCCGACCTCCGCCTGCACCTGGCGCGCGGCGCTGGCCTCCACTCACTGCGTTCGATGCCTGAGCATGCGGGCGATGCAGTCCCTCTAGCGACCTGCTGCAACCAGGGTCCCTGCATCCGCCATTGCCTCTGGTTGACAAGCAGGCGGCCATATTGCCAGGTGGTACAGCGCAGCTCAGGCTGCCGCCATGCGCAACGGGCGCTGGCGCTCTGCGTAAGCTGCGGCCCCTGGCCAGAGGCCTCTGCCGCCCTGCGGCCCTGCCAGGCTCCGGTATGTGCGCTGGGAGGCGTGAGGCCTGAGGAGCGTCCTCGTGGCCCTGCCAGGCTGCCGCGGACCGCGCGGGCGCGCCGCCGCTCAATGCAGCGGCGCCCGGCGCGCCGGACCCGCGCATCCTGCTGCACCTGCAGCCGCTGCGCCTGCGCGCGCGCGCGCTGAGCATCAGGTGGGTCCCTGTGCGGCGCGCGCCAGCCCACATGGGGTTAACAAACGTATGTGGCAGACAGACCTCGGCAGGGCGCAGCTTTTGCATGGACGGTGCATGCAGCTGGCGAGCTGCCAGCGCGCAGCAGGCTGGGCGAGGCGCCAAGGCCGGCGGCAGCGCCGCTTGCAGCGCAGCGCCTGCGCAATGGCGTCTGCGCGGGGGCGCACCAAGGATGTCCCGCAGTGGGGGTTGCACGGAGGCAGGCCCGGCGGGCTCGGGCCGCTGCAGCGCTCGCCGCATGCATGCTGGACGCCGTGGCGCCTGCCAGCCTGT
>JAABUP010008615.1_pt1 | contig 12927 bp, 11 predicted proteins | sample 5559201 | NCBI WGS metagenome assembly JAABUP01 (sample SAMN10711887, study PRJNA513373) | rock metagenome | isolation source: Antarctica rocks | place: Antarctica | reverse complement strand
CGGGTACCCCGCAGCGCCGGCGTCGGCCCGCGTTGGCCGGGGTGAACCATGTCTCCGGCAGGGAGAGCTGGCGGTCCACCACCGTGTAGCCGCGCGGGCTGGCGTAGCAGATGACCACGCTGGACGGCCCGTTGGCGCGCTTGCCCAGCGGCCCGCACCACGGCCGTGCCACGCCCACCGACTCCGTCCCTTGCGTGGGGACGTCGCACCCGTCGCTGATGAACGCCCCCTCCCCTCCTGCGCATCGCCAAGCGTCTCGCCGACGTAGGCGTGGTGCGCGTGGAGCACGGCCTCGGCGTCCCAGGGGCTCTGCCCGATGAACTGGTGCAGCGCCTGCACGTCGCCGCCTGCCACCGCGTGGGCCAGCGGCTCGCTCGTCTGGCGCTCCAGGTCGCGCACTTGGCCCGGCAAGTAGCGTAACGCCCCGCTCCGCTGCTCGCTGCGCTGGACCAACGGGGCGACGCGGGCGTGGTAGGCCACCAGGTCGTCGGCGAGGCGTTCCACATCGCGCGGCACCAGGGTGGGCGTGGGCGGCTGCGCCAAGGGCGGCGCGACCAGGGGAGCGTAAGCGGCAATCATCGGCACTCCTCCTCCCCTTCACTCTACTTCACGTCCCTGCCAACCTAACGTTGTAGTATTAGAATGAGACTCCGACTCCTCGCTGGTGGCCGCCCTCATCGCTGTCAGCGCAGGCAACAGGAGCAATCGGTCACCTGCGCTATGCACCAACACTGTCTCATTCTAGATGCGCAGCGGCGAGCCGAAGCGTGAGACCCTGATCGCCTGCGTGGCATTACCCGTTGCAGAGGTCGAACGCCTCCTTAAGCGCGGCGACCGGGTCGCCTGTGGCGATGAATTCCTGCCCCACGTAGCCGTCGTAGCCTGTGGCGAGGATAGCGCGCATGATGGCGGGGTAGTAGAGTTCCTGCGCGGCGCCGATCTCGTTGCGGCCGGGGTTGCCGGCCGTGTGGTAATGGCCAAAGTATATGTGATGGTCTTGGATGGTGCGGATGATGTCGCCCTCCATCACCTGCATGTGGTAGATGTCGTAGAGCAACTTGACGCACGGCGAGCTTACGAGATTGCACACTTGGACGCCCCAGGCCGTCCGGTCGGCCTGGTAGTCTGGGTGGTTTACCTTGCTATTGAGCAGTTCCATCACCAGGGTCACCCCAGCGTCTTCGGCTGCCCCAGCCACGCGGCGCAGGCCCTCCGCCGAGATCTCGGCACCGGCCGCGTCGTCCACACCGGCGCGATTGCCGCTGAAGACGATCAGGTTGGGGATGCCCCAGTGCACGGCGAGCTCGAGGTTGGCGGTAATCTCGCGCTCGATGCGATCGTGGTTCTCCCGGCGGTTGAGCCCTTGTTCGATCGAGTGATGGCCGTTGACGGCCGCAATCGCCAACCCGTGTTCCTTGAACAGGGCCCAGTGCTCTTGGCCCACGAGGTCCACACCGGCATAGCCAATCTCTGCCAACGTTTGCGCCAGGTCCCGGGGGGACAGGGTGCGCTCGAAACACCACGCCGAGACGGACTGTTTAATAGAGGCCATCGTCACTCCGTATTCCTACATCCATTGGCATAACTCAACCCTTTACGCTCCCCGCCGTCAAGCCGGCGACGAGGGATCGCTGCAGGGCCATGAACAACACGGCCACGGGCAGCGAGATTATGACGCCGCCCGCTGTCAGTGCCCCGAGGTCGATGGTGTTCTGGGAGAGGGCACCCTGCAGGGCGAGGGGCAACGTCCACTTGTCGTTCGAGGTGATCAGGGAGAGCGCCAGGAGGTACTCGCCCCACGCCGACGTGAAGGCAAAGGCACCGATCGTCATCAGTCCCGGCCGCGCCAAGGGGAAGATGATGTGGCGCAACACGTCGATGGTCTGCCCCCCGTCGACCAGCACGGACTCGTCCAACTCGCGCGGGATGGCGTCCAGGAACCCGCGCAGTAGCCACACGCCTAGCGGGATGTTGATGACCACGTAGACGAACCACAGCCCGAGGAGCGAGTCGGTCAGGTGGAAGGAGCGCAGCAGCAGGACGGTCGGGATCACGACCACGATGCCGGGCAGCAATTGGGCTACCAATAGGATGATCGCTATGCCGCCACGCCCGTGGAAGTCGTAGCGGGAGAGCGCGTAGGCCGCCGGGGCGCACAGCAGGACCACGCAGACCGCGACACTGGCGCTCACCTTCAGGCTGTTAAAGAAAGCCGTCGAGAATCCCGTGCTATCCCACATCCTCCCGAAGGCGTCGAGGCTGTAGTGGCGCGCGTCGAAGATGGCCGTCGGCGACGCGGCCAGCTCGCCGCCGGGCGTGAGCGACGCGAGGTACACCCAGATGATGGGCCCTAAGAAAACCAGCAGGAAAACGCCCATGCCGCTGTACCAAGCTATGTCTAGCCAGGCGACGCGTCGTGTTCGTGCCGGCGCTCTTGTCCGTGCCTGTAACAGTGCCATGGCCTTCACTCCTTCGTCGGTTGCGCGACCCGGAAATACACGACGATCACGATTGCCAGGATGGCGAACATGGTCATGCCGATGACGGCGGCGTAGCCCCAGTCGAGCAGGTACTGGAACTGCCTGAAGAGGTAGATGGCCGCCAGTTCGGTAGCGTCGCCGGGCCCGCCCTTGGTCATCTGCCAGGCGAAGTCGAAGCTGTAGAAAGCGCCGATGCCCAGCAGCAATCCGGCGACCAGGGCGGTCTTGCGCACGCCCGGCAACGTGATATCGAGGTGCCGCCGCAGGAAGCCCGCCCCATCCATCTGCGCCGCCTCGTAGAGCTCGGACGGGATGCCCTTGAGCGCCGCGAGCAGCAAGATCGCCATGAACGGTACCCCTTTCCAGCCGCTCACAATAGTGACCGTCGGCAAGGCCGCGCCGTACACGGCGAGGGGCGTGGTGTCGCCCGACAGGCGCAGCGCGTGCAACGCGGCCTGGAGAATACCTGACTGGGAATCCAGAATCCACTGCCACGCGTAAGATACGACGATGGTCGGCGTGATCCACGGCAGCAGGATCAGGCCGGTCGCCAGCCCGGTCAGCCGGGTGCGGTGGTTGAGCGCGAGCGCGAGCGGGAAACCGACGACGAATTCGACGGCGATGGTGCCGGCCGTCCAGATGCACGTCCGCCACAAGCTGGCCCAAAACTCTGGATCGCCCAGCAGCCGCTGATAGGTGCTGGGCCCGACGAACGTGGGGGTCGGCGCGTACAGCAATTTCCAGTGCGTCAGGCTGAGATAGATCTGATCGGCCAGCGGGTAGACTAGGAACCCGCCGATCAGCACGACGCACGGCAGCAGGAGCAGATACGGCAGCGCCAGCTTTCGCCAGGCACGCGGGCGACCCGACGTGCGGGCTCGATCGGGCAAGACGGTCGCGCTCATGGGTAAACGAACACCGCCTGCAACGGCGGGACCTCCGCGTGATCCACGGCGGCATACGCCTCGGCGGCCTGCGCGGGCGAGAAGCGCGCGGTGATCATGCGATCCACGTCGAAGCGACGCAGGATGTCCAGCACGGCCGCCGTTCGCCGCTCCGGCGACCAGTTGACCAGCAGCGGGTTGATGCGGCCCACCTGCGAGGAGCGGATGCGGATGCGGTTGTGGTGGAACTCGCCGGTCAGCACCAGGTCCGCTGCGGGCACGCCGTACCATGACATCGCCACGACCTCGCTATCGGGTGCCGCCGTGCGGATGGCCTCGTGCAAGGCGCGCGGGCTGCCCGTCACGTCGAAGACCGTGTCGGCGCCGCGGTTGTCCGTCAGGTCGCGCACGGCCAGCGCCACGTCGGGGACCGCGCCGGGGTTGATGGCGACATCTGCTCCCCACCCGCGCGCCTGTCGCAAGCGATCCTCCAGGGGATCCACCACGACCACCGTGCAGCCGCTCACCTTGCACAGGCGGCCGACGATCTGCCCAATCACGCCCTGGCCGAAGACGACGACCACGTCGCCGTAGTGCAGCGTCGCGTCCAGGACGCCGTTGAAGGCCGTCGTCGCGTTCGCAAGGAAAATGGCCCGCTCATCCGGTAGGTCGCCCACCGGGATGAGTTGCGTCGCGGGAAGCACATGATAGCTCTGGTGCGGCCGGTAGCAGAAGGCGTGCGTGCCCACCAACGCGGGCAGCACCCCCTCGCCGACCCGCTCGACGACGCCGACGCAGGCGTAGCCATAGGCAAGCGGATAGGTCCACGTCGGATGGCCTCCCTGGATGAAGAGACGGCGCTCGGTGTCCTGGGTCAGGTTCCAGTGCGGGGCGCGGCCGCGATACACGTTCATCTCCGTCCCATGACTGATCGCGGAGAGGGTCGCGCGCAGGAGCACTTCGCCCGGCTCGACGAGGGGGACATCGATGTCGCGTATTGCCGCCTCGGATGGCCGCGGGAAGTAGATCTGCTGGGCAAGTGACATGCTATTCTCCTAAGGAGCGTGCACCCGCCCCTGTCGCGAGGCAGCGCGCACCGGATGGGAACTGCGGGGGAGGGCCGTACAGCCCTCCCCCGCGACAGGCTACTGCCCCTTCAACACCTGGTTGATGCGATTGACCATGTCCTTGGTTGCCCGGTCGACGGACGACTTGCCCGTCGCGACGGCCTGGACGGCCGTCTGCACGGCGTCGGGCTCGAGCGCGCCCATCTGTGGGATCTCCTGGGCGGGATACTGGTAAGGATACGCCATGGTCAGCGCTTTCATGAACGTGTTGGTCGGCGTCTGATTCCAGGGTGCCCGGTCGGCGAGGCTCTTCCTGCCCGGCAGGTTGCCGAGTCCCTGGCACAGCGTGTTCATGGCCTTCGTCGGGTCGGTCGCGTAGCGCACGAACTTAAAGGCGGCGTCTTTGTTCTTACCCTGCGTCCACATGACTAGCGGCCAGCCGCCCAGGAAGCCGAACCGCCCCTTCGGGCCGGCCGGGATGAACGCGAGGCCGGTGTCGGCGGTCAAGGCCTTGTCCTTATAGATGTTGAGGACCCAGGGACCGTCGATGAGCATGGCCAGCTTACCCGCCGCCCACAGCGGCTCCAGCTTGGAGCCGTCGTAGACCGGCGAATCGGGCGGTGTCACCTTATCCTTGGTGTACAGGTTCGTGTAGAACGCCAATGCATTGCGGAACTCCGGCGAATCGAACCCACACATACCCGATGCATTCAGGTAGCGCGCGCCATACCCCAGGTAGACGTTCATGAACGTCTGCAGGGTTAAGTAAGAGACGCCCATCGGGACGCCCCACCCGTAGACCTTCTGGGCCGGCTTGTTCACCGCGAGGGCGGCCTGACGCATCGACTGGAAGGTGGCAAAGGCCTTGGTTGGGTCGATCCCCGCCTTCCGAAGCAGCGACTTACGGTAGTAGACGATGCGGGTCTCTTCCGCAACGGGGCTACCGTACCAGTGGCCCTTGATCTTGTAGTAGAGGTGATCACCGGGCAGGATATCCGCAGTGATATCGTGTCCGACCTCCTTGGACCACGCCTGAAAGTAGGAATCGAGCGGGGCCAGGGCGCCAGTCGCGGCGTACTGGGCCACGACGTCGTTGCCCATCATCGAGATGTCCGGTGCCGTGCCCGTAGCGATGGCCGTCGTCAGCTTCTGGGCCTGCTCCCCCCACGGCACGATCTGCATGTTAACCTTGATGCCTGGGTTTGCCGCCTCGAAGCCCGCGATCGTTTTCTTCCAGGCGTTGACAGACGGGGTGTCCGTGTTGAACTGCCAGTACGTTACGGTGGTCTGCGCCGCCGCCTCCGCGAGGCCATGCGGGGCGGTAGCAACTGCCGGGACGATCGCCGCAGCCGCGGTAGTCTGTGCCGCCGCCTTGAGGAAATCTCGCCGTTTCATCGTCGCATCATCTCCCATGCTATCTGCGTGTGACCGATTATATGTATTGAGAATGAACCACGCGGCCACCTGAGCTATACCTCCCGCCTTCGTCCCTTTCCTTCCTCCTCCCGCCTTCGTCCCGGTTTACCAAACGTTTAGCTGCTAGATGTGACATCACAATATCTTAGGTGCGCCGGTTTGTCAAGCCCCTGCCATCTGATCTCGAGAGGCTCTCCGAGCCTGGCGCGGCCCGACTCCACCCGGCCAAGGGCGGGAGAAGCGCGATCGCGGGGGCGGATCGCGGTTAGAGGTGGCGCGGCACGACCATGAAGCGAGCATCACGGGGGAGGGCCGAACCTTTTGTTGGTCATGCCCGTTGGTGTGCGGGTCTGGATATGCCCCGAGGGCCCTTGTGTCTCGTCTATGGCGCGATCCAGGTGTATCCTCGGATCTGGAGGGCGCGGGGATGCGGGCCAGGGCCTATGCGTGAAGAAAATTGTGCGTCAGATAGGGAAGGGGGAGGGTATATTCGCGATGAGGGGGTTGAGCGCGGAGCACTGTTCCGCCGCTGATCACCCGTGGTCTACATAGAGGGCATCATCCGACCGACCCTGTTACACGATATTTCACCCCGCAAACTCACTGACGCACGCCGGCGTTCGAGCCGGTTGCGTATGCCCGGCGGACGTTACACGATATTTCACCCCGCAAACTCACTGACGCATAAGCTGTGGGTGCGGGCGGGCGGGCGATATCCCCTTGACAGCAGATCGAATCTTGGTCTATGGTAATGCCGAGAGGCCGCGCGCAATTGCTTGGCATTGGGGTGATGCAGTACGGCAACAGGTTACGAAGAATGGCTCGCACGACATTGAAGGACATCGCCCAGGCGGCGGGGTGCTCTATCACGACCGTTTCGCACGCGCTCAATAGGACGCGGTACGTGGCTGCAGGGACGCGAGCCACGATCGAGAAGCTCGCCGCGGATATGGGGTATCACCCAGACCCTGTGGCGCGCCTGCTCCAGGGGCAAAATTCCTGTGTCATCGGCCACATCCTAAGTGCGCTCCACGACAACCCGTTTTTCGCGCTGGTAGCGCGGGGGGCAGACCGGCGCGCGCACGAGTTAGGCTACAGCACCATCCTGTCCTATACGGATCGCCAGCCGGAGGCCGAGGAAAGGGCGGTGCGCCTCCTGCTCGAGAAGCGCGTCGATGGGATCATTTTCACCACCCCTATCTCCGCCGCGAACGTAGAGCTGTGCGTCGCGTCCGGCGTGGCAACGGTCATGATCGAGCGCCCCTGGCCGGTCCACGGCGCGCACGCCGTCATCGTCGACCATCACAGCGGAGTGCGCGACCTCACGCGCCTGCTCATTGACCAGGGGCATCAGGATCTCGCCTACATCGGCGGCGACTATTCGCTGGCCGGCAGCGCCTTTGTCGAGCAGCAACGCCTGCGCGGCTTCCACGACGCGATCGAGGAGGCCAGCTTGGCCGTCATCCCCTCGCGCACTTTCCTCATCCCGTACGCCAGCGATGCGGCGCGCACGGCCTGCCGGTCGCTGCTCGACGCCGGCCCGCGTCCCGACGCACTGGTCATCGGCAGCGACCTATTGGCCGCCGATGTGCTCCAAGTGCTCTACGAGCGCGGCGTGCGGATACCCGACGACCTTTCCATCGTCAGCGTTGACAACACATTGGGGCCGTACATGGCGCCCGCCTTGACCGAGGTAGAGCCGCCGGCGGAGGACATGGGGGGCCGTGCCGTTGAGTTGATCGTGCGGCAATGTCAAGACCAAGACGCGCGTACACACACACACAGTCGGCAGCGAGGTCGGCGTATCATATTGGAGCCCCAGCTCCGGCTGCGCGCATCGACGCGCGCTATCCCCGCGCCCGCAGTGTCCATAGTTGCTTCATGAGGGCCGCGCATATATGTGCGGCGATCATAGCTGAACACACTTGTGTCCCACCGGCACAGTTTACCCCTCGTCTATTACGTGAGACCTCGCCATATTGGGGGTGTCACGGGGGGGCACGGCAGGCCAATCGCATCTAAATTCGCTTTCGCGCCATAGTGAGCCGCAGTGGCTAGGGATGATGCGACTCAGGCGACCGAATATCCCGCAATTGGGGTCGTTTGGGTACCACTCCACTAAAGCGTGGAGGCAAGGTCGATCATGACAGGAACGGGTCGCATGCGGCATGCTGCAGCTAGTCGTGTCTCGCTCACACGACCAGGAGCGCGCACCCCATGGACCCGCATCGCGTATTCTGCCCGAACCCAACCTGTTCTGACAAGGGGCAACAGGGGCGAGGGACCAGTGGCGTCCATAGTCAGAAGAAGCAGCGCTACCGCTGTACGACCTGCGGCAAGACCTTCGCGGCGACGCGGGGGACGGCCCTCTACCGGCTGCATCACTCGGTGGAGTTGATGGTGGTGGTGGTGACGCTGCTGTGCCACGGCTGCCCGACCCAGGCCATCGTGGGTGTCGAGTAGCAGCGGACCAGAAAACGCCGCTACGCCGTTCCGTTTGCTGAACGGTGACGGTCTACGTGAGCTTCGGTCGGGTCGGTTGCCGCAGCTGACGCCGCCCTCGCCCCTGTCCTGGCGCCATCGCTGCAGGGTAAGCGGGGCCACTACACGTCAGGAAGGCACAGCAGGGGTATCATGTCGCCCGGACGTGCGGGCGTGCGGGCGTACGGGCGTGGACTGCTGGGGACGCGTCTAGCGGCGCGGATCGATGCGTACTGCGACCCTATTTTGCCGCGTGAGCTGCCGCTGTGCCCGCTTCTGTTCAGCAAGCTGAACAGCTTAGCGGTGTTTTCTGGGCCACTACTACTCGACACCCAGGATCCTCGGGGTTGGCGTCAGCGGCCGCGTGCTCGAACGCCGCCCAGGCCGCTCGGTAAGCAGACAGCACCACCGAGGTCGCACTCGTCGTGCTAGTTGAGGACGGTACCGTCGAGGTCGTTGTCACAGCCGCCGTCGACGGCGTCGTGGGCTTTACCGAGTCAGCGACACCGTGGGAGCTAGAGCAGCCCGTCAGCGCGCACAGGCCGACGAGGGCGGCAACCACCGTCGCTCCACCAGCACACTCACCATGTCTCATAGGCACGGACCTCCTGAAGAAGGCCGGACCGTAGGGACGTCAGAGACGAGACTTACGGCCCGTATCTCCATCGATTTCCACACATACACCAGACACAAGACGGCACTTCAAAGAGCGAGGACATACCTCAAGGTGTGAGTCCGAACATCGGTGAATGGGACCGAGCGTCCGCTCACAGGCTCGACCGTCGAAGCCGGTCCCATCGCTGTCGGGCCGCCTCGACTGCGTGCCAATTGCCATCCGCCCACTTGGCCATTGCTTCCAACGGCGCGTCGAGAGATCGGCCGAGGTCGGTCAGCTCATAGAGTGAAGATGGGCGTGTCGGCGCCGGGCGTTCTGCTCGCGCTCCCATGAATCCTGACGGAGCCTCGCACGCAAGCGCCCGCGGTCCTAGCTGATCGACGGCCTCATCACCGCTCCGCGTGGGGCAGCTGGAAGTTGCCGGCAGGGGCGCCACGGTTCCGGTGCTGCTGAGTCTCATCACCGGCGACGTCGAGCTCTACCTGCGCCGACACCTCGACGAACAGTCACCGACGCCGGGCGTGCCTGAGGACGCTGTGCGGGAATACCTGCGTTGCATGACGCCGGAGTGCGTTCATGCTGACTGTGAGGGCTATCGCCGCGGCGACGATCGATCTCGAGCAATGTCGGGGACGACAGCGCAGGAAACAAGGTACCGGCGGCTAGTGTGCGTTAGCGAGGCTTTGGTCCGCTTCATCACCCTCGAGCATCAGGGTCGTCTCCTCGATCCGGACGAAGCGCCCGTCGGAGTCTCGCTCCGCAAACACGTACACTTCTTGGAGGATCCGCTTTCCGTCGCGTTGGACCAGATCGACGACGTGGCGTTCTGCATAGCGGTTAGCGTCGGTGAGTTCGTCCAGAATGGTGATACTGGCGTGCTCGACGACCTTTCGGAGGTCGACGATATGCGCGAGGAACCCGGCGCGGTCGTCCCAGCTTCCGTTTGTGCGTTGGCGGAAGGTGGGAGCGAAATGCAGGTCGACCGCCTCGTCTGCTGGCAGTTGCTGGTTGTTGAGTAAGTCGTCGAAGGCGTCTTTGATCGTTGTCATCAAGGTTCTCCTAGCCGTCGCTCAGCTTCACCGTGCCCGTACATGGGGGCGACATCGAAGTAACGGATGCCCTCATCCCAGGCGGCATCGACTGTCGCCTTTGCGTCCTCGTCGCTGACGGGCGTGTACAGGTTGCCGAGGGGAGCAGCCCCCAGGGTAAGCGGCGCACGCTCGTCGATCGCATGCCCTCCTGCTACGGGCTCCAAGGCCTTACGTCCCGGCACACCTACCTCCTCTCGAGATTGCCTACGCTCGTCCTCACGCGACCGTGAGCACGATCTTGCCTTGGATATGTCCACGGGCGGCGCGTTCGTGCGCCCTTGGGGCGTCCGCAAGCGGGAACGTGCTGTCTATGGCGACGCGGAGCGTGTCGGCATCGAGCATGCGTCCGAGTTCTGCGAGTTGCGGGCCGTTGGAGCGCACTTGGGTGCCCGAGGTCGTGACGCCCAGCTTGGCGGTCTCTTCGGGGTCGTATTCGGCGACGAACACCGGGTACAACGCGCCGCCGCGCTTGAGCGTGCGCAGGAAACGACTGCTGTCGGGACCGCCGACGGTATCGAGCACGAGATCAACGTCGTGCGCGACGTCCTCGGGACGGCTCTTGGTGTAGTCGATGAACTCGTCGGCGCCGAGTTCGCGTAGGAACGACTCATGCGTGCCCGAGGCGACCGCGATGACGCGCGCACGTTTCCACTTTGCGAGTTGCAGCGCGAAGTGCCCCACGCCGCCCGCGGCGCCGTTGATGAGCACCGTCGTCTCGGCGTTCAGTGCCATCGGGCGATGCTGTGCCGCTTGAAAGGGCGACGGATGATCGTGTCCGAGCTCGATCAGGAACTGCCACGCGGTGAGCCCTGCCATGGGCGCCCCTGCGGCGTGCACGTGATCGATGCGAGCCGGCTTGCGTGCGAGGTCCGACGCGGGCGCAGCGACGTACTCGGCATATGCGCTGCCCGCGAGGCTGGGAAAGCGAAGGAGGCCGAAGACTTCATCTCCGACGGAGAGGCCATCTACATCCGCGGCGACGGCCGCGACGACGCCCGACACGTCCGTCCCCGGAATGGCGGGCAAGCTCAAAGGCGGCCTCATCTCAGGAGGCACGTTGGGCATTCCTTCGCGCACGTACCAGTCGGGGGGATTGACGCCAACCGCGTGAACGCGAACGAGCACCTCACCCGGCTTCGGCTCGGGAATCGGCACCTCGTCGTAACGCAGCACCTCAGGACCACCGAACTCGTGCAGCTGAATCGCCTTCATCGTGTTTGTCGACATCGCTTTCGCCTTTCACCGTAGATGGGTTATCCTTATCGAAGTAGTGCTCCCAGTATACGGGGCACTGCTCCGATTGTCAAGGTAGGCATATGCGAGCCGACGCGAAGAAGAACTACGACCACCTACTCGCAGTCGCGCGCGCCGTCGTAACCGACCAAGGTGCCGACGCATCGCTGCGCGACATCGCCCGCAGGGCTGGCGTCGGGCTCGGCACGCTGTACCGTCACTTCCCGACGCGAGAGGCGTTGCTCGAGGCCTTGCTCCGCGCAAGCTTCGACGAGCTGGCGGCACAGGCAGCCGAGCTCGGAACTTCGAGCTCGCCTGGGGATGCTCTCGTTTCGTGGCTACGCGACTGCGTCGCGTGCGCACATGAGTATCGGGGCGTTGTGGCGCTGATGATGGCCGCCATCGAAGACACCGAGTCCGCACTCCATGCTTCGTGCGTCACGATGCGCGCGGCAGGCACGCGGCTCCTCACCCGCGCCCAGGCCGCGGGCATAGCACGGACCGACATCGATGGCACTGACCTGTTTGCGCTGGTCGGGGCGCTCGCGTGGCTCAGCGACCAACCCTCGCTCGCGCCACGCGCCGATCATCTCTTCGATGTGATCGCGAGCGCGATCCTGACGAATCGAGCGAGCAGCGATGTCAGGGGGGAATGGGTGTCGAGTAGCAGCGGCCCAGAAAACACCGCTACGCCGTTCCGTTTGCTGAAACGGTGACGGTCTACGTGAGCTTCGGTCGGGTCGGTTGCCGCGGCTGACGCCGCCCTCGCCCCTGTCCTGGCGCCATCGCTGCAGGGTAAGCGGGGCCACTACACGTCAGGAAGGCACAGCAGGGGTATCATGTCGCCCGGACGTGCGGGCGTGCGGGCGTACGGCGTGGACTGCTGGGGACGCGTCTAGCGGCGCGGATCGATGCGTACTGCGACCCTATTTTGCCGCGTGAGCTGCCGCTGTGCCCGCTTCTGTTCAGCAAGCTGAACGGCTTAGCGGTGTTTTCTGGGCCACTACTACTCGACACCCATCGTGGCCGCGTTCGGCCTCGATGAGCGCACGGTGGCGGCGTGGCTACACCGGGCGGGAGGACACGCCGCGCGGGTGCATACGGCGGTGGTGGAAACGGGGCAGGTCGAGCTGGGCCAGGGGCAGGTCGACGAGATCTGCGTGAAGGTGCGCCGGGGGCGCCTCTGGCAAGCGATGGCGCTGGCCGTCCCCACGCGGTTGTGGCTGGGGGGGACCTTAGCCCGACACGCGAGGGCACCCTGGTCACGGCGACGCTGCGGCGGGTGGCGGCGTGCGCCGCCAGCGCGGCCCTTGTGATCTGTGTGGACGACTTCGCGGCCTATGTGGCCCAGAATAAGCGTCGCTGTCACCAGGGGCAAGGTAGGCTTATAGATGGTCACTCAAGGTGTTGATTAAAGTGCCGGTTGTGGCGCTGGACGTGGCACTTGAGGCCTTGCAACGGTCATGAACGCGCTGCAGGGCCAGTATCGACCATCCCTTATCGCACCTAAGAGCCGACTCTTGGTAATTCTCGGCACTTTATCGACAACCTTGAGTCTCTCCTTGTAAACCTACTTTGCACTTCCTGGTCGGGTAAGAGGGGCGCATCGCTACACCCCTCGCCGGGTAGCAGGGTGGCGTTGCCGCCACCCCGCCCCCT
>JAABUP010008613.1_pt1 | contig 12932 bp, 12 predicted proteins | sample 5559201 | NCBI WGS metagenome assembly JAABUP01 (sample SAMN10711887, study PRJNA513373) | rock metagenome | isolation source: Antarctica rocks | place: Antarctica | reverse complement strand
CGATAGAGCGTTTGGTAGGGAGTTTGGTAGGGAGTTTGGTAGGGAGTTTGGTAGGGAGTTTGGTAGGGAGTTTGGTAGGGAGTTTGGTAGGGGATTTGGTAGGGGGTTCGATAGGGCGTTTGGTAGGGAGTTTGGTAGGGAGTTTGGTAGGGAATTTGGTAGGGGGTTCGATAGGGCGTTTGGTAGGAAGTTTGGTAGGAAGTTTGATATTGAGTCATGAAGAGTGCTTTCTATTGAACTAATTAGCATGTGCTATGAAGCATGTACGAAGCATACAGAATGTATGAATAAACAGGTAAATCGGTAAACAGAGATGAACAAAGATTTAAAACACGCGTTGAATTAGAATCGAGAAATTCATGAATGGGACGATTATGAGCACAGCGAGTACAGGTGCGTTGAGACATGAAAAAGGATCGTAAAAAGAGATAAAGATTGATATATACGCGTACAATGAAGGTAACGACAGATGCAGATAGGTAATGGAAGTATACAGATATGTAATGCATATATGGGGGGGGGGCAGGCACGGTTATAACCAGGGTTATTAGGCAGTTATTGCCAAGCCCCCAGATATGCGATGGGGGCCGTACGGCTCCCCTATGCCTAGATAGGTTAGCGCATGAAAATTACTTCACACAAAGTTATCACAAGCGTCGTACAACGCTTCCTTTCTCCTTCCACCAATCATCATCTCATCACCACCATCACCACCATCAGCAACGTAAGTGTAACAGCTTAGAACGATGTACAGTACAGAGTATACAGGCTAACGATGCATTGTACGACGTAGAACAACAACAACAACGTAAGTTTGACAGCTGCAGTGAATACTAGATGTATGGGCTGACGATGCTTTGTACGAAGAGCAACAGCAACGATGTGAGTTGAATTCTATTCTGTCTATGAGCTATGTGATTTACATGTCGTACGAAGGGCCCTTGTTCTTTGAGATCCCGCCGCGGCCGTCGTCGCCGTCAACGCTCTCGCTCTCGCCGCTCCTGCTTCGGCCGACGTCTTCCTCTGTCTCCTTGTGGAACAACTTCAACTTACTACCTTCGTTCATACGGAGCCTGGACATGCACTTCTCGCTCGTCCTGGACGAGACGTTGATTTCGTACGGGGGACGATTTCTTCGAACCAGGTGGGAATGCACAGGCCTTCGTACATCAACGCTGTCCTGATTCAGTCTCGTGGACAAGTCGTTCCCGTGACTTGTACACAGTGCGCACGGCCAAATGGTCTTCGACCTTTCCCGGAGTGTCGCTTCGTCCTAGAGTACTTTGAAGGGGCCTGCGTTAATTGTAAATGGCGAAATCATGCGGCACGATGCAATCTTCTTGAGGCTGAAGATGACGAAAGCGGGGACGAATGGGACGAAGATCGTCGTTCTCGCTCACTCGGGAGAGGAGACGATCGTACGGAGCGAAGGAGATTGAGAGGGCCCAAGCTGGGGGAGCGAAGGCTGTTGGGGGCGGGGAATGCCTTCAATCCCATTGTGCTGAATTAACGGTATGTACGAGGCGCGTTTCTTTTTCTGTTTGTGAGCGTTTGTTTTTTCAGAACATCTTGAAGCACAGTCATGTATCTTGAGCCAGCAGCCTGCATCTCTACGCGATGCTCAAGATCAGTACTTCGTACGAAGAGAGAAGCTATCATGGCTGCTCCCTAGTACGAGGAAAGCGAAGACAGGCTCTCTTATCTACACTTTGTACATAACGTTAGTCTGAATCTTGTTGTACGAAGTAGAGTTAACAGACAGCACTCAATCAACTCTTCTTGTTGTCACAGCTCATGCAAACTGACTATCGATCTTCTTCGTACGACGCAAATGAAATCAAGATAACTATTCAGTGAGCCAGGAAAGAGCGAGAAACAGCTCAAGATCAGTACTTCGTACGAAGGGAAAAGCTGTCATGACTGCTCGTACGAGGAAAGCGAAGACAGACTGTCTCTTATCTACACTTTGTACATAACGTTAGTTTAGATCTTGTCGTACGAAGTAGAGTTAACAGACAGCACTCAATCAACTCTTCTTGTTGAGTCAGCTTCACAGTTCATGCAAACTGACTTTCAACCTTCTTCGTACGAGCTTCAATTCTTTCACGACAGCATCAGAGGATTGATTCGATTGTGTTCGTCGATGTATCTCGTCAATGATGACTTTTCTTCGATCGAAGAAGACTCTTTCCTGTTGAGAAAGTCGCCATTTAGCTTCGTACGTCGTCTTCAAAGCTTGAATGACAGAGGCAGAGCCTCAGTCAAGCATTCACTCTCGTCAGAGATCTGAAACCGTGCTCACAGTTCGACACATGTGATGCTCAGAAGGCACGGCATCAGGGTTCAGCGATGGCGAAGCTTGAGAAGCTTGAGCACCAGAGATGCCTTCGTACGAAGCAGCTTTCGATCTCTGAAGATCATTCAGACTCGAGTCGACTTCGTACGAAGACTGTGATGACAGCTGAGAAGAAGCGACGTTGAAGTCGGAGTTGTCCTCGTACGAAGGCCGTAGCATGAGCTGAGAGGAAGCGACGATGCCGCTCGGGAGAGCAGCAGAGCCGTGCAGGGTAACGGAAAACTTTCCTGCAAAGAAGTTCTTCATACGATCATGCAATGACTCTAGTATCTGATGATTGCAAGAATCGTGATGCTGTATACTTCGTACGATGTTCTCTGAAGTCATACTGATTCGATTGACAATATCTGGTACGACGCTTCGTATACGAAGCTCGTCCGGCTTCTCGACATTGAGCAAAGAGAGCTCTACTTCGTTCGCAAACGTCAGATAATCATCTCGTACGAAGAGAGAATCTTTTCACAAGAGATGAGCAGGAAATTCTCGACGATAAATAATTGAATTCTGCAAGATCACTATGCGAAGCTTCTTCAACAAACGCAGGAAATCTTGAGCAGTCATGTCGAATCGATCTTTCCCGGCAGTATCAAGCAACGATTCGTCGAGCAAAGATTTATGATTCTCGTACGAAGCATTGCTTGAGGGATCGCTGAACCACGCCAGCCAATGATCAATTCATGGCCAGAGTGCTCGTACGAGAGACAACGAAGGCTCAACTTTGGCTCGAGACAAAAAAAAATCTTCAGAGGCCGGTTTGAAGCCTGTCATTACTCGTACGAACTTCAGGGAAAGATGAGTCAAATAACTCGTGAACAGAGCATCTGTATTTCATCGTTCGGCACGACGTATCTGAGATTTCGATGCGTCACTCAACTCGCCTGCTCGTGCTTCTGCATCACGATCATGAGTCTTCTTGAGACTGAAAATGCTGACGACGTCAAACATCTTGTTGGTTCATTCTAGTTGAACTTCGTACGACATAGGCGAAGTCGACTTGCTTCCTCGAAGCAGATGAAGATCGTATCATTGCTGCCGTCTTTGAAAATGTGAAATCTGCTCTCGTACGATGTTTCAACGATAGAAGAGATAAAAAGCAAGCTGCAAGATGATGCACAGCAATGAATTCTTGTGTCGTACGACTGTCTCGTATTCGATCCGCTCAGTCTGGTTCGTTTTTTCATTGTTCAAGATGCAAACGTGCGTCGTACAAGGAGTGAGATTCTCGTTCTTCAAGTTCAAAGAAAACAAATCAGTCAACTGCAGATGACGACGGTTTTCTCCACGCATCAACATCATATGACTCATCAAAAAATCAAGCGTCGTACGATGAGCGAATTTCACAGTTTGAGCCGTGGCTCGTTTCTGAGAGAGCTCATGAGTTCAACAGCTTCGTACGACATCAATCATTTGTCGTTGCTTGTATTCATTCAGCAGAGTATTGACATCGCGATCGAGATATTGAGCTTTTCTTCTCGCATGCTTCTTCTTCGTACGATCTTTCAAAAGAGCTTTCACCTTGGCCTCTCGTGAATGAGAAGACGTAGCATGATCGAAAGATTGCTGATAATTGTACAAAGAAATGATAGCAGAAACATAACTGTCAACTGAATCAAATTTCAACGTCTGCTGCACTTTCTTTCTCGTAGCAGTCGTACGAGACTGCTTGTAACGACTTGTACGAAGTTCTCGCGATAGAACTTTCTTGTTCAAAAACATGACGAGTTTATCTTTTGTCACTATTTGATCATTCACGAACTCGTGTCTCGCACAGAACTTCTACTTCACTCAGTTCATGTCGTACAAAGACGTTGAAGAAGATCTTACTCATCATTTCTTCTGCTTTGACTCGTAGTTTCTGATCATATTGATCGAAGCGTTCGTACGTCTCAAGATCAACGCAGTCTGTTCATGTTGATACAATTCGACTGCAACATTCATCTCATTGAAAGCGTTCATCGTCGAGAACATCATTGTCAGAGTCGTTGTACATTGCAGTACTGCACGCAGAATTAATTCAGATGTGACAGACTTCATATGAATAGATTGTTGAAGAAAATCAGAAGCAACGAGCGCAAAATAAAGCAATAACTGAATAAATAACTGAGATGAGACAAGCTTTTGAATATGTTGCATATTATCGAAAGAAGAATTCTGTTGACATGCAACATGTTGAGAACTTGACAATAACTTGAAATAACTGAAAATGTCAACATGTATGAATAAACAGATAAGAAAATTTCAATCGTCGATCAGATAATTTTCGATCATCTGATGTATATACAACGACTTCAATGAACTGTAAAAATCAGAATGATAGTTGAAGTGAAAGAAAAAGAAATGATGACAGTTTAAACGAAAGAAAACGACTTGCACAAATCGACGCAACGAAAAACATAATGCAAAATCGAAAAAGTTTTGATGTTGAATCATCTGATGAAACACTTGACAATCAACGATCAGAATACACTCTTGCTTCAGTACTATATAGACTTGAGCGTGACACAGAAATCTGCTTCAATTGCATTCTCGATGCAAATTTGAATGAGAATCGTTCTACAATCATGTGACGCGAGATTTCTGAGTGCATGAGTCTCGCACGTTTCTTTTTCAGAATCTTCAATCACACAAGTCTCTTCTATTGAAGCTGCTTTTATGTCATCTTCGTAAGTCGCTATTCGTATCTTGCACTAAGCTCATTTTTCGCTTACTTAATGCGAGATACGAATAAGTCAATCGACACGTCTCTCATCTTCTGAAGATCTTTGTCACGCGAAGCATGATTCGTTGTCGACGAAGAGCGCAATTCAAATATACGTATCGTTGTATGCAAAATCTGTGTCATTTTTTATTAGCAACGCAGTTGCTTCTATTGACTGATTTTGATCTCTATTGTGTCAATCTTAATTCTTTTCTTTGTAAAACAATTGACTCTTTTATTGAATTCGCGAAAGCTAAATCTATTACAGTTAATAATTCAAAGTTAAATCTATTACAGTTAATTATGAAATCTTGAATGTTCAACTTTTCTATTTGACTTCGTGTTTTCACTGCTTCACATCGTTCTTCACTTCGTTCTTCATTGCTAACAGCATGCTTTTATCTTTTGCAATATGTTTTCTATATTTTCTAACAACTATATAAATAAGAAACGTCAGAGCAATGCTTGAAAGACTGTTGCTGTCGTTGCATGTCACAGACAGCTTGCATTTCAGATTCATCAAGATTTTTCTGCTCAATCTTTTTCTTTCGCTCGCTTCTTTCGAGTCTCTTCTTCGATAATGATGCTGCAAGAACGTGATTTCAATATGAATGTGACTTCGAAGTGAAGAAAAAAACGTTCTATCAAAGTCTATAAACTGATCGCGTCGAGTTGAGAACTTGAGTTCAGATCGAGTATTCAACTTGAAAAGTGTCAAGTTGAATTGAAATTTTTTGAAAAAAGTGTCGAGTCGAATTGAGAAGTTGAACTCAAGCACTCGAGTCGAATTGAGAAGCTTGACTCGATAACTTGACTCAAAAACTCGATTCGATTCAACAAGATATTAGATAAATGTAAATAGTTTGATTGAACAGTCTTCATGATTTTCTTCATGACTTTCTATCATGTTTTCTCGTCATAACTTTCTATCAAAGTCAAATGATCTTCATGTTTTCTCTTCATGTTTCTCTTCATGTTTCTCGTCATGACTTTCTTCATGTTTCTCTTCATGTTTCTCATCATAACTTTCTTCATATTTCTCTTCATGTTTCTCTTCATGTTTCTCTTCATGTTCTTTGTCATGACTCTTTATCAAATGATCTTCATGTTTTTCTTTATGACTTTCTATCAAATGATCTTCATGTTTCTCTTTATGACTTTCTATCAAACGATCTTTATGTTTCTCTTTATGATTCTCTATTAAAAGATAATGCAAAAAGATAATGCAAAAGTCAAAAATCGAAAAAATTTCTATATTTAACTCTCTTGATGTCAAGCTCAAGTTCTTGATGAATTGAGTTGAGTTAACTTAATTTTCAGTCAAATTGAATTGAGTTAACTCAATTTTCAGTCAAATTGAATTGCATTGAATTGAAAATATGAGTAATTCGACTCGAGTTGAGTTGAAAATGTGAGCAATTTGATTCGATCTCAATTTGAGTTCAAAATGTTAATTCAAAACTCGACTCGATGATCAGTTTAAATTCAGAGAAGAGACACAGTCGATGTCACTCGTCAAGCAAAGAAAGATCACTCAAAACATGAAGTTTGTAAGACAGAATCTTGAAAATCGCTCTGATATACACAAATTGCAAAATCAATGAGAAGAAATCAGACAGCGACATCAACGCTACTGTGAAAAAGCGACGCGTTTGAATTGCAATTCATCAAGTTCTCTGCTCATCACTTTGCAGAAGCTTCATTTGACTTCAATTTCATCATTGATTTTATGTCATTACAATCTGTGTATTGATTGCAATCTGACAAGAGTCTTAACTGACTTTTTCTTTCAAGATTTGATTGATTCGCTCGTTTTGTATGTTTATTGCATTGACACATCAGATCTTTCTAAAAATAAGATGCGTTGATGCTCAAGTGATAGTCACAATGTTCTTCATTTGATCTTTCAATGTGTCAATGATCTTGAATTCAATCAATGTGTTTGTTGCAAGCATGCATTTCTGTTATCTTTGATTAGTCTGATTAATCTAACATAGACTAGTATAAAGTTGTGAGTAAAACTGTTGTTGACACGTTAGCGATCTAACATGTCTTCATGAGTAAAACTCACGTTGTGTTGCATCTTCTTTCTACTTCAGCTTTGAACTTCTAGTTAAAATACACTCATATGATTCGCTTTATGCAAACTCATAACATTAGTTCAAAGCTCATCAATCTTGCTATCAATGTGTAGATGATATAAAAACAAGCTACATCACTCAAATTAAAATCGAAACTCGAAAATTGAGCTCAGAAAACTCATTAGAAATCAAGAAATTTCTAGAACAGAAGAACAGAAGAACATGAATGCGTTGCTTTAGATTAACTCTTTATTGAACTCATCATCAGAACAGAAGAACACGAACGCGTTGTTCTAGAACTGAAATCAGAAATTTCAGTTGAATCTTGATCAACAATTTTCTACTCACATAATGATTAAAAGCACAGAATTAGAATCAGAATTAATGAGCATTGCTCGCTATGAACCTCGAAATGCTAGAAGAGAATCACTTCTATCACAGAATCAAACAGCATCAGAAGAAGAAGACACGAATGTGTCATTGAATACAAAAGAAGAGAACATGAACGCGTTGCTTTTTGATCATGAAATGATCAAGATCAGCATCAGCATTGAACTAAATGCTTGAATAAACACTCATGAGACAGATGATCTTGTTGTCTTTATCAAGTACATGTATCAACAGCATGACATCGAAATCAAGATTTACAATGACATGATTCAGATGTTGAATGATGTCAACAAGATCAATATTAAATTGAAAGTTATCAATATCAAGTTGAAAATTATGCAAATAATGTTGAATGCTGTTTGAACGTGTCTACAGAAAGAGATGAAGAAAAAGAACGTGATTATACATCATTTAGAAGCGACATCAAGTCAATTAAGCACTTCGATTTCGAAAGATCAATTCTTGAAGTCAATCAAGCTATTTAACTCATCTTTGTTTGAAGATTCAAGACAGAATGTAAATAATTGATTGTTTTGAATGCGAAACAAGCTGAAGATGAATAAGAATCATTTTTCTATTGAAGAAATGAAGATTGCATATGTGAAAAGTTGCGTCAGTGAAACAATGATCAAACACATAGCATTTCGAATGAAAGACATGATCACGAACTCGTTTCTTGAAGCAGAAGAGATACTCTCGATCATAAATAAGATGTACGATGACTTTAATCAATATCATACGACTCAATGACAGTTCTTGAAGTTGTATCAAAACAAGATCTTCTTTCATGAATTTTGAATGAAATTTCAGAGACTTAGTGTGAAACTAGAATATAATAACGAAATTCTACTAGATGATCTTCAGCATAAGATTAGCTCAAATCTTCAACAAGTTATGATCAATGAACAAACTATGAATTTGAATGAATTTGTCAATATTTGCATGCAAGTCAACGTTCAATTGATGAAATTGAATGCTCGATCAACTTTCAAGACATCAATTACTCAAGTCGCTCGCTCTACTGCTAGCATCTTGATGATGATCACTATTGTGATCTCAACTTCAATCTCTGCATGAAAGAAACTCAGAATATCGAATATTGATTTTGCTAGAAAGAAGTTGTTTAAGAAAAAACTCTGCTTCAAATGCAAGAAGTCAGAATATAAAGCATGTGACTGTCTTGAATCAGCTAAAATGCACGAAATCACAGCAAATTCAAAAAACAATTCGTTCTCGTTAAAGTAATGACTGAGAACGACATACTCATATCTTGCTTCATCAATATGCTCGATGATTCATTTAATTTCAAGTCATTTATTGTTAACATCATCTTAAATAGTTTAGAAAAGATATTTCGATTTCTCATTCTGATAGACATTGAAGTTACTGACATGACGTTCATAAATGATTCATTGATTTCAGAGCTATGTGAACACTTTGATATTCAGTCAATTTCACTGTTCAAATCAAAGTCAATTCATTCATATGATAAAATCTTCGATCGAAGATTTATTACACATGCTTTATATATCTCAATCATTATACAAAAACATAAGAATGAAATGATGTCTTTATTAATAACTCGTCTAGATCAGCACAAGATAATCATTAACAATCTTTGATTAAAAAGAAATCAAATTTTGATAAATTTTACAAACGATCAATTGATATCTTCATCAAATATTCAAATCTTGAAACTTATCATTTCAAAAGCAAGCAGTCAATCAGCATTTTATAAACTCAAATCAAGCGAGATCTGCAAAATGAAATGAAAGAACTTGAAGTCTATGTCAACAATCATCTTAAAGCGAACTACAAATTCGAAATCAGTGAATTGATTGATTGAATCAGCTTTCATATGAAAGCAAAGCACTCAAGTTGATCTCGATCAACATGAATTCATTCAGTCATCGAAGAAGAGAGAGTTCGTCAATATTGTCATGATTGAACTCGTTACTTATCAAACTTTAGTCAAGAAAAACGATGTCAAGATCTTTACATTGATCATTAGTGAAATCAACAAGATGCTTAGCTTGATTAAAGATTCAGCGAAACTAAATGAAATGATCTCTGTCATGTTATTAAAGAAACTGAAGAAGAAGCTTTTGATAGTCTATCATGATTTTCTGAACGTTTTTGATAGAGAAAAGACAATTCAGTTGTCTTTGCATTGATCATATGATCATAAGATTGAATTAGAAGATGAGAGTCAATCTTCTAAAAGTTGATTGTATCTCATGTTGAGTTACAAGTTGCAGAAGATCAAGAAGTATCTAGAAGAGAACTTGAAGAAGAAGTTTATTACATTCAGCAAAGCTTCATTCACTTCGTCAATACTATTCATCGAAAAGAAAGATGATAGTCTTCGCTTTTGCGTGAATTATCGAAAACTGAATGCTCTGATTAAAAGAAATCGTTATTCAATATTCTTGATAAACGAAGTACTCATTCAAATTCAAGACAGTAAATATCTGATTTGACTCAACATTATCATCACGTTCAATAAACTTTGCATGAGCATTGAAAGTGAGAATCTAATCACATTCATCACTTTCTTCAATGTTTACAAATATAAAGTAATGCTCTTCAAATTAATCAATGAATCAACATTCTTTCAGCACTATATCAACGACATGTTGTTTAACTGTCTGCATAAATTCTGTCAGATCTATCTGAATGACATTCTCATTTACAGTAAGATCTTGAAGAAACATAGAACTCATGTGAAGAAGATGTTAAACAAGCTTCATGAAGTCAATCTGCAGATAAACATTGACAAGTGCGAATTTGAGATTCAGAAGATCTTGTTTCTAAAACTATTGATATTCATCAATGATTTATGAATGAATTCTCGAAAAGTAAATGTGATTCGAAGCTGAGAAACGCTTCAATCGTTGACTCATGTACAGATCTTCATTGACTTCTGCAATTTCTATCGACGATTCATAAAGAATTTCTTGAAGATCACTCAATCTATGATAAAGCTGACTTGAAAAGATCATTCATTTGAATGAACAGAGATCTGTCAGATGATCTTTGAGAAACTGAAGTAACAGATGACAACAGCTCTCGTTCTGAAGCATTTCAATTTGATCAGAGAAGTTATTCTGAAAACAGACTTTTTGAACTATGTCAACGACGAAATATTATCTCAGTATGACGATGAAGATATTCTACATTCAATGATCTTTTATAACAAGAACATGATTTCTGCAGAATGCAACTATGAGATCTACGACAAAGAGCTTTTGACTATTATTCAATGCTTGAAGCACTGACATCTGTTACAAGCGTGCTCAGTCTTCTTCTGAGATACGTGTTCTTTGAGCGAGGCTAAGACTTTATCGAGCTTAGCGCTTCGCTTCTCTCTGTACATATAGTCTTCGCACTCGTAGATCTCACTCTTTAGCTTTGAATTCTCGTTTACTCGTATATCATCTGATTTACACGTATCTCTATGACTTGCTCTAAGCATGATTCTAACATTATTCAAAGCTTCGTACATATCACACGATAGTGGTTCGCTTTCTAGCTACGATCGAAAGCAAAGCTCTGCGACGCGTTGCAGAGTTGAATCGACTTCTTGACTGAGTTCTTGACTGAGCTCGTCATCGAACTGAACAAGCTCTGCAACGTGTTGCAGGCAAGACAATCTCGAACTGAGCTCTTGACTGAGCTTGTCATCAAAAAGAATAAGTTCTATCGAACGCGATAGACAGAAATCGAAACAAGCTCTATCGAACGCGATAGACAGAAACAGAGAGCTCTATTGAATGTGATAGAAGCGATCAGAACAAGCCTCACTACATGCGTGTAGTAGACAGAATAGAGAGCATCATCGAATGCAATAGACGCGATCAGATCAAGCTCTGCGAGCGCGAGCGTTGCAAACTCGAATCGATTCTGAATTAATCAGATTCGATTGATCAGACAGTGAGTCTGCTACAAAGGCGCGTTCGATATTGATCTCGTCATTGAGATGATCAATGAACAGAACAAGCAATGCAACGCGTGTAGTAGGCAGAAATCGAAATAGTGAGTCTGCTTCAATGACATGAACGAAACAAGCATTATCAAATGCAATAAGTCTGAATCAGAAGTGAGTCTGCTACAATGATAAGAGAACGATTGATCTCGTCATCGAGCTCGTCACTCGATAGTGAGTCTGCTTGAACGACATTCGAAATCAAATTCAGTCACGAATCTTCTTTTATTCGCATCTTCTACGATTTATCTCTATTCACAACATTGACAACAACAGCAAAGATGATATGTATTGCAGACAGAATAAAACATATACTCTATGTCTCGAAAGAATAGAACATATACTATATGTCTGAAAACACGAAGATATGAGCTGAAACTCGTTCATCGTTGAATATTTGAAGCTGAATAGAAAGAGTCTGCTTGAATGATAAGAATAGTGAGTCTGCTTCAAAGATAGATAACGATTGATCTCGTCATTGAGCTCGTCACTCGAAGTGAGTCTGTTACAATGACAAGTCAATAGTTGATCTCTTGATTGAGTCAGTCATCAAACAGAAGACAAGTTCTATCGAATGCAATAGGCACGAACGAAAAAGCTCTGCTACATGCGTGTAGTAGCCAAGAACGAAAGAACATGAACGCGTTGTTCTTGATTAACTCTTTGTCGAGTCGATCACTCGAAGTGAGTCTGCTACAAAGACAGATAATGATTGATCTTGTCGTTGAGTCAGTTACTCGATAGTGAGTCTGCTTCAAGAGCAGATAACGATTGATCTCGTTGACAGAGTCAGTCATTCGATAGTGAGTCTGCTTTAATGACATGAACGAAACAAGCGCTATCAAATGTGTTACGATTCTAGCCTTCGCCTATTCTTCGCCTAGCCTTCGCCTGATTTTATTCTAATCGGGCCTAGCGAGAATCTGACCTAGAGATGATGCCATTGAGACTCTGCATCATATGTGTAAGGCGTCAACCCAATCGGGCCTAGCACAGAGCTGAGAAACACACATATAAGAATCGAGTTTCTTTCTGTAGATACTTTTCTTTCTTAGCATTTATCTATTAGTTATATTACACTTCTATGACTCGCTCTAGACCGGTCCCTAACAGTAGATAAATGCTAATCAACTACTCTGCTATCGATGTGTAGACGATACGAAATAACCTACTTCGTTTATTCAGAAAATTCGCAAGGAATTCTTCGAATTACTTTCATCAAAAAACACACAGACAAATTTACCAAAATTTATCAAATCAATCACTCAATCAAACCTATCTTACCTTTCTCACAATGACGCGCGACATTGAACCAGTCGAGTCACGAACAGCTCGTCTGCTTAGAAGCACTGCTAGTAGACGAGTTTTTCTTATTTCTTTCGATGCTTCAGCGAAATCTCAGAATGTCGCTATCTCATGAAA
>JAABUP010008612.1_pt1 | contig 12933 bp, 14 predicted proteins | sample 5559201 | NCBI WGS metagenome assembly JAABUP01 (sample SAMN10711887, study PRJNA513373) | rock metagenome | isolation source: Antarctica rocks | place: Antarctica | reverse complement strand
CTGCCTGCCTGCCTGCCTGCCTGCCTGCCTGCCTGCCTGCCTGCCTGCCTGCCTGCCTGCCTGCCTGCCTGCCTGCCTGCCTGCCTGCCTGCCTGCCTGCCTGCCTGCCTGCCTGCCTGCCTGCCTGTCTGTCTGTCTGTCTGTCTGTGCATGCAAATGCCAGTGCGCGTTGTGTGCATGTGTTTTGGTGCGCTGTGTTAGATATTGCTGCTGATGCTGTAGATATTGCTGCTGATGCTGTAGGTGTCATTGCCACACACACACACAGTCATTTTGGAAAGGAGAGACAGCAAACCAATGTTACGCCCTGCTGGCCACCAATGCAGTTGCTCTATAGGTAACCACTGCTGACACTCACCCCTTGCCATGTGTCAGATTTGTATGTATTGAGTTTGAGTTGTGCTAACTTGTTTCTTACACAAGACTGCGCGATACCTCATTCATGACATTTTCCACAGACTCAATAAATGCTGTAGTAGCCACAAACCAGGCGTCAGGCTGCAAGGTATGTATGCATGCATAGCATAGCTGGGTACCCACTGGCCGTCCACACACTCACTACGCTTTGCTGACCAGAGAGCGAGCATGTGGCAGGAACGTCAGAGATGGAATTGCTTGGTGACACTGAATCTTGTTTTTGCGACCTTGGAACCTCCTAGATGACATTCGATGGTGAAAGTGATGATGATGATGAGCTAGGGACAATCTCCTGTGCTATTGTGCAGGAGTGGCAGAAGCTTCATGCTGAGTGTGTCGTACTTGAGTCTTGAGCAAGCCAGTCAGGGCAACACTGTCACACAGGCTAGCAGAAGTCCTGGACGTTTTATGAAGTGCTGCACTTTATGAAGTGCAGCAGTCAGAGACTCTACTGTAACGGTGCAGGCTAACCTCCTGACATGCTAGCACTGTGCCTCTTACCTCAGCTCTGCTACAGTCTACGCACACATGTGTGTGGCTCTACAGATAAGACACAGAAGAATGCGCAGTCTTATTTCTAGCTGCTGGTGGAGTTTTGTTCTGTTCTGCTGCCGGCACGCAGCCAAGCTCAATTAGCAAGCCCAACATTGCAGATGCCGCATACACCATGTTGTTATCAGCAAGGTCTTGCAGAGCCTGATATTAGTTACAAAAGTGGACAGATGTGTGAAAGCAAACAGCAGTTGACAGTTGATCGAAACATTATGTGCACATGCAAGCAAAAAAGTTCAGCTCACAGTTTCATCCACAATACATCATCAAGATATTAGTGTTCACACTGTAGTGTTCAAACTGCAAGCCAAATTGCACAGGTCATGATGCACATTTGCAACAATTGTGACATTTGGTGCGCGCTGTGCCTCTGAGATTCATGTGGCTTGGCTGCGGGCTCTGCACACTGCTTTGTGCTGTGGCCAGTGTTTCTTCTGGCACTCCCTGCCACAGTATACAGTCAGCTTGCACCCGCTGCAAGCTCTGGTATGATCAGCCTTGCCACAAACAACACAGGGACTCAAGCAGCTGACTGGAATGGCAGCATCTGAGAAGACGCTCTTTGCCAGCCCTGATAACATGCTTTTGCGAAACTGGACTGCTTGAACCTCGCACGCGCCGTGATCGCAGAGCGCAGAAACAGCGTCCAGGATGTGAGACTTTAGAAAGATGAAAGTGTTCATGTGCAGATGTGCTTCCTTGCCGCAGATGTGGCAGTAGTTAAGGCCAAACTTGATGAACAGACGCTCGAGTCCTCTTTCAATGAGTTCTGCGACTATGGCTACTTGCTCGCCAACAGGTATGTCAGATCCGTGCTTGCTGGAAGGAATGCTTGCGTCTAATTTATCCATTCTCATGCCGTCGCGAGTAATCACCGCTATGCTATAGCTGATAGTATCCATGTTGCCTCAGAGGCAACCAGCTGTGCGAAGCTAGCCGCACGAGTCAATGAGCTGGTCAATGAGTTGTTGCAGTCCCCGAGAACGAATTTGAATGAGGAGTGCACAATAGAGCTGTGATATACGCTTTGCTGACAAGCGTAGAGTAGACATATATACGCCGGTATATACGCCGTTTGCCAAAAACACCCCTGTATATACGCCAAAAACCCGGCGTAGACGAAAAAGCGTAGATGTCCGCGTCAGCAAAGAAAAAAATTCGAATTTAGGCTTGCAAACAGCGTATTTGCGCTGCGCCAAGGCAGATCTCCAGTCCCTTGACGTCCAATAGCCTGAAGACTAGACGCACCACCAGCATGGCTTCAAAGAACGGTGCTATCTGGTGGAAATATTTTGACATATATGTAGACAAAGACCCTGTGACCAAGGAGCCCATAGCTTGCGGTGCTCAGTGTACATTATGCGACAAAAAGTTTACACATACCAATGTAGACAGGAATGAGGAGAAGGAGCTGCAGCTCATGTGCACTGCTGTTGATGAGGAAGAGTTTGGCAATGCTTTGGTGGACAGTGTTTTGCTGTGATATAGTTCTGCTGTCATATGATATCAATCGGTTCTAGTGTGATGTAGTTCCACTGCAATATGATTCTACTGTGATGTGATTCTACTGTGATGAACATGTATGGTGTCAGCCTTGCACATTTACACATATGTCACAAACCCTGTTGTCAAATGCATTAATTTGGTGAAGTTTTCATGCAATTTGACCCTGTATTAATTGTTTATTAGGCTATAAACGACTGTGTATATACGCTTCTGTCTACAGTGTAGATGTCAAATTTACGCCGGTATATGCCTGTTTTGGGCAAATGACTAAGAATGCAGAAAAGTGCGACATATACGCCAAGCGTAGACAAAAAGCGTATATACACGCCGTAGGTACGCTGTTTTGAGCCGAGCATGGGTGTATATCACAGCTGCACTGCACAAGCTACCCGCCCTTGAAAGTGGTCCCGCCCCCACATCTCCAGGCACATCTGCCCCAAAAAACTGTTCGCACAAATGTCCTGCGGACAGTCCGCATAGAAACTCGTATGCATTGCCTTGTACACTTCAGCGTCGCTTATTGAAATAGTGCGGGTTGCGCAAACCCTGCGTTGCCTGAGTGTTGATGTTGACGGACACATCTTGTTTTCCCGAACGTGCTCAACCACCGCAACGATTGAGCACCTGGACATCTGGAAATAGTGAGCAGAATTCATGATTGAAGCCGATACACAAGATGCCTTCTTGCAATCACTTGTATATTGGGAGGTAGCATATCCCTGCTGTCACAATACGTGCACACGTCTGAGCAACACAGGTCTATGCGCTGGAAAGATTAGTCTTTGCCAACTATCATTGACACGCCCTACAATACACCAGCCTGGTGGTACCCAGCTGAGGGGACAGGCATGGTCAGCAATGGCAACATGTCGTCACGCTGTCGCAACAAATACGTAAGGTCGTTGCAGTTTTGAGCAAACACACCGAAATCACATCCGAGCCAGCCATAACAGGCAATGTCAGCACAAATGCAGCAGCATGGACTTGTATCGCTGCTTTTGCGCTGGCTTGCTTGAATGCTGGCTTTGTGTGCTTTGGTACAGCCTGCAGGGCCACTTGCAGGCTTCTCACCTCAAGGTTTCAAAACCATATTGCAGTGTCACACTCAGCTGTCATACCAACAGAAGGAGAATTCAGTCCAATAGAGCGCTGCTCTGCAAGTTCCGTCTTTTCTGCAAGTCTCACAATCTATCCCACGTCCGGCAACACAGTGTGAAATGTTGTAGCCCCTGGCAGGGCAAATGTGCCACATAGTTGCAACAGCAAGCTCTTGAGCTTTATTCCTAGCTTTTATGTATTATGCAAGGTTGCTTCACCTCAAAGCTGTTCAGCACCGGAGGTGAATTGGAAGGAAGCTCTACCTTGTTCAGCCGTCATTTTCAGCGGTCTGTCTTTGAATACATGCTTTGCTGTACATTGCAGTATTTTGTCATATTACTGGCTGCTCGTTTCAAACTTGAAAGTCAGTTGGCAACCGCTCTAGCAATCTTCCTTCTAAATCTGCTAGCGGTTGCAATGGTGAGCAGGGCTTGCTAGTTGCACAAGCTTTAGTTTGCACTGTTATAAAATTGGCGCAATGAGCCTTGGCAAGCTGCCTGCCTTAATGTGACAGTACTCTGGGCACTGCTTTGTGTGACAAGCTGGGTGCTACATATGCAAGCGTTCACATCACTGGTTATTTGAGGCCTGAAGGTAAGCACTGACACTTGTCTGTTTATCTTTAGCATCCCTATGGTTGTTGTTTGTTGCCATGCTATCAACTGTATCCTGTTGGCTGAAAGAAAAGGAAAGAAAAGAAAAAGAAAAGACTGCGCCTTTCGGCATCAATTTAATGTTACTATGGCTAACAGCTGGTGGGGAAATATGTGATACAAAGCTTAAGCATTAACATTGATACATTGCAACACTTCCTTATCTCTGACTGCTCAATGTAAAGTCACAAGTCAGATGACAACCGCTTCAGCATTTTTTGTTCTGTACCTGCAAGCGATTGCAATGAAAGCAGGGCTTACTGCAGCTAGTTGCGCAAGCTTTGCTTTCGAATTATGTAAAGCTTGCGCAACAAGCAAGCTGCCTTGATGTGACAATGCTATGGGCAAGTGCACACTGCTTTGTCTGACAAACTGAGTGCTACACAAGAAGCATTGATGATCTCGAATATTCCCAGCACTTGTTCTGTGTGGCCTGGCTGTCTATGGCTTTGGCTTGGTGCACAGGTTCTCTGAGGTCAACGCACAGTCACGGTCGAGGCTTTGCAGCAAGCGCTGCGGACAACACTTTTTCCAGCGGTCTCAGCTGCACCTGCGTACAGAAGCCTACTGGGTTTACTTGAACGCACCGCCAGTCCGGGCAGGGTCAACAATGGTGTGCGGAAAGAAGTTCCATCCAAGTGTTCTCAGAATGGAACACTGTTCTGTACGCAGTTGAGAAGGTATCTAGCTCTTGTTGTACGCCAGCTTTTGAAAGAAGAAGAAGAAGAAGAAGATTACCAGCTTTGGCCAGCCAACAAGTCTGATCGCTCGTGGCAGAGCCTCAGCAACCCTGCCAAACGTCATTCATTTGTGTCAAACTAAATGTCAGTGACCTCCAGATGAAGACATGATCAACAGATTGGAAGCGTTATAACTAATTAGCTGGCGTTATACCAAGACCGTGGGGCTGGGGTATCAGTAGCTGCGAGAGCACTTCCTGAAAGTATTGTAGCTCTCTTGTCGCATGTTTTCTGCTTTCTGACTTCGACCACATCAGGCAGCGAATACTCTGTGCTTGCAGCAAACCATGCTAGAGTCGAGTGGTGCAGCAGCGACGCTATCTTTCAATGCCCACCAAATCAGGTGTGTCACAAAACCTCTTGTAACATAGATGTGCACCCTGCATACCTATGCTGGTTGAATGACAGACTGCAAATCACATTCAGGCCTCACACCCGGCAGTGGCCTGCTTTTAGGCGAACCTCGCACCCCCGTAATCGCCTCAGGCGGCTGACCAGCTACCCACAAGAGGTTCACAAAAGTGCTCAGTATACACACGGAAGATCGCATGCGACTTTCTGTTCGTCCTGGACAGGTTTGTTACATTGTTGTAATGCCAGCAGAGCCTTAGCACTTCAGTTCAGCCACACCGCATGCTCAAGTGCCTGCTCTTGAATGCTGTGATCAGACTTGTTGGCTGGCTCAAGTGTTGTACTCTCTCTCTTGCTATGCTCCATGCATGCACGCTGTTTTGCAGGGCATGCTTATGGCATCAATGGCAGCACTGATAGTAAATCACAGCAGCAAAGCCAGCAGCCTGACCAGATTGGGCCCAACATCAGCTTGCTTCCAGAAGAGCTGCAGGGACAGTGGCATGCACAGCTCAACAGACATCTTGGCAGCATTGTAATCAAGCCTTACAGCAATCGCAAGGTCAGGTGGTCATGCGATCAGTGTCCAGACGGCCTTCCTCATGTCTGGGAGGCTACTGTTAGTGACAGGTCAAAAGGGAAAGGCTGTCCTTACTGCTCAGGAAGAAAAGTATGCCAGCATAACACACTGGCCAGAAAGGCACCACAGGTTGCACACTTGTGGAATGCCAAGAAGAACCATCCTCTGTCTCCAGACCAAGTGACTGTCTCCAGCGGTCTAAGAGCACATTGGAAATGCAGTGATTGCTTGCATGAGTGGCAAGCTCCAGTGGTGTTGAAGGCACGCAACAATTCTGGGTGCCCCAAATGTGCAAAGGTAAATGGCAGTATGAGAGCAGATGGCACTAGACAGAAGCAGCCGACTTTTGCCGAAGCCAAGCATGCCTTGCTGGAGCAATGGGATTATGACAGAAACATAGCAAATGGACACTTCCCTGGCAATACAACATTAGGAAGCCACAAGCTCATTTGGTGGCATTGTCATGCATGTCCAAAGGGCAAGGAGCACAGCTGGCAAGCTCCCCCATACAATCGAACTGCTAAAATTGCAACAGGGTGTCCTTTCTGTGCAAGCCGTATGCTTTGTGAATGCAACTCTTTGCAAACTGTTTGTCCTGATGTTGCTGCTGATTTTGATGTCAAAAAGAATGGTGTCAGTGCTGCTCAAGTCACAAGTTCAGCCACCAAGCCTAAGTATAGCTGGCTATCAGATGAGCCTGGGGCTAAAAAGCGATCTGTAAATCAGTGCACATTATACACAAAAGCTCGTCAAGCAAATTGCTAGAGGCGCTTGATTCTAAGAGCAGCCCGCAATGCGAGTGTGCATGAGCCAGTAGGATCACTTTTTGAAACTATCAGTCAATTCATCTGTGGATGCAGCTGAAGACATATGTTAGATGCACATATAGCAGTCAGCATTTCTGTGTTTTCTGTGTCTGAACAGTTATGCCAGGTTATTGAGACCAAGGTGGTTTGTCAGTGTTGTCTTGGAGGAAGTATCAGCTGAAGATTTTGTTGTGTCATTTGCATGCGCAGAGGTGACTACTCTACAGACTGTCTGTTCCTTGGTTAAGCATGTTTTCTGTGGTGGTCATGGCTGCAAAACTCGCACATAGTCAAGTCCAGAGTGAAAAGTTTCATTGCAGCTGGGCACAATCATTGTGTGAGTAAAGAGCAGATTCAATCAGCTGTCTAGTGATCTCAGCTGTGATATTTGCATTCTGGAGTACTCTCTGCACCATGGCCAGTGTCAGCCACCATGTGGTGATTGTAGCATGTGGTGCACTGAGCACAGACAAAAGTATGCTACAAAACAACTGCCCGCTCAACCTTGCTGCTGCCCACTCAACATTGCTACTGTTTGTGGTATTTGCATTGTGGTTTGCTGGTGCTGACTTATGCTCACGTAGCTGTCAGACTTTGCGTCACCTTCATGCATTGCTGCCTTGTAAGCTTTGGGTGACAGAGAAGTCTGCAGCTGGCTGCGCTGCTGTGATAAAGCAATGCTGGCCAGGTCTAAGGTACCACAGTATTGCAACTAGCTGCATTGCTGACTTGCAACAGAACAGCCACATAAGGTGACCCCATGCAAAATTCGGCAGCTGATGTCATGCATCATGGTGGCAGGTAAGATCTGCCTATTCTCCACTGTCATTCTAATTGTTAGACCGTCTGTCTTCTTTGACTCTGTCGCTCCTGCCCTTCTGCTTCTTCTTTCATTTCTTCCTCCTCCTCGATTACGCAGGCTGACTGCTGCTGCCCATCAGCATCCTCCGCTGTTTGTTGCTTACCTTTTGATCTTGCCCTTTGATCTTGCTTCTAACATCGTTCTTCTTGGAGGTGTCATGTGGGACCCGGCTCTGCAACCCTCCACTACTGCATTGGCGTTCAGTTCGCTGCATATGCTGCCTACCAGACAGGAAAGCAATCAAAACAACCATGAAAGTCTACAGGTTGTAACCATTGGTGATATTACTGATGGCACATGCTCCAAGCTGGGCTTGAGCTCAAGCCTTGAGTTCCCTGCAGCTGAGCAAAAGCGCACAGAAGTTGCTCTGGCAGAAAAAGCGCCCCATGATAGATATGAAGCTGACTTGCCTTGCACACTCCTGAAGCCTATTGGCTGAGCCTGTATTCTAACGATCATTGTGCTCACAATCAACATGAAAGGTCTGCAAGACAGCGTTGTGACTGCAGAAAACCACTGGATGCAACGGCAATATGTGACTGGAAGGATGTGCAGCAGCAGGGAACAGCAGTCTGGTGAGTCTGGACTGTACAGAGTGGGAGCTTGAGCTCACTGAGCACTCTGACAGAGTGTCGCTACACGAGTGTCAAGTATATGTAATTTGTCTTTTAGTTGCAGCCATGTAGTCAAGGTGTCAGTCACCTTCTGTTTGCATTTTCCACAGCAGCTGAATCCTTTTATATAAATACTATATAGGGACTGAGTCAACACAGGTGATCACTTGTAGGTGTAGTCAATGTAGTGAGACCTCGGACCACAGTCAGCAGGACCGTATGATTGGTTGACAATTAGATCATCAAGACATTATATATGCTCTCAGCTTTGCACTAAGATCTCTAGAGACACATGTTCCTGGCCCAGCACTTGCTGCTGTGCCAACCTCCTTGTAATGAATAACCTCGCTTTTGTACTTCCTGGCTGTGCACTGCAATCGCACTTTGCATAGTAGGTCCCTCTATGCGTCACTCACGTAACAGTATGTGATCAAGCTCATTGAAGCTGCAGACTGTCAACATGCCACTGCTTGCAATCAACTTGTCATTGTAGCCAACGCTGCAGCTTTGGCATTGGCATCAAAATTTAGGCGCTACGGTATCATGAGGAGTGGAGCTTACAGACACTAATTGTGCTTGTCACAACAGCGACAGTACCGGTCATGCGAGTGTGAAAAAACAGAACTGTAGACGCTTAATTGAAATGTTTTACGTGCACATGCAAGCAAACACAAGTTCGTCGCTCAGTTTCAGTCATCAAGATATCAGTGTTCACATTGCAAGCCAAATTGCACAGGTCATGATGCATCTGCAACAATTGTGACATTTGGTGCGCGCTGTGCCTCTGACATTCATGTGGCTTGGCTGCGGGCTCTGCACACTGCTTTGTGCTGTGGCCAATGTTTCTTCTGGCAGTCTCTGCCACAGTATGCAGTCAGCTTGCACCCGCTGCAAGCTCTGGTATGATCAGCCTTGCCACAAACAACACAGGGACTCACGCAACTGACTGAAATGGGAGCATCTGGAGACAGCTTCTGGAGATCGCGCTGTGCCAGCTCTGACAACAAGTCTTTGCGGAACTGGACTGCTTGAATCTCGGACACGCCGTGACCGCAGAGCGCAGAAACAGCGTCCAGGATGTGATGTTTTTGAAAAATGAAACTGTCCTTATACAGATTAGCTTTCTTGCCGCAGATGTGGCAGCAGTTAAAGCCAAACTTGATGAACAGACGATCGAGTCCTCTCTGCGTGAGCTCTGCGACTATGCCTACTTGCTCGGCAGCAGGTATGTCAGATCCGTGCTTGCTGGAAGGAATGCTTGCGTCAAAGTTATCTATTCTCATGCCGTCGCGAGTAATCAAGCCTATGGTGTAGCTGGTAGTATACATGTTGCCAGAGAAGCGACCAGCTGTGCGAAACCTAGCCGCGCCGGCGAGTCAATGAGTTATTGCAGTCCCCGACAACGAGTTTGAATAAGGGATGCAGGCCATCCGCCCTTGAAAGTGGTCCCGCCCCCTCACATCTGCCCCAAAAAACTCGCACAAATGTCCGCATAAAAACTCGTCTGCATTGTCTTGTACAGGAACGTGCCCAACCACTGCAACCATTGAGCACTTGGACATCTGGAGATAGTAAGCAGGACTCATGGTTGAATTGACGCATAAGATGCCTATTTGCAACCGCTTGTATATCGGGAGGTAGCACATCCCTTCTGTCACGATCCGTACAAGCATTTGAGCAACACAGGTCTACACGTCGAAAAGACTAGTTTTTACCGACTGTTACAATAATTGTCATGCGCCACAACACACCAGCCTGGTGGTACTCAGCTGAGGTATGGGGACAGGCGTGGTCAGCAATGGCAACTTGTCATGACGGGTTTTGCTGTCGCAACAAAAAATCAAGGTTGTTGCAGTTTTGAGCAAATACACTGAAATCACAGCTGAGCCAGCCATAACAGGCAATGTCAGCACAAACGTAGCAACATGGCCTTGCGTCGATGCTTTTGTGTTGGCCTGCTTGAATGCTGGCGTTGTGTTCTTTGGTACAGCCTGCAGGGCCACTTGCAGGCTTCTCACCTCACCTCACCTCAAGGTTTCAAACACTCTTGCAGTGTCACACTCAGTTACCATACCGTTAAAAGGAGACTTCAGTCCAATAGAGCGCTGCTCTGCGACTTCCATCCTTTCTGCAAGTCTCACAATCTATTCCATGTCCGGCAACACAGTGTGAAATGTCGCAGCCGAGGCAAACGTGCCACTCAGTTGCAACAGCAAGGTGTTGAGCTTAATGCCTAGCTGTTGACTATTACGCAAAGTTTGTCTGCCTCAAAGCTTAAGCTGCTCAACACTATTGGTACCGATGAATTGGAAGGAAGCTCTACCTTGCAAGGGGGCATTGGCTCTTGGCTTCCAACTGAGTCATTGTACTATGTATGATACAAGGTCCCTAGATGTGGTTGCAGACACAGTATGCAGCAATGTTTTCCAGCCACAATGGTGAATGCAGTACCTTTAAAATCATGCTGTGCAAGGACTGCTCTCCATTACACATGTATCGTCTGCAACTATGTGTTTGACAGGTGGACATGCTTGAAAGACCGATTAATTTAGTATTAGAGCTAAGTTTCGGTTCTCACCAACAGCTTTCTGCTCTCACAAATGCCCACGTAGTGCTTGGCGTGGTCCTGTCAGGTTTTAGCTTGATTAGCGCACCACATCGAGTGTGTGGCTAGGGAATTCAGAAATTTTCTTCTCCCTATATCTTTGAGAGTCTGTGAGTCGCTGGACATTTCAACTAATGCATAAAAGTTGCGTGACATGTCATGTAAGGACATGCCGTCACAAAAGCTGTTGTGACCTAAGCAGAATTGTCAGAACATAGACCCACTACGTAAGCTATTGTACAAGCCATCTACTGGGCACAGCAGGGACATCCCCCAATAAGGGCAGAGCCTGCACATGACTCAGCAATGGCAACTCAGTTCAGTACTGTCAGGCGCTTCACAGTGCTGTCTTCTATAAAAAGAGCTTGCTGCTGAGCTCATTTGGAGCCTTATTTTGACACCAAATTGTCTTTGCTCTTTCCGTTGGCCCTTTGCTCAAACAGAAATGTCAACCCTGCTCAGTCATTATATACTATATGTAGGCTGAGAACACAAGTGCATATTTGCATCAAGCCATGCTCTCAAGAAGGCGCAAAAGGACATCCTGCTGTATGTTGGTGTCAGCACCCTGCTGCTTGGGGTATTGTGGCCTGTCCTCAAAGGCCCAACAGAGGTCTCCTTCAAGATTGAGTGCCTCATGTGGGTCCTTATCTCCATCAGTAAGGGCTATGTGGCTGAAGTACTAGTGGTCTGCACCCTTCTTCCCTTTTGGGAGGATAGGGGCTGCTGACAAATATTATACACCATGTGATGCTCTGTCGCCATGCTGACAAGCCCATCCCTGGGATCCCAAACACCACTGTAAGTGATCTGTGGTCTCATGAGCTAGACACGTGTGAGCAGCTCACAAAACTTGAGAAAGAGGTGAATCATCAGATGCAGCAGGGAATGAGAGCACGACAGGGTAAGCGCTCATAGGGCCGTTAGCTTCCCAACAGCTATGGGCTTGGCGCCTTAGCCGTGACATGAATTGATCAGAGGATGTGCGCTGTAATGCAATGTGAGTAGCATGTGGCCCAGCAATCAAATAGCACCATGAATAGGTGCAAGCATAAATCCAATGATCAAGCTTGGCTTTTGACCATTGCAATCATGCAAATCAACGTGCAAGAGCTAGTGCTTGTGCTGCCGCATGCATACATAGCTGCCAGAAGCTTGCAAACAGGTTCTGCAGTTTCAAGGGCGTGCTTGGGCTGCTCCTGACAGGCCGAGTGCTTGGGTGGCTGGTCAGCAGGGCCGCCACAAAATACCCAAAGTTTCATGATGTTGCAACCAAATTTAACCATTTAGCAAAATCTGGACATGTCGACCAAGAACTTGTTGACGTTTGTGGAGTTGCAGCTTCAGGAGTGTGAATGACACAAGCACTGCGGAAGCACAGTATTTGGAAGAGCCTTGTGGATCAGCTTAGCAAACTTGAACAAGCCCAGTACACAATGCCATCGCAAGCTTCACTTTTGCTTGTGGCCACATGTGGTACCGGTACGTGCATGTATGTACAGCCATGACCCCTTGTGCAATACCAACTGTGTTGAAGGCTATACCTCAGGTTGTGTACATGAGCAGCCAAGTAACGTCTTCCCCAGACTATTGCACAGTTGAGTTGATGTAGCCGCGCTGCCTCTCATTGGTAATTTACCGAACGTGCTGCTTTAAACGGACGCATCATGTATTAGTCGTGTGCTTCAGCTGAATTTTGGATGTGCTTCTATCAGGAGAAGCAAGGCAGATGGCATGACATAGACCGCGCCAAAGCGCATGAATGGGCACCAAGTCCAAAATTTCCAGAGACAGGTTGCAATGCTTTAGCCAGCCAATAGTGCTGGTGAAGTCAAATGCCAAATTCCGTCACAGAAGAAGAAGAAGAAGAAGATTACAAGCTTTGGCCAGCCAACAAGTCTGATCGCTCGTGGCAGAGCCTCACCAACCCTGCCAAACGTCATTCATTTGTGTCAAACTAAATGTCAGTGACCTCCAGATAGAGATGCCCTGTCAACACCATATGCCTGAGCTGGTTAGGCCAAACAAAGGCCTGAACAAAAGCAAATCCCTAACCCAAAGGCCACATCTGCACATGAAAAGCAGAGCAATCATCGTGATCAACATCGTGTATCGGCATCGTGTAATAACAGAAGCAAGATAATCAGCC